>JABAOC010009981.1_pt2 | contig 23072 bp, 18 predicted proteins | sample 7062161 | NCBI WGS metagenome assembly JABAOC01 (sample SAMN14538625, study PRJNA623070) | marine sediment metagenome | biome: marine biome [ENVO:00000428]; feature: marine pelagic biome [ENVO:01000023]; material: deep marine sediment [ENVO:00002113] | place: India: Gulf of Khambhat ... | reverse complement strand
ATGAGAGGATAACAGACCCCCATGACGCTCGAGAAAGCCGAGATTACTCGCTTCGCCCTTTCCTCAGAGGGGTAGAGAGCCGTTCTGCTGTAGACCTCGCCCAACTTCACGCTACCGTCATCTGTGATCTTAAGTGCTCCAACTACGGGGTCATCCCTGCCAAGTTTTTCAATCTTGCCCCTTATCGCCCGCAGGGTTTTCCCATTACACTCCCACAGAAGCGGTTCAAGCACATCTCCAAATAGCAACATTGGTAACTCATTTTTTTGCACGATCCCGCCATAGAGCTGAGCGCTAGCAGCTATGGTCTTGTCGTAGACCTCCCTAGCCCGCTTGGGCGAGGTAACCGCGGCGTAGAGGTCAATCAACCTCGTGTTCAGGTCTAAGAAAGTAGTGGATAACTCTCGGATCTTCTCCGTCTCGCGAATTTTATCAAAGTTTTTTCTCAATGCTCCCGCATCCAACATCCCGTCCTTCGTCGGCTCGTGGCCCTCTAGGAGGGCGGGGTGGTTCTCGGCACACCGAGCCAAGAGGTCTTTGACGCCGCTAATGCCGATAGCTGGGACTATGCGCGCAAGGAGTCCGTTCGTCAGGCCTGAATATGCCCCGAGCGCCCGGATGTCGTCGCGCAGCAGTAACTCCTCTGGCGCCGCTACCGGTGGCCGCGTTGCGAAGTAAAATTTTCTTTCCCCAATCGTCAAGCTCACGAATGCAAATGCCCAGATGCTCACGTAGCCAACGCTGAGCCAACTGAACTCTCTCGTGAGTGGCTGAAGCAAGTCCAACAAATAAACTGGAGTGCCAATGAATACTAGCAGGATCATGCCAACAAAATAATGTTCCGCATATTTGGAAAGTACTTTAAACATAGAAACCCCGTGAACTTCCTTGACCATCTTGCCCCACAAAAATCCCCCTGCAACGATTAGCGAGAGCCCAGCTACCCAAATAGCCGCCGCGATGTATACTAAACCAGAGCCAGGGGAGAGAAGGGTGTCCACCGCCTCAACGATTGCGAAGATGAGGAAACCGATCGCTCCAAACGCCATTAACTTGTGACCGAGCGTGCCCCGCATTAACCGTGCATTTTCGATTGTGTATCGCGCGAACGCTATCGTAGCTAGTAAAAAAAAGGCTCCTATTAAGTACGTGAGGATTTCGATGATGCTCATCCTCCCAACCTCCTAAAGCTTCCCATTACACTTTTGAGAAACGTGCTTTTAATCTATGCACGAAACTGTCAAGGAATCTCATTTATTCGACTATAAATAAACTAGGAATTAATAGTCCAAGTAGATATGAGTTTCCAAGAATTCCCGAATTTTATTTGTGGGGATGTCAATCTAGTTCAATTTTCCTTCCACTGGCGTCTCGCGTGAAAATTCCAAATTCGTCTTTTATTTTCCTTAACTTATCCGAAGAAAAGATTGGGCCATCAATGCAAACTCTGTAAGGCCCTATACAACAGCTCCCACACAATCCAACCGAACACTTCATCATTCGCTCTAAAGAGACTTGCAGAGGGATTTTGTATTTTTCTGAAAGATCAAATGTCTTTTTCAGCATCAGCTCAGGCCCGCATGCGAGTATACAATCGAATTTTGTTCTTTCCAGCATGTCTTCTAACACTTCGGTGGCTAGGCCTTTCACCCCCGCTGAGTCATCCTCTGTGGTTATCTTCAGTTCCACATCCAACTTCTCAAGCCTTGATCTGAAAAGGAGTTCATCGGATGTCTTCGCGCCCAGAATCACGGTGACTTTCTTGCCTTCGGACAAAGCTACCTCCGCGCCAAACGCCAAGGGAGCCACGCCATATCCGCCTCCAACCATCAGAAGTCTGTTTCCAGAGAGATCGAACCAATTTCCATATGGTCCCCTAACTCCAATCTGGTCACCTTTCCCTAGCTCGTGAAGCCGTGCAGTCGCATCGCCCACTTTTGCCACAGCCAACCCTAGCTCGCCGTTTTTATCCGCCTTCGACACGCTCATCGGTATCTCATCTGTTCCGATTACCCAAAGCATGACAAACTGCCCTGGTCGGACTTTTGACGAAATATCCGGGCAATCAACGTAGAAAGTTCTGGTTGTAGGAGTCTCCTTCACGACTCTTCTTATCGGCAAAACCTTCGGCCTATGAACTACTTCGCGGAATAAATCGTCCATAACCAGCTTTTCCAACAACCTCACCATCCTCAAATACCACCTCACCCCGGACGAGAGTCATGAAAGGTTTTCCGATGACCCCATATCCCTCGAAAGGGGTGAATTTGGTTTTCCCATGGAGTTCTTCCCCCTTGATTTTCCATTTCTTCCTTTGATGCAAGGCTACAAAATCTGCATCGGCCCCCGGTTTGATTATCCCCTTAGGCATTCCGGACTTGCCGCGGAGGCCGAAGATTTTTGCTGGCATTGTGCACATCGCCTCGACCAATCTGAAAATAGACAACTTCCTTTTTCGAACTAAGGTGTGAATGAGTGGAAGCGAGGTTTCAACTCCAGCGATGCCGGGTGGAGACTCCCATATGTTCATCCGGCCTTTTTCCTTTTCCTTCAGTGCATGGGGGGCATGATCGCTGGCCACAATATCGACCTTTCCATTCCGCAGTGCACTCAAAACTGCGAGCCTATCCGCTGGGGACCGAAGTGGGGGCAAAGTCTGTGCGAACGGTCCAAGCTTGCTTAGATGATTTGATGAAAGAAGGAGGTGGTGGGGAGTCACCTCACACGTCACCTCTCCAGCACTTTTTGCCTTCGCGATTAGATTTATCGATTCACTCGTTGTTACGTGGCAGAGGTGTAGAGGTGCACCATGTACCAAGCGCAACAGGCGAGTTATCTCAAAGATTTCAGCCAGTTTGGGTCGACACCTGATGAATTCCTTGATGTCCTTACCTTGAGGCTTGAATTTTTTGAGCACGACGGGATCCTCTGCATGAGCTGAAATGGTTAAGTCAAGTCCTAGAAAATTGGGAATCGCCGAATCACCTTGAGATTCAGTGTAAACTTTAAACGACGCGGCGCCCGACTTTGCGAGTTTGGCTCCTTCATCCAAATCGTCGGGCAGGAGGGCGTGCAAACCAAAATCTACACATGACTTACTCCCTGCTATTTTTATCTTCTCCTTGAATCTCTTCAACAAGTTGGTCGGAGGGACGCAGTTTGGCATGTCGCAGACCGTGGTTACCCCTCCAGCAGCTGCGGCTCTCGACCCGCTAGCGAAGTCTTCCTTCCACGTTAAACCCGGGTCCCTGAAATGAACGTGAACGTCCACGATACCCGGAAGAAGCAACGCCCCCTCTAAATTTATTTTTTTGTCTGCTGGCGGAAGATGATTTTTACGAATCGCAACTATTTTACCCTTATCAATAACAACCCCCGCCTCAACAAGTAAACCCTGATATGGAATTTTGGCGTTTTCCAGGCAGAGGTCTACTGCGCCCAACTTCTCCCCCGCTGTAAATGAATCTACCAAGAAATATAAGTAATCAGATAGCCGCTAGAATCGGAATTTGCGCCCCAAAAACACTCAACCTGAAAGTTTAATATGATGGATTTTGAGAATTTAGCGAGGTATCGGATTGAGGCTTAAAGGCCGAGATATCATTTCCCTTGAAGACCTATCAAACGATGAAATTTCATTTATCTTTAATACCGCCGATAAATTCGGGCCAATCGCCAAAGGGAAAAAGAAATCAAGTGCCCTAGCCGGGAAAGTAATGGCGGCGCTATTCTTTGAACCGAGCACCCGCACGAGACTGAGTTTCGAATCGGCGATGAAACGACTTGGTGGAAGCGTCATTGGTTTTGCCGAACCCACTACAAGCTCGATTGCTAAGGGAGAAACTCTTGCTGACACTGTAAAAACAGTCGAGAAGTACTCCGACGTAATCGTGATCAGGCACCCGAAAATGGGGGCTGCGAGGCTGGCGGCGGAAGTGGCCGAGATACCCGTAATCAACGCTGGCGATGGGGCCGGACACCACCCGACTCAGACCATGCTCGACTTATACACGATTAGAAAAACTATGGGTAAATTTAAAAATCTGAACATTGGCTTAATCGGCGACCTGAAATACGGGCGCACGGTTCATTCGCTCGCATATGCCGCCTCAAGGTTCAATAACAAACTGTTCTTGATATCACCGCCCGGACTAGAGATGCCCCGGGAGATTGTCGGTGACCTCTCCGCCCAAGGGAAGGAGATATCTGAAACTTCTGACCTAATCGAGGTAATCTCCAAGCTGGACGTTCTATACGTCACCCGAATTCAAAAAGAGCGGTTCTCAGACCCAGCGGAGTACGCTAAGGTAAAAAATACCTATAAAATCGAGCTTAAAACACTTGAAACAGCGAAGCCAAATTTGTGTATTCTACACCCACTACCCAGAGTTGATGAGATATCCTCCGAGCTCGATTCCTCGCCTTACGCTAAGTACTTCGACCAAGTTTTTTACGGAGTTGTCATCCGAGCGGCAATTCTCTCGCTTTTATTGGGGTGACACGATGGGGAAAGTTGAGAAGGAGTTGAGGGTCAGCAAAATAAAAACGGGGACCGTGATAGACCACATCACCTCCGGAAAGGCCCTAGCGGTACTCAGAATCCTAAACATTACCGGGCAGACCGGTGCGATCATCTCGGTCTTAATGAACGTCCCAAGCAAGATGCACGGCAAGAAAGACGTAATCAAAGTCGAGAACCGAAAACTGACGGAAGAAGAGGTGAACAAGATAGCTTTGGCGGCACCAGATGCCACTATCAACATCATTAAAGATTTCAAGGTAACCGAAAAGAAGAGTGTCGAACTTCCGAAATTTATCGAAGGGATAGTCAAGTGCTCCAATCCCGGTTGCATCACGAACACTTCCGAACCAGCCATTCCTAGGTTCAGGATTGTCAGCAAGACCCCTGTCAACCTCAGATGCGTTTACTGTGAGCGGATAACCGGGGAAAAAGAGTTGTTGGCCCAATTTTGAGGTTTTCATTTGATCGGGAAAAGATTCAAAGAAAGAATGTTGAGAAAATCCGAGAATAATGAGTCTAGATTGATTTTAGCGCTTGACGTTCCAAAGGAGCAAGTGCAAAAACTTTTGGAAGATATCTCAAGCTACGTCACCGCGGTCAAAATTGGGTACCCGCTGGTCTTAGAAGCAGGCTTAGAGATGGTTTCGAAAATCAAGGAAGCGAGCGACCTTCCGATCATAGCAGACTTCAAGATTGCAGATGTCCCGCACACCAACCAGCGGATCGCGCGCTGCGCCTACGATGCTGGGGCTGACGCTGTTATCGCGCACGCATTCGTCGGTCGGGACAGTTTGGAGGCCATCATCAAAGTTGCCGAGGAAAAAGAAGACAAAGGCGTCATCATCATCCCAAATATGTCTCACCCCGGCGCGAGTATGTTCATTGAGTCTGTTTCGGAACAAATGGCGAAGTTGGCGGTTGATGTCGGCGCCACTGGTGTCATCGGGCCTGCAACGAGACCCAAGGAGATCACGGCACTGAGATCATGGGTGGGTAAGGAGTTGCTGATCCTAACTCCGGGAGTAGGGGCTCAGGGAGCGCAGCCTGGCGACGCAATAAAAAGCGGTGCCGATTTCGAAATTGTCGGAAGGGCAATATACACCGCCAAGAGTCCCGCAAAAATGGCAAAATCGATGCGCGACCAAATTAACGAAAGCATGGGGGAATGAATTTTGGATTCAACCCCTTCAAAAAAAAGCAACGGGGAAAAATGGCAGAAGGCAGCGGTTCTTCTCCATAAGTTAAATGCGATCCAATTTGGCGAGTTCGTTCTGGCCTCGGGAAAGACTAGTCCTTATTACGTTGACTTCAGGCTCGCACCTTCCTATCCAGATGTATTCAACAAACTCGCCAACCTCTGTGTGGATCTGATAAAGCGGGAGATAGACAGGACAATCTATAAGTTCGCTGGAGTGCCATATGCGGGCCTTTCTCTTGCCACGCTTGTGAGCTTCAAACTAAAATCCCCATTAATCTTTGTGAGAAAAGAAAAGAAAACCCATGGCCGCATGAAGATGGTTGAGGGTTTGCTTGAGCGGGGGGACCACGTCGTTTTGATTGACGACCTCGCGACCACTGGAGGAAACATCTTGGACGCGGCCAACGCAATTAGGGCGGAGGGTGGAGTGGTCGAACACGCTGTTGTAATCCTCGATCGAGAAGAGGGAGCCAAGAAGATGTTGGAAACCAACAATATTCATCTACATGCCTGTATGGGAATCGGGGCGGTTGTAAAATATTTGCATGACACGGATCTTCTTGACAAAAAACAATACTCTTTGGTCACGAAATACTTAGCAAGCTTAAGCTGAAACTCCGCTTGATTTTCTTTGTTTATGAGGATTCAAAACCCGTTTTCCAAGCCTCTCTCAATTTTACTAAATCAACATTAAAGATTTGTTTGCCCTTCAGCCCGCAGATTGAAAGATAACCATCATCTTTTACACTGCCTATTTCGTAGCAAACACTACCTTTCATCAACTTTTCGAAATCCTGCTTATGCTGGGATTGAACTTCGACCAAGAACCTGCTATTCGATTCAGAGAATAGAACGAAATCGTCCCTCTTCAATTTTGCTGGAACTTTTCTCAAATCCAACTCAACCCCATAATCGCTGCCCAATGCCATCTCACTAGCTGCGACAGCAAGCCCACCTTCGGAAATATCGTGACAAGCCCTAACGTAACCACGATCGATTGCATCAACAACCGAATTAATGATTCTTTTCGCTTGAGCTGCCCTAACTTTTGGAACACTTTTGCCCACATAGCCGAGCAGTTTGTAGTACTCCGAACCACCTAACTCCGGATAAGTTTCTCCAACGATGTAAATCGAATCCCCCGGCTTCTTGAAGTCTACCGAAACAGCTTTCCCAACGTCCGAGATGACGCCTACAGCAGTTATCAATAAAGTAGGCGTTACCGGGCCCAGTATGGACTCATTGTAGAGGCTATCCTTGCCTGAAATGTAAGGGGCGCCGAAAACTTTGGCAAACTTATAACAAGCTTCGCAAGCGCGCACGAGTGCACCCAGTTGTTCAGCTTTCTCTGGGCTCCCCCACACGAAGTTGTCAAGCAACGCTATTCGCCGACCACCAACTGCAACATTGTTCCTGATTGCTTCTTCGACGTTTGAAGCCGCCATCCAATAAGGGTCAATTCTTCCGTAGCTGGGGTTTATGCCGCAAGAGATCACCACCCCGCGCCGAGAATCCAGCAAAGGTTTTACGATCGCAGCATCATTTGGTCCACCGTACCTTCCATGAAACGGTCTCAGGACGACTTTTTTCCAAGCTTCATTAATTCTTATCAAGCTCTCTTTGCTCTTGATATTCTCTGCAGCCAGTACCCTAAGCAAAATCTCTGCTAGGTTAGCTGGTTGCGCAAATCTAGGTTCGAGCAGCTTCGGTGCCTTCCACTCGGCTACCTTCTTGACCTCAGGCGGAGAGAAAAGGAACCGTAAATTTAAGTCCACGATTTCGTGATCTTGGTATTTGACCACGAGAGAATTACCTCTAACGAATTTTCCAATAGGCGTCGCTTCAACATTTTCTTCTTCAAATATTTTTAACACTCTCTCAAGATTCTTTTCAGGAATGGTTAAAAACATCCTATCCTGTGATTCCGAAATCCAAATTTCCCAAGGTGTCATGCCCGGGAGTTTTAACGGGGCCTTTTCGAGATCCACGACTAGACCACACCCCGATCTAAAAGCGGTTTCACCAGTCGCGCAAGAAATCCCGCCACCACCTAAATCTGTTATACTTGAAGCTAAGTTCTCGTCTCTAACTCTGAGAATCGCCTTCGCCAGTCTATCCTGTAATGGTGGATCAAATGTCAACTCAGCCGCTTTTTCTCCTTTTTCAATCTCCCCGATTTCTGCGGAGGCAAAGGTAACACCGTGAATCCCTTCCTTACCAGTCCTTCCTCCTGCGAGTAACGCCACATCCCCCAGTTTAGTCTTTCTGACGTATTTGTCGACGGGGAGAAGCCCGATGCAACCGCAATACACGATCGGATTTCCGACATAGCTCTCGTCGAAATAAATGGTGCCACCAACGTTTGGAATTTTCATACGATTACCGTACTCTCTGGCCCCCTCCACAACTCCTTCGAAAATAGTTTTCGGGTGCTTTATACCAGGGGGAAGCTTTTTTGAGTAATCCCGCGGGCCAAATCCAAACACACCAGTGCTCGCAATCGGCTGGGCCCAAACCCCCATGATATCCCGTATCAAACCCCCTAAACCGGTTGCCGCTCCACTGAATGGATTGATTGCTGAAGGGTGATTATGGGTTTCAACCTTAGCCGCTATCCCGTAACCACGTTCAAAATCTATGATGCCCGCGTTGTCCTCAAAAACCGAAATACACCAAGGCTGCGAGAGCTCTTTCGTGACTTTTGCTATGAAATCCTTGAAAAGCCTCACCTTTCGCTTACCGAAAAGTACCTCACCCTTAAAGGTCTTGTGATAACAGTGCTCAGACCACGTTTGACCTATGCTCTGGAGTTCTACATCAGTTGGGTTACGTCCTCGTTTCGAGAAATATCGTTTGCATTTTTTCATCTCCTCCAAGTTCAATCCTAGGCCAAGCTCTCGGCTGATTTGCAGAATCTGCTCCTCGCTCGCGCGCAGCAAGTCTACTTCAAACAAACTAAACGGAAGGTCCTTTTTCACATAAAGTTGGGAAGTCAAGTTCTCACAAGGTTAATAACTACAACATGAATTTAAATCCTTTACGCATACGATTTGGCACCTATGATTCATTTGTATTCAAATTTTCCGAATTCACTTCTAATTGTCAACTTGTTTTTTCCATCGCTCTTCTCGCATCTCCCAACTACTTTTGCCTCCAAACCAAATCTCTCAGCAACGCCTAAAATCTCCTCTGCGCCTCTTTTTCTTACCATTACTTCAAAGCCTACGCCCATGTTGAAATCTTCGAACATTTCTCGCCAGCTCACCTTCGCCTCTCTCTGAATCAACCGAAATATTGAATCCGGCTCAACTAAGTCATCTTTGATGTAATGAACGTCCCTACCTAATTTCAAACACTTTGTCTGCCCACCACCCGTATTGTGAACTAAACCAGTTATTTGGCCGCCATGCCTCTCAAGAATCCTCGCAATCACTGGAGCAAAAATCCTTGTTGGAGACAAAATGGCCTCGCCTACCGTCATGTCTAGTTCATCGAGGTATTCATCGAACGAGAATCTGCCATAATAACCTTTGCCATCAGGATTTTTAAGTTCAGGATACTTGCGTTCGTACTCACATTTCATCAGACAATGTCTCGCAAGAGTTATTCCGTTGCACATTATCCCGCTATTTTCGTGCTCCTCGTGCTTTGTCTTTCCACCGCTTCTCAGGCCAATGATGACATCGCCTGGTTTGATTTTGCTCCCATTTATGACCTCTGATAATTTAACGCGGGCGCTTATTGTGCCTGAGACATCCAAGGTTCGAAGCTGATCGGGTAGATCAGCAGTCTCACCTCCTAGGAATAAGATTTTTATCCCGTGCCTTTTCAGTACCCCAAAGCATTTTTTAAACCCAGAATTAAGTGCGACGAGAAATTCTTTCTTCGGAAGCCTGAATGTATTTATTGCAACATAGTCGACGAATCCAACCACCTGAGCGCCAACGCAGATGATATCATCCACGTTCATCGCTACGACATCTTGGGCGATACTTTCAAACCACTTGAACTCACCTGTTTCTTTACAGTGGAGATAGTTTTGAATCGGTTTACTACCAGCACCATCGGTATGCAAAAGTACCCCGTATCCACGTAACTGAGGGTCTTTGCCCACGACACAGAAAGCTTGCGGGAAAAGATTCTGAACGGTCGCCCTGAAGGTTTCGATACCTCTTTTCCGCACATCCACGCCGATTTCAGCATATTTTGACATGATCAACCCTACAGTTTAATTTCTCCGACCCCTTCCGCAAGCTTTGTCGCTATCAAAGTATTGTACAGCAACATCACGCGCGTCATAGGTCCTACACCACCCGGCACCGGAGTGATGTAGGATGTCTTTTCCTTCACGCTTTCAAAATCGACATCACCTCGCAACTTGCCTCCAACGTAGCTCATACCGACATCGACAACGACAGCATCCTNNAGCCCCTGAGTTTTTGAGTGGCAAATGACAACTGTAGCGTTTCTATCCAGGAACAATTTTGATAGCGGCTTGCCCACTAGGTCGCTCCGGTTGATTATCACCGCAAGTTTGCCTGCGAGTTCGATTCCATAGTGGTCAAGCAACTTTACTATGCCCTTGGGCGTACACGGCAACAAGTCGTTTTCAAAATCATACATTCCCAGCCAGAGCTTCCCCACGTTGTAAGGGTGCAACCCATCCACATCTTTTTGGGGATTTATGTTATCTACTATCTTTTTCTTATCGATGTGAGGGGGAAGGGGCAATTGCACGATCATTCCATGAACTTCGCGATCTTTGTTTAACTCATCAACTAGTTCGAGGAGTTCCTGCTCAGATGTGCGGGTAGGAAGCTCGTGAAGTCTGAAATCAATGCCGACCTCCTCACAATCCCTGCCCTTCCCTTTCACATAAATCCTTGAAGAAGGGTCATCGCCGACCAGTATGGTAGTTAGGGTTGGAGTTATACCCCGTTCTTTTTTAAAAACTTCCACGCGCGTTGCAATATCTCGCTTAAACTTTTCTGCGAGAGCCTTGCCATCCATTATCACTACCATAAACCCACATGCAAGATTTTCGCAGTCATCTCAATATAACCTATTGCCAGCATGCCTTTGTTCGATGTTGCTCAACTGCCGTCTTCCTTAACTCGTCTGAAGCGAGCAGGTCTTAAAATTCAGGGGCGTGCCTCTTTCCGAGCATGTCCTTGTATTTCAAAAGAATTGGTTTGACGACCTCGTTCACGAATTTTTTGCATCGCTCACTAGCGTCACCTAAGTGTTCAGTCGGATCTAACAACTTGTCAATCTCCTTTACACTCAATTTAGAGCTTATCGTACGATCTTGTTTCAATAACTGAGGCAATGGGTTTTCCTCACCTACCATTACCCGCTCCCAAGCCTTGAACGAAAGTCCGCGAAGTTTCTCATGCATTCGCTGTCTGTTCCCACCTCGCTCGACGAGTTTCATTAAAATAGCTTCCGTCCCCGCAAACGACCCGTATTTTTTAAGGTTCCGCTTCATGATCACGGGATAAACTCTAACATCCCGCACCACTCGGTCGTAAAGCATCAAACACTCGTCGGTCGCCAAAAAGCCTTCGGGTATAATAATCCTTCGATTGGCTGAATCGTCCAAAGTTCGCTCGAAAATTGTCTGTGCTGCATTTTCCCACGCAATTCTAGGTAGCGTGCCAACATACCTTGCTAACGAGCACATCCGTTCGGCAGCTACAGGATTTTTCTTAAAAGGCATAGCAGACGAGCCAACCCGAGCCTCCTTCATCGGCTCGGACATCTCTCCATATGCCGGAGATTGCATATGCCTCAAATCAACGCCGAACTTATGCGCACTCTGCACGATGCTGGCTAAAACCGACAAAACTGTGTAATCGAGCTTTCTTGGAGAGGTTTGAGTCGAGATGGGGTAAGCTTTTAACCCCAATTTTCGCATCACGTATTCTTCGAGATCGGCTGGTTTACCTTTGCGGCCCAACAATCTCTGGAAACTCGCAGAGGTTCCGATTGCCCCTTTTATCCCTCTTCCCCTCAAGTTCTCGAGCAGATTTTCCACGTTGTAAATGTCAAAGGTGATATCTTGGGCATAGTTTGCAAATCGATAGCCTAAAGTCGTCGGTATCGCCGGCTGCAGGTGGGTCCAGCCAATGCATGCCAAATCCTTGTACTTTGTTATTTGCTTAGATAAGGAGCCCAAACAATTAACCAATCTCGTTAAAATTGTATTAAACGCGGCTTTCATCCTCAAAACATCCGCGTTGTCCTCGATATCCATCGATGTCGCGCCAAGATGAATTTTGCCTCCGCCGGTCGGGCATTGCCCGGCGTAGGTCTTAATCTCCGCCATCAAATCGTGCCCAATCTTTTTCTCAATCTCGTGAGCCCTTTTCAGGTCAACGTGCTCTGATCCCATCTTGGATTTTAAATCAGCAAGTTCTTTCTGAGTAACAAGACCGTATTTTGACTGAGCTTCGGCGAGAGCCACCCAAATTTTTCTCCACGTTGCTCTATAATTAATTTCAGAAAAAATCTTTCTCATCTCGGGGCTACCGTATCGCCAGGTAAAAGGTGAAAGGAAAGTCCCATAATCAAATTTTGTCGTCATGCCCTCACCGAATCAACTATTCTTCGCTCTTAGCCTCTTTAACCTTAGCGGATAATTGAAAAGTCTATGAGCTATCCAGTACTGAAATATGGATCCAAGACCCACATAGTTCAAAAAAGTGAATCCTCTTGTTATTCTTACTCTATCTTTGAAAATCGATTTTCCAAGCACCGATGGTTATAAATCTCGCCTGCGGAAAATATCAACGAATGTCACAAAAAGTCGTTATCTTGTTTGGCTCCAAGGTGGATGTCGATTTCGCCAAACCACTAAGACGTACGTTGAAAGAGTTTGGAATAAATTTTGACCAACGAATCACTTCGGCTCACAAGACACCAAAAAAGGTACTTGAAATATTGAGAGAATACGAAAAGTCCGAAGATGAATTGGTCTACATAACGATTGCTGGCAAGTCAAATGCTCTTTCAGGGGTAGTCGATGCGAACACTAAATATCCCGTGATAGCATGCCCACCATATTCTAAAAAATTACGCATCGATATCTACTCGTCGTTACGCATGCCTAGCGGTGTTGCCCCTCTTGTCCTCTTGGAACCCGAGGCTGCTGCTCTGGCGGCTGCGAAAATATTAGCATTGAATGACGAGAAACTTTCAAAGAAAATCGCAAAATACCAACGTCGGATGAAAGAAAAGATAGAAGCCAATAATAAAACGCTTAGACTTCATTGACTTGATCGAAGAGATATTGACGGGAGCTTCCCCTCAAACTCAAAAGACTAAGTCTTACGAAGCGGTTCGGTTATAGATTTGCCAGTCCATACATACAGGCAAAGACGATCTTTGGGAAGCCCGATAGCCTTTATCATATCATCCAATGTTTGATATCTTAATGAAGTAACACCCAACTCTTTAGCAATATAATTTACCATTTTCTTATGCTTCTTTGAATTTTGGTCAATGTATTCATCTACATCTTCAATATCTCTCCCTTCAATGGCTTTTATTGCACGACGAGCGGCCAATTCCTCAATAGTCCTTGTTGAATAATCGAACACGCTCGGGAACATTATAGGAGGACATGCTACGCGCAAGTGAACTTCTTTTGCTCCATTATCCCATAATTTTTGTATGATATTTTTTAACTGGGTACCCCTTACTATCGAATCATCGCAGAGAATAATTCTTTGTCCTTCAATCAACTCTTTAATCGGGATTAGTTTCATCCTCGAAATCAACTCTCTTGTCTCCTGGGAGGGAGGTGTATAACCCCTGTCGTATCCGGGGGTGTATTTGACCAGTGGCCTTCTAAAAGGAATTTTTGATTCCAACGAATAACCAATCGCATGAGTAGTACCTGAATCCGGAACGCCAGCGACCATGTCTGCTTTGACGTTATCATTCTTTGCCAGATATCTTCCACATCTCTCCCTGACGATTTCTACATTTACCTCCTCGTAGGAAGAAGCTGGAAATCCTGAATAAATCCATAAAAAGCCGTTTATTTGGCCCACGGTTGTACCTTTCTGCTTTTGATCAATCCCTGAAGGAGTGAGCAAGACTATTTCTCCTGGCCAAAGATATTTCTTAATTTTAAAACCTAGATTAAAAAAAGCTGAACTCTCGGAAGTTACTGCCCAAGAGCCTCTCTTTTGCCCGACAACAAGAGGACTATAACCAAACTTATCCCTAACAGCATAGATGCCTTCCTTATTGAGCAGAAGAAGTGAACAAGAACCCCTAATTTTGCTAAACATGTAATTAATGCCTTCTACAATGGTCTTTCCCTCTGCAATGAGCTTAGCAACAAGCTCAGTCGAGTTCACGCCTGCGCCTGTTATCTCACTGAAAGAAACACCTTTTTCACGTAATTCGCTGGCCAGCTCTTCGGCATTTTGTATTAAGCCAGTTGTACATATAGCGAAAGGGCCAAATTTTGAATCTAAACAGACGGGCTGTATTTCTCTAGAGGTAATCACGCCTACCCCGCTATTTCCATGCATGGTCTTGCAATCGTCATAAAACTTTGACTTGAACTGACTCTGTCTTAGAGTGTGGATACTTCTTACAATCCTTTCTCCAAAAACTGCTAGGCCCCCATATTCCGTGCCCAAGTGAGAGAGATAGTCCGTGCCGTAAAATAAATCTTCCAAACAGTCCTGTCGAGAGACTATACCAAAAATTCCACTCATTTTGACCCTCTCTTTTTAATATTTCATGGAATAACCTTAAGACTATGTTTTCATGCCGAGTTCTTCCATGTGTTTTTTGCTCCTGTCTATGTGTTCTGGTAAGGCAATATCTTCCCTGTGTCTCAAGGGGCCATCGATTTTTCTAATACCCTCCATGGAAATCACCCTGGCTTCCTCCAATGTGTTGGATATCCCCACCATGGCAACAGCTCTTGATCTCAAAACGTAAGTCATTCCGCCTTTTAGTTCCATGGCACCTGGATAAATTCTCAAGTTATCCCCATACTTTTCCTTCAATTTTTCAGCTTTGCCCAAGTCTACTTTTTTAGAACCTGAGTAACTCGTATATCCCCCATACCCCAAGGGAACAGCGTAAGTTACAACTGTAGCACTATCTTCAAAATTGAGTTTTTTCAAATCACCATCCAAAATTTTGAAACAAACGTCGACAAAATCGTCTTTCAAAATTGGTAGAACATTCATTACTTCTGGATCACCCCATCTGCTGTTTATCTCGAGGACTTTCACACCATTCTTTGTGATTATGTAAGCCATGTACAGATTTCCTCTAACTCCTAGGTTTTTTTCGTTCTTCTTTAACCCATCATGAATCTTCTCTCCTATCTCCAGTGATTCTCTCCAGTCGCTTTCTTTCATGAATGGGAGCAGGTCCCCCCTATCTTTGTAAGAGCCCATCCCTCCGGTATTGGGGCCCAAGTCCCAGTCAAAAGCTCTCTTGTAGTCTCTGACAGCGGGGGTAGAAATCAAATGCTCTCCATCGGAAACGAATTGTAAAGAAAACTCTTCTCCCTCTAACTTTTCCTCGACTATTACGGCCCCCTTTTCAAAATTCGGCGAGAAATAATCTTCGAACAAACTTTCTCTAGATGCGAAATGATCTCCCCAGACGCCAACCCCCTTCCCCGTTGCTGGTGCATCGGGTTTTACAGCCACTTCGTTTCCAATTTCGTCCAACCATTTGTATAGATCTTTTTTAACTCCAGCCCTTGAATCATAGCCGCTGGGATCGAAGACCTTGAATTTCGGATTCGCCGAAGGGACTATTTCCTCTACCAATTTTCTCTGTTCGACCTTGCTTATCTCGATAAAATATTCGGCTGTTGGACAGATCATTTTTATTTTTGTTTCTTTTTCGATTCTGTCCCTGATTCCGTTCATGCCCGGGGCTTCAGGACCGAGTACCCCGAAGTCGATTTCATTTTCATGTTTCTTAGCAAATTTGATGATATCATCTAAATTTAAATTTGGAATTACAACATGCTTACCGCCAGTTTCTTCCGCCTTTTTTATATTGTAAGGATTTCCCTGCTTGTCTGCTATGAAGAGTTTTACACCATGAGCACTTCTGGAAAGAGAATCTGCCATGCAAGCGAATCTGCTTCCATAACTTATCCCTAAAACTCCCACAACCAAATTTGACACCTCTAAACCCTTTTAACCCAATTTTCTCCATCCTTGACATAAACATTTTTGCCAGAGTCGATGGCGAACATTCCTTTTGATAACATTTCAAGAGCTTTTCTGTAAGCAGGCCCATCACATTTTTCCTTCATGAGCTCTTGTTGTTCTTTTGGACTTCTATTTTCTATCGGTAGGCCTTCTGATACGAATAGGATAGGCCCGTGGTCTGGTTTTTCATCCATTATGTGTATGGTAGACCTCGTAACTTTCTCACCATCTTTCATTTGCTCTTCGACCGCGTTACTCCCCTTATATTTCCTCTTCCCTCCTTCTTTTATCGTTAAATCTGCAGGATGTACATTTAGGACCTTAGCTGGAAATTCGTTTAAAAACTTGGTCAAAATATACATGTAACCCGAGCATGCGATTATATCCGGTTCCCACTTTCTCTCTTTTATAATTGACAGAAGTTTTTCATCGTAGGCCTCTCTAATTCTCATGTCCCTGATCGGTTTGTCCCCATAGAAATCATGGATGTCCACCACTTCCACTGGTATGCCTAACTCCTCAACCTTTTTTATTCCAGAAGCATTTTTATTTGAAGAAATGGCACCGACGACTTCGTATCCTTCGCCTCCAATCATAAAGGGGACAGCACTGGCGCCCCCGGAAAAAAGCACGACAATCCGCATTTTTCTATCGCTTCTTGGTTCGTATATCGGCCTCAAATTTTCGTTCATAAGACATCCTCTATCAATGAAGTTTTTCACTGAGTTCTTTTTAATCTATCCCCAGTATCAGTACTCGCAAGTAGCTTTTTTCCAGCACTTTTTCGGTGTTTTATTGGTTCGGTAAAGCCTCTATTTCTAGCTCATGAAACGGATTATGATTTCCCGGCGGAGGTGTACTTCAGGATCTCCCCAATAAGTGCAACTATTAAATATAGTACAAATAAAATCAGGAATGGGGATAAAAGAAATGACAAAACTTAACCTATTTGAGGTCGTGCAAAAACAGTTGGACAAGTGTGCAAAGATTCTAAAGTTAGACCCTAATATACATGAAATCCTTCGAGTCCCGATGCGTGAACTTCACGTATCCTTACCAATCCACATGGATGACGGCTCCATCAAAGTATTCCAAGGATTCAGGGTTCAATACAATGACGCGAGAGGCCCGACAAAAGGAGGAATTCGATTCCATCCTGATGAAACAATCGATACAGTGCGGGCACTTGCAGCTTGGATGACATGGAAATGTGCCCTTCTTGACTTGCCTCTTGGGGGGGCAAAAGGCGGGGTTATCTGCAACCCAAAACAGATGTCTCAAGGTGAGTTGGAACGTTTGAGTCGGGCATACATCAACCAAGTATGGCAATTTATTGGTCCAGACAAAGATATTCCCGCGCCAGATGTCTACACCAATCCTCAAGTAATGGCTTGGATGATGGACGAATACTCAAAAATTGCTGGAAAGACTCGATTTGGTGTCGTCACCGGTAAACCGCTCGGCGTGGGTGGTTCTGCCGGACGCGGTGATGCAACAGCCCGGGGTGGTCTACACACAGTTCGTGAAGCGGCAAAAGTTTGCGGGATAGACCTTAAGAAAGCTACCATTGCCGTGCAAGGCTACGGTAATGCCGGGTATTATGCCGCATATCTTGCCAAAATTCTTTTCGGATCTAAGATAGTTGCTGTCAGCGATAGCAAGGGCGGTATATTCAGCAAGGAAGGTCTTGACCCGAAAGCAGTTCTTGAGCACAAGGCTAAGACAGGTTCAGTAATCAATTTTCCGAATACTAAACCTATTTCCAATGAACAACTGCTAGAACTCGAAGTGGATATACTCATCCCTGCCGCTTTAGAAAATGTTATTACTGAAAAGAATGCGCCAAACATTAAAGCCAAAATCGTCGCTGAGTTGGCCAATGGTCCAATTACACCGGAAGCTGATGATATTCTATATAAAAATGGTGTTCATGTGATACCTGATTTCTTATGCAATGCTGGCGGAGTGACAGTTTCCTATTTTGAGATGGTGCAGAATTTCTACATGTATTATTGGAGCGAAAAGGAAATTCACGAACGTTTAAGTGATAAAATGACGGCCGCATATTCCTCGGTTCTGAACGCTTCTAAGGAATATAACATAAACATGCGCCAGGCTGCTTATGCAGTCGCTGTTAAGAGAGTTGCTGAAGCAATGAAAATCCGTGGTTGGATTTAGTTCATCTTTATTCGGGCAATTTCCCTTTGATTATCTTGTACACCCTACTCTCCCATTAGGTACATTTACAATCAAACTTTAGGTTTTTAATATGTTACAGTGAAAAATACTTAAAAGATGTAAAGGTAATCAAATGTTCGAACCTCAGAAATTCCTCGAGGAAAAAATCAAATGGTTAAAGGCCACTATAGAAGATAAAAAGGCGGTTGTGGCAACTTCGGGCGGCGTGGATAGTTCCGTCACGACGATGCTGGGGCACCTTGCGGTTGGCAATAGGTTAACCGCTGTCTTCCTCGATGACGGGTTGATGAGGAAGGGGGAGCCCGAGCAAGTAGTTGATTGTTTCAAGCGATTGGGAGTAAATATTAAACTTTACGACGTGAGCGACGAGTTCTTTAAAGCACTCAAAGGCCTAACCGACCCGGAAGAAAAAAGGAAGGCGTTTAGAGAAACGTTCTATCGAGTTTTCGGCGGAATTGCGCGCGAGTTGGGAGCAGAGTACTTGCTACAGGGCACTATAGCTGCAGACGTGGCGGAAACAACAGCGGGCGTGAAGACCCAGCACAATGTTTTAGAGCAAATCGGGATTCATCCTCTCCAAAAGTACGGTTTCAAAGTTTTGGAGCCTCTGAAGGATCTCTACAAGCCAGAGGTTCGCGAAGTGGCCAAAGTGCTAGGGATGCCAGCTGAAGTCTACGAGCGAAGGCCTTTCCCAGGCCCCGGCCTCTCGGTCAGAATCTTGGGTGAAGTAACTCCCGAGAAGGCAGATTTGGTGAGGGAAGCCACGGAAATTGTAGAGGAAGAGACCAAGGACATTCCGTGTTTCCAAGCATTTGCGATAGCGATGGGTGACAAAGCGACCGGAGTGACGGTGGATAGGGAGAGAAAGTACGGAGAAATAATAGTGATTCGAGCGGTGCAGTCAAAGGATGCCGTGACCGCAAAGTCCGTCGAGCTCCCATGGCAGGTGTTGAAGCGGATCGAGGGGAGGATAAGAGAAAAAATCCCGACAGTCACTCGCGTTCTTTACGATCTAACTGACAAGCCTCCGGCGACAATAGAGTACGAATAACGAAAACCTTTATCTCCCTTTGATTATCTGGACTTTGGGTGCAGCATGAAAATTGTAAGAGCACTGATTAGCGTTTCAGACAAAACTGGCATCGTAGAGTTTGCAAGAGGGCTTCAAGAGCTGGGTATCGAAATCATCTCAACCGGTGGGACCGCAAAAGTTTTAAAAGAAAGCGGAGCAAAAGTAAAAGAAATTTCGGATTTCACTGGTTTTCCAGAAATATTGGAAGGTAGAGTTAAGACTCTTCACCCAAAAGTGCATGGAGGAATCCTCGCAATCAGGGAGAAAGGAGAGCACATACGAGAGTTGAGAAAGCATGATATCGAACCTATAGATCTAGTAATTGTAAATCTTTACCCATTTGAGAAAACAATCCGAAGCGGCGGCACAATTGAAGAGGCGATTGAAAATATAGACATCGGCGGGCCAGCGATGCTTCGCTCCGCAGCGAAAAATTACAGAAATGTTGTGGTGATTGTTAATCCTAATGAATATGATGAGGTTTTAAAGGAGTTGAGGGAAAAAGACTGCGAACTAAGCGATAAAACGAGAGAAAAGCTAGCTTTGAAAGCATTTGCCCACACCGCAAGATATGATACAATAATTTCAAATTACCTACGGAGAATGTTTCGCGGAGAAGAGTTTCCGGAAACACTTTCTTTAACTTATAAGAAAATTCAAAATTTACGCTACGGTGCGAACCCGCACCAAAAAGCCGCATTTTATGGAGAGGATATCAAAGAACCCAGCATCGTGAACGCAAGAAAGTTATGGGGAAAGGAACTGTCGTATAACAACATCCTTGACTTAGGAGCCTCTCTTGAACTCGTGAAGGAATTTGAAAATCCAACCTGTGTTATCGTGAAGCACACCAGCCCAATTGGTGTGGCGACAGCCGAGAGGATTTTCGACGCATACAAACTAGCATATCAAACGGACCCGCTATCGGCGTACGGTGGGATAGTCGCTCTAAATAGGGAAGTTGATGCGGAGACGGCACGGGAGATGTCAAGCGTATTTTTAGAGGCGATCATCACCCCAAAATTTAGTCGAGAAGCTTTGGATATCTCGAAGAAAAAAAAGAATATACGTCTGCTAGAGGTTGAACTAGAACCAAGTAGGAGAGATGGGAAAGAAATAAGGTCTGTTGTGGGGGGATTGCTCGTCCAAGATAGGGATGTAAGGGAGTTAGACGTGCGCAATCTCAAAATCGTGACCAAGAGAGTCCCAACCGATGAGGAAATGAAATCCTTGCTGTTTGCGTTTAAAGTTGCCCGATATTGCAAATCAAACGCGTTGATTTTCACGAAGGGAGAAAGAACGGTCGCAGTTGGTTTTGGACAGCCCAGCAGAGTAGATGCTGCGCGCACTGCAGTGAACAAAGGCGGGGGAAATGTGAAAGGCGCTGTGGTGGCGAGTGATGGATTTTTGCCATTTAGGGATGTTGTTGATGTCGTTGCAGATGCTGGTGTAACTGCCATTATCCAGCCGGGGGGGTCGATCAGAGATCAAGAAATTATCGATGCTGCGAACGAATATGGTATAGCGATGGTATTTAGCGGCATGAGAGTATTCAAACACTGAAGACCTACTTGATAAACCAAAAAATCTATGATTTTTGAGGCATCAAATCGTTTGAATCTTCTTTACCTCAGTATGGTATTCATTGAGCGACCTAATTTCAATTTTTCCCTTCAATATTCTCTCTATTGCCTGAACGGCAGCACTCGCGCTCGTTAGAGTTGTAATATAAGGAATTCCAAGATCTATTGCCGCCCGCCGGATCTGGTACCCATCACGCACCGTATCTCGTCCGACGGTTGGGGTATTGATAATTAAATCGACATCGCCAGCACGAATGTAATCGATGATGTTTGGACGCCCTTGGGAAACTTTCAATACTAGTTTTGATTCGACGCCAGCTTTTTGGAGCACATCACCCGTGCCATCCGTGGCCAAGATCTCGAATCCAATTTTCTTAAGCTTTCTTGCAACCGGGACGAACTCCTGTTGATCCCCCTTTCGTACACTCATGAATATCCTCCCCGAAGTTGGGAGCTTGTTACCGGCCGCCAGCTGGGCCTTGAAAAATGCCCTACCCGGGTCACGGTCTATACCCATGACTTCACCCGTCGACTTCATTTCCGGGCCTAGAACCGGATCAACGCCGGGAAGTTTAATGAAAGGAAAGACTGATTCCTTCACACAAACATAAGGTATCTTTACATCTTTCGGAATTCCAAGATCGTCGAGTGAATGTCCAAGCATAACTTTGGTGGCAACTTTAGCTAAGGGAATTCCAATCGCCTTCGATATAAAAGGTACCGTACGGCTCGCCCGCGGATTTACCTCGAGCACGTAGACTAAATCATTTTTGACCGCATACTGGATGTTCATCAGCCCGATAACTTTTAACTCTCTTGCAAGCCTAATGGTGTACTTCTTGATTGTCTTGATAGCTTTCTCGCTCAGAATTTGAGGCGGCATAACCATGGCTGCATCTCCCGAATGAACACCGGCTTCTTCGATGTGCTCCAAGATTCCACCGATGAAAGTTCGTTTACCATCAGAAACCGCATCAACATCGACTTCAATCGCTTGGGAGAGGAACTTGTCGATGAGGACGGGATGCTCCTCCGAGACCTTCGTGGCTTCTTCCATGTAGCGTGCGAGTTCGATTTCATCGTGCACCCGCACCATGGCACGTCCACCGAGAACATAGCTTGGTCTCACCAAGACAGGGTAGCCAATTTTTTTCGCTATCTTTTTTGCTTCCACGGCTGAGAAAGCGGTGCTTCCTTCGGGCTGAGGAATTTTCAATTTCCTGAGAAGTTTGTTAAAGCGCTCTCTATCTTCAGCAATGTCAATACTTTCAGCTGAGGTTCCGAGAACCTTAACGCCAGCCTTAGCCAGTGGAACTGCAAGATTTATTGGAGTTTGACCTCCGAACTGTAAAATCACTCCATATGGCTTTTCCTTCTCGATTACATGCATCGCATCCTCAAATGTAAGCGGCTCGAAGTAAAGCTTGTCAGACGTGTCTGAATCGGTGGAGACGGTTTCCGGGTTATTGTTGATGATGATAGCTTCGATTCCCTCCTCCCGCAGAGCCAGTACTGAGTGAACACAACAATAATCAAATTCTATTCCTTGGCCGATCCGTATTGGCCCTCCACCTATGATAATTATCTTCTTTCGCTTGCTTGTCGGAACCTCGTCGACAAGTTCATAGCCCGAGTAATAATATGGGGCCTTAGCTGCAAATTCGGCAGCGCAAGTATCCACTGTTTTAAAAGAAGTTTTGATTCCGGTTTGCTTGCGAAGTTGCTTGATATTCTTTTCGTTGGTTTTGAGCAAGTAAGCGAGCTGTCGATCCGAAAAACCAAATCTCTTTGATTCTCCCAAGACTTTCCCTATTTCAGTATTTTTCAGCGACATGCGCTTGAGTTTTTCTTCCATATCGATAATTCGCTTAAACTTCCAGACGAACCAAGGATCGATCTTCGTTAGTTGATATATTTTATCTACACCGATCCCCAACTTGAGAGCGTCTCTAATCAAGAAAATTCGTTGGTCATTTGGGTGGGTTAGCTGCCACTTTAGAGGCTCGATGTCGATGATAGGTTTGTCCCTTCCGTCTCCACCGAGTCCAAACCTTCCGATTTCGAGTGAACGTATCGCCTTTTGGAATGCTTCTTCGAATGTCCGTCCGATTGCCATCACTTCTCCTGTGGACTTCATTTGTGTACCTATCGTTTGGTCGGCTTCTGGAAATTTATCAAACGGCCAACGCGGGACTTTGATTACCACGTAGTCAAGGGTTGGCTCGAATGAAGCGGGGGTATCCTTAGTAACAGGGTTGGAAATTTCATCCAGAGTCATCCCAAGCGCTAGTTT
>JABAOC010004270.1_pt8 | contig 23103 bp, 21 predicted proteins | sample 7062161 | NCBI WGS metagenome assembly JABAOC01 (sample SAMN14538625, study PRJNA623070) | marine sediment metagenome | biome: marine biome [ENVO:00000428]; feature: marine pelagic biome [ENVO:01000023]; material: deep marine sediment [ENVO:00002113] | place: India: Gulf of Khambhat ... | reverse complement strand
GTCTTTGGCGGATGAGCGAAGAGGAGAAAGTCGGTAACCAGTCGATTTAATCGGTCAGACTCCCGTAAAATGATATTCATGAGATTCAGGTTGCTCCCGTTCAGGTCCACCCCCTCCTTCAACACCTGAATCGAACCCGTGAGGGAGGCGAGCGGATTGCGAATCTCATGGGCGATTCCCGCGGCCATCTTTCCAATGGAGACCATCCGATCGGCCCTCTTGATTTGTTCTTCCATCTCTTTGATCTGGGTGATGTCCTTAAAGATCAGAATAGATCCAACTGGAACACCGTGGAGGTCCTTGAGTTGAGATCTCGAGAGCCCGAGGTGGATAGCGATCCCATCGGGTTTTTCAAAGGTGATTTCCTCCCGCTTACGAATCCCTTCCCAGTTTGCCGATTCGATTGGCACGCCTGTCTTGAGATCCGGCAAAAGCGTATCAAGTATTGGGAAAGCTTGTGTAGACGGATCAATTCCGAGAATTCGATAGGCCGTTCTGTTCATGAAGGAGATTCTCCCGGCCCGGTCTGTGGTGATCAAGCCACTGTCAAGACTTTGGATGATGTTTTGGTGAAAAGCCTCTAGTTTTTCATAGTCTATTTGTTTCTGCCTGAGTTGCTTTCCCTTGGCCCTGAGTTCTTCGCCCAGGTGGTTTACCAGTAGTGCCACGACGGTAAAAGCCAGGAAATAGACGAAGATCCGGTAAAGGACTTCACCGCTGCCGTAGAAATTCAATCCAGAGGCCGTTAAGGGGTGAATCAAACCACGGTATTCAAGACCCAGGCTAGCAGCGTAAAAGACCGCACTGATTGAGGCAATGATGTAGGTGCCCCGCTTTGACAGGATAAAACTGGCGCTAATGATAGAGAAGACGTATGCCAGGGGGAAAAGGCTATCGACTCCGCCAGTGAGATAGACAAGAATGGTGATAAAGATCGCGTCAAAAAAGATCTGCCCGTAAGCGAACCGATGGACGTGTTTGATCCTTCTGAGAAGGAGGACATAGATAATGGTCAGAAAGTATGTAACTCCGATGACGATGTAGAGCGCGTCATTGGGTGTGATCAGGAGGGTTTTCCCCTCGCCCATCTGGCTGAGAACTGAAGCACCCAGAAGAAGGCTAACAAATAGTACCCGAGCCGCCATCAAGACTCGAAGTCTTCTGCGGGTCACGGTTTCAGCATCAGCAAGACTCTCTAGCCCCATAACGATCTCCATGAAGGGCCTAGCCGATCGCCGAGGCCATTTGAAAAATTGGAAGATACATGGCGATCACGATCGTTCCGACGGTTCCTCCCAAGAAAATCATGAGAAAAGGCTCCAGGAGAGATGTGAGCGTGGCGACAGTGGTATCCACTTCTTCTTCATAGAAGTCGGCAATTTTGTTGAGCATGGTGTCCAGAGATCCGGTGGATTCTCCGACCGATATCATCTGGATGACCATCGGGGGGAAGACGCTTGCCTTGCTCAGGGGTTCCGCGATGGTTTCGCCCTCACTGATACTGCCCCGGGCGTTCTGAATGGCATCCTCTACAATTNNCCACTGCTCACCAGGGTGCCGAGAGTCCGAGAGAAACGGGCGATCGCGATTTTTCGCAGGAGCATGCCAAAGATCGGGAATTTCAAGGTTAGTAAGTCGATGGCTTTTTTTCCTCCTTCGGTCTTGTAATATCTCCTGATCACGATAATAACAACAACCAGGCCAGCCACAAAAACCCATATGTACCGCTTCATCAAGTTGCTCATGGAGACGATAATCTGGGTAAGGAGGGGCAGGCTTTGCCCGGCCGAAAGAAACATCTTCTCGAAAGTGGGGATCACAAAGATCATCAAAATAGCCACCACGAGGATCGCAACAGCAACAATGACGCTTGGATACACAAGAGCGGACCTGACCTTTTTCTTCAGGGCAACCGCTTTTTCAATGTAGCTTGATAGGCGGAGAAGGATGTTGTCGAGGATACCCCCTTCTTCTCCGGCGACGACGAGATTGACATAAAGCTCGGGGAAAACCTTCGGATGCCGTCCCAGTGCCGCGGCAAAGGTCGATCCTGCCTCTACATCGTCTTTGACCGTTCTAAGAATCTCCTGGAAAGTTTTGTTCTCTTGCTGCATGGCAAGAATATCCAGGGACTGAACAAGAGGGAGGCCAGCATCGATCATCGTTGCCAGCTGCCGGGTAAAAACTCCGACCGCCTTCTCCGACACTCTTTGACGCCCAAGTTGGAGTTTTATCTCCTTGCCTTTGGCAATGATCTTAGTGGGAATGATGTTCTGCTGGCGAAGCTGGATCCTGAGAGCACCTTCGCTGGTTGCTTCACCCTCTCCCCGCTTGATGGCACCCCTCAGCGTTTTTCCTTCCCATCTGTAGACTGGCATGGGCGAAATTCCTCCGATAGTGTGCATTTAGAAAAGCTGAGAAACACAAAAAAAAGCGGCTCGTCATCCACTGGGCGACTAATGGGGCCGACTCTGGATCGGCCGTGCCTTTGCTGAAACGCCCGCAGTCGACAACATCTGTCGGAACTCCTCGGGGTTGGAACTGCGTTGCATCGCCTCATTCAAAGAGACGAGCCCCTTTTCATAGACAGACAACAGTGATTGGTTCATGGTCTGCATGCCGAATTTTGCCTGCCCAACCTGCATCTGGGAGTAAATCTGGTGCACCTTGTCCTCCCGGATCAGATTCCGGATGGCTGGGTTGGGAATCATGATCTCCATGGCGAGGCATCTGCCCCCCCCGATTTTTGGAAGGAGCTGTTGGGTCAGAACCCCTTCTAAGACGAAGGACAGCTGGGCACGAATCTGTGATTGCTGATGCGGTGGAAAGACGTCAATGATTCGGTTTATTGTCTCCACGCACGAATTGGTGTGAAGGGTGGCAAAGGTTAAGTGACCGGTCTCAGCAATCGTGAGGGCGGCCTGAATGGTCTCGAGGTCCCGCATCTCCCCAATCAGTATAATATCTGGATCTTGACGAAGAACATGCTTCAGGGCCTCGGTAAAGCTCGTCGTATCGGAGTTGACTTCCCGCTGATTGATGATGCACTTTTTGTGTGGGTGGAGATACTCGATAGGATCCTCGATGGTAATGATGTGAGCGTATCGGTCGTCGTTAATCCGCTGGATCATCGAGGCGAGGGTAGTCGATTTTCCGGTACCGGTGGGACCCGTAACGAGGACCAAACCTTTAGGTTTTGCCAGCAACTCACTGATAATCTTGGGAATACCGAGTTTATCAAAACTTAGAATGTCGTATGGGATCGTTCTGAAAGCCCCGGCCACTGCTCCCCGCTGGACATATATGTTTCCCCGGAAACGGCTCAAACCCTTGATACCAAAAGAGAAGTCTAATTCGTTCTCCTCCTCAAAACGGTGACGTTGGGCATCCGTGAGGACGCTATAGCAGAGCCTCTTGGTCTCTGTCGCTGTAAGTGGCTCGGAGTTGAGCCTTACCAACTGGCCGTCGATTCTGACAACCGGCGGGGATCCTGTGGTGATGTGCAGGTCTGATGCTTTCTTCTCAATAAGTATTTCCAGAAGATTCTTAAGTTCTACCATTTTCCCCCCCGTGTGTGAGGCTATGTTGTTTGACCATTTTCATTCGATTGGGTCGATAGGCTTCATTGACGGTCATCGATCGTGGTTCGCAAGATTTCCTCGATGGTCGTCACGCCCTCGGCGATCTTCGTAATCCCTGACATTCTCAAGGTTTTCATCCCTCGACCGATCGCCCTCTTCTTAATATCGAAATGTGATCCTCGTGAGAGGATCAGTTCTTTCAAATCGTCACTGATGGGCATCACTTCGTAGAGACCGATCCTCCCCTTATAACCGGTTTGATTGCACAACTGGCAGCCCTTGCCTCGAAATACCCGGAAACCCTCTGTTTCGCTCGGGGGCACTCCCAGGCCGGCGAGAACCTTGGGACTCACCTTGATTTCCTCTTTGCACTCGCGGCAAATCTTTCGGACCAGACGCTGGGCAAGGATCAGGACAACAGAGGATGTGATGAGGAAAGGTTCAACATTCATATCGATGAGTCGACTGATCGTACTCGAGGCATCGTTTGTGTGGACGGTGCTCAAAACCATGTGCCCAGTGAGGGAGGCCTGGATCGCAATCTGGGCAGTTTCCAAGTCACGGATTTCGCCGACCATGATAATGTCGGGGTCCTGCCGGAGGAAGGATCTTAAGGCCGCGGCAAAGTTTAGGCCAATCTCCTCGTGCATCTGAACCTGGTTGATTCCCATGAAGTTATATTCAATCGGATCTTCTGCTGTCGTGATATTCTCGGTTTCGCGATTGAGTTCGGCCAGAGCTGAATAGAGCGTCGTTGTCTTGCCGCTGCCGGTTGGCCCGGTGACGAGAACCATGCCCACGGGCTTATGAAATGCCTCTCGGAAGAGTTCAAGGGCCTTGGCCTCGAAGCCGAGTTTAGTCATATCGAGCTGGAGGGAGGACTTGTCGAGAATTCTCAAAACCACCTTCTCACCGAAAATGGTTGGAGTCACCGAAACGCGAAAGTCCATCTCCCGGCCCTTGCCCAGGCGGAGTTTGATCCGACCATCCTGGGGCAGCCGTTTTTCCGCAATGTCCAGTCTCGACATGATCTTTAGACGGGAGGTGATTGCGTTGCGAATCTGGAGTGGAAGCCCCATCACCTTATGGAGCACGCCATCGACTCGGTAACGGACTCGAAATACCCGTTCGTATGGCTCAAAGTGAATATCGCTCGCTCCCATCTTGATGGCTCTAACGAGGATTCCGTTGACAAGTTTGATGATGGGGGCTTCGATATTTTCGAGCAGGCCTTCCTCTTCTGCCGCGTCGACCACCTCGATATTATCCACGGCGCCATGAACGAGTTTGTCAAAGTCGCCCACATCAACCGTGGCCAGGGTGTCATCAAACTCATCATCAAAGCCAACGGACTGTGTTTCTTCGAGGCTATAGTCCCGTGCATCCAGGTTGGTCGACCCCAGTCCTGCGAGATCTCCTCCCCCTCCATAGTACTTCTTGATGGCCTCCACCAAATCCCTGTCAATGGCCACGACAGGTTGCACATTATATCCCGTGATGAACTTGATTTCGTCAATAACGATGATGTTGCTCGGGTCTGACATGGCCACGATCAGCTTGGGGCCGATCCGTTTTATCGGGATGACGAGATGTTTCTTGGCAATACTAGACGGGACAAGTTTGACGGCTTTCGCGTCAATTTGGACCTGAGAGAGCCTGACGGATTCAATGTTGTGGTGTTTGCCCAGGAACGTGAGAAGCGTGTCTTCGTCGATGTATTTGAGATTGATCAGATTGGTCCCGATGCTCCCACCGCGGCTCTTCTGTTCGGCAAGCGCCTTTTGCACCTGATCGGGGGTAACCAAATTGGCCTTGATGAGAAGTTCACCCAGTCGTTTACTCATTTTCACCTAACCTGGATTCTTTGATCGGATCGGTCTCGATGTAAGCAAAATGAATGCCACAAATGACTCACTTGTGGCCTTAGCTCGGTCCAGCTTTTCTAAATGACCTCTCGCAGAGATGAAGTCCATCCAAACCGATCGAGAACAGCTCGGGGAGGCGAGGAGCAAACTGCGAAAGCGTTTGCCGCAAACCTGAAAAGCGCGGTCTTACGACCGAGCAAATGGTATGGCAGGGAAATTTCGTTCGTGAAAGCATTCCCGCCAATTGATGGAAAAGGTCAAGAAACGAACAGTGAACGGAGATTGACCACATGGGTAGCGTTCAGATACTAATTCATGCCCGGTATCCTGACAATGAAGGTGCTTCCCTTTCCCAACTCGCTTTTGACGGATATGCTTCCCCCATGAGCTTCTGCGATCCACTTGCAAATGCTGAGGCCCAAACCAGATCCGCCTTCTTTTCGAGATCGGGCTTTATCAACCCGGTAAAACCGATCAAAGATATGGGGGATGGCGTCTTGAGGGATGCCGATTCCTTGATCTGAGACGGTGATTACGGCAAAGCCGTTCTGTTTCTTCAAGGTGATATCGATGCGCCCCCCTGGGAGAGAGTACTTTATCCCATTTTCTATCAGGTTAAGCATCATAGACTTGAGACGCAGAGGATCTGCCAACGCGAGGATTTTGTGATTATCGTGGAAGTACACATCGATCGATCTCGAAGTGGCGAGCAACTGGGCCTGCACCTGAATGTCTGAGAGGAATTCAGAGAGATCGACGGTACTCTTTGTCAGAGGAACCTCTCCAGTATCGGCTCGGGAGAGCAAGAGCAGGTCGTCCACGATTCTGGTCATGTTATTGATCTCCTCGAGGTTACTTTTCAGGATTGCCCGGTATTCATCTCCTGTCCGAGCTCGGCGCAAGGCCACTTCAATCTCTCCTTTGAGAACGGTTAGCGGGGTCTTAAGCTCATGAGAGGCATTTCCACTGAACTGTCGCGTCTTTCTAAATGATTCATCGAGCCGGGAAATCATCTCGTTGAAGGTCTCGGCTAGGCGCCCGATTTCATCCTTGGTCTTTTTGATTCGAATTCTTCGGTTGAGATTATGCGACGTGATCGCCCGAGCGGTGTTCGTGACCTCATCAACAGGTCTCAAGGCTCGATTGGCCAGAAAATGCCCTCCCGCACTGGCAACCGCAAGAAGCGAAGGAATTGTGATGGACAGAATCAAGAGAAGTGTTTTAAGAGCCTTTTCCACATCTTCGAGAGAACTGGCGACCTGCACGATGTTGGTGATCCGGGGCCCCTCCACGATTGGGACGGTGACGATTCGAATGGGCCACGTCGCGATGGTCCGGTTGGTCTCGAACGTCACCCTCCCTTTTGCGGCGTTTCTAGAGGCCTCCCGGGAGATTGGAAGTTGAAATCTTCCGAGATTACCAGATTTAAGCCCGATTCGACCCCTCGCGTCCAAGACCTGGATGAACTTGCCTGTGGGGCGAGAGCCGGTTGCCTCTTCAATGAGCTCATCCAAATTACGTCCGTACTTGGCAAAGGGGCTCGAATATGATGCAGAGATAAAGTCGGCAATGCTCTTTATCTTCGAGTCCATATACTGGTGGAGGCTCTGATAGAGGGTGAAGTAGAGAAAGGCGCTAAAGGAACAGAGGATAAGGGCCAGAATAGCGACGTACCACAGGGTAAGACGGAACCGAATGCTCTGAAAGTACATGGTACTCCTCGTTGGTTTGATCCTATCCTTTCATCATGTAGCCCACACCTCGGATGGTATGGACCAGCTTGACGTCAAAGTCGCGATCGATCTTTTTCCGCAGAAAGTTGACATACACATCGATGACATTTGTGTCGGTGTCAAAATGGTAGTCCCATACGTGCTCCGATATCATCGTCCGAGTCAGGACTCTGTTTGGATTCCGCATGAAATACTCGAGCAGGGCATATTCTTTGGCCGTTAAGTTGATCTTATTACCCCCTCGTGTGACTTCATGAGTGGGGAGGGAAAGCCTCAGGTCCGCGATTTCGAGAATGGAGTCCTTTGTATCTCTCTCTCGGCGTAAGAGGGCACGAATCCTGGCCAGTAGCTCTCCAAAGGCAAAGGGTTTGGTGAGATAGTCATCGCACCCAGCGTCAAGGCCGTCCACGATATTGTCGACGGAATCCTTGGCAGTCAACATGAGGATCGGAACGAGGTTTCCGGTTTCCCGGATGCGCCTCAGGACGGTCATACCATCGGTTTTTGGTAGCATGATGTCGAGAAGAACAAGATCGTAATCGTAAATGGCGACCATGTCGAGGGCCTCTTCGCCATCGCAGGCTAAATCGACAGCGTAATGCTCCTCTTCAAGGCCTTTCTTGAGGAAACTGGCTACCTTCTTTTCGTCCTCAACGACTAGAAGACGCATGAGTCGCCTCGCCAAATCCCCTGGTAGAAGAATTATATCGGGTCCCTCCAAAAATGCAAGAGGGATAGGGGCTGAAATGAGTTCTCCCCTCGCTCCAAAGACCATTCTACGGCCTCTCCGGGGGTGGATCAAGGGATATATCTGTGGAGTTTCTTGAGTTTTGTGGACGCTCATGTCCCTGAGGGACGTTTGCGGTGGAAGGGTGTCAGAATTCCCCGGGCCGTTCCGAAATCCCTTTTCTCGCCTTTTGTCTGATGACAGTGGAAAAGGAGGGCTCTTCGCTGTTCAATAGCTTTTGTGGGTGCTGTGGGTTGTCAGTGGTCAGTTGTAACGATCAATTCACGTCATTCGATTGAAAATCAAATTCCCTGGGCCCGTTACTCGAATAGCCGTGGATGCGCAAATCTTAGTCTTGTGCAACGAACCACGAGCACCGAGATGAAGTTACAATTGATTTTTGTTTTAGACTTGCTAGAATGGATACTGGTTCGCCTATTATCAAAGGTTAGGGGAGTGAAAAATGGATGCGAAGATTCGGAAAGTTGCAGTTATCGGTACCGGTACTTTGGGAACTCAGATCGCAGTGCTAAGCGCATGCTTCGGCTACAGTGTCTCTGTTTACGACACCGATGCAGACTCATTTAGAAAGGCTTTCGAAAATGTGAGAGATTTCGTAAAGAACGCAAGAAGAGAACCGGTCGTCCGAGCAGAGGACTGGGAAAAGGGGGCCGACAAGGTGAAGTTCTGTCAGGACCTGAAGGAGACACTTCGCGATGCCGACCTCGTGATCGAGGCGGTTCCGGAAGATCTGGACCTGAAGCGGAGTGTTTTTGGAAGGATTGATGAGTTTGCCCCTCGAGTAGCCATCCTTGCAACGAACAGCTCGTCCATACCGATTTCAAAGATCGAAAGCGCCACGAACAGGCCTGAACAGTGCGTGAACATTCATTTCTACTATCCCGCTATGGGATTGAACATGGTCGATATTATGGGAGGAACGCGGACAGCACCCGAAACGATCGAAGCCGGTAAGGCATGGATTCGGTCCATCGGCTGTGTTCCGCTTGCGGTCAAAAAGGAGATCCTCGGTTTCTGCTTCAACCGTATCTGGAGGGTGATCAAGCGAGAGGCCCTCTACATGTGGGCGGAGGGGTTTGTAGACTTCAGAGATATCGACCGGGCCTGGATGATCTTCACAGGAATGGCTCAGGGCCCATTTGGCCTCATGGATGCCGTTGGTCTCGACACGGTTTTTGACATCGAGAAGGTTTACTACAACGAATCCAAAGACCCCATTGACCATCCGCCAGAGGCTCTCGAGGCCATGGTCGGGAGAAAAGAGCTTGGCACGAAAACCCAGAGGGGCTTTTACACCTACCCAGATCCAGAATTCAGCGGTCCAGATTTCCTAAAGGGATGAATCATTCACAGAGACCCAGTCTCAAGGTTATCGTTCCCAAAGGTGGCGTCGATTCCCTCTGATGAGAGGCGAGTAAACAGATGATGTTCAGATCTATAGTTCCCCTGCTTCCTTCCAGATCTTTATCAACTCCTGGTAGGAGGGAGGAAATGTCGCCTCAAAATCGAAGAAGCTGGTGATGGGATATCGGATCCCGGCTTTGTGGGTCTTTGCCAATCCGTCTAAAACAGCATCCACTTTCGAAGCAGGAATAAGAAAAGACATCTCATAGTCCTGCGTCATACCGAATATCCTATCTCCATTGCCAGGGACAAGATACCGACATTCGTTCTTCATTATGGCTGTGATAATGGTGGCGCAGCCAAGCCTGCCCGCAGAAGACGATTGGATTGCGCCACCCTCCTGATATAGGGCTCCTTGAATCAGTCTCATGATCTGAGCGGGATTGCCATAAACCATGAGTACATCGGGCTCAAAGGCGGAACGGCTCAGGGGCGCCACCAAGATATGGCTGTAGACACCATATTCGAAACGATTAACAAGGTCTTCCTCTTTCTTACCAGCTTCCTTTGTGGCGGTAAACATGCCTGCGGCTAGATTTCCTTCATCGAAAAACTCGATGTTCTTGAAGAAACCAAAAGGAGCCGCCCCGAGAGAACATTGCATATCCTCCTTGCCCATGGCAATCGCCCAACCCAATTTTCGGGCCATGCCAATCCCCTGGCATATGGCCACCTTTTTTTTCATCTGCTGGAAGGGGCGGCGGATCTTTTCTGGTATCTCTCTATCTGATCGCAGCATCTTGATGGCGACCGGAAAGGTAAGGGGACGTACATAAGTGTTCAATTCTTGTTCGATCTCTTTCACATCTGCCATCACAACCTCCTTCCAAATCAGATTTTGACCTAGCCTTCCAACCTGGATCTAATCTCTTTGATTAACAGGGGAACAATCTTCCTAAAGTCCTCAACCGCCATGACGTCAGATACTTCAAATATATCCGCATGGGGATCCTTGTTTATGCTGATAACGTGTTTCGATCGATCCATGCCGACGACATGGTGCATGAGGCCGGAAATCCCAATTGCGATATACAGGTTGGGACGCACGGTTTTACCACTCTGACCGATCATCTGTCCCTCTTCGGCCCAGCCTTCATCAACCGGCGGACGGGTTGCACCGACAGCGCCTCCCAGGGCGGTTGCCAGGTCTTCAATCATTCTCCAGTCCTCACGGTTTCCAATGCCCCACCCGCCAGCAATAACCACCTCGGCTTTTTCTAGGGGAAGTTTTTCTGGCTCCCCCCTTTTGATCTCAACCACTTCAGGTCCCAGGTCTCCGTCTGGAAGCTCGAAGGCCACCTCTTTGATCTCTCCTTCCCTCTCCAGCGGTGCGATGATCTTCATGATGCCTGGCATCACGGTCGCCATTTGCGGACGATGGTCAGGGCAGGTGATGGTGGCCACAACACCTCCACCCCAGCCTGGAACCACCTGCAAGAGTCGTCCTTCCCGATCCAGCCTCAGGTCAATGCAGTGTGCAGAGAGGCCGGTTCGAACCTTGGCAGCTATCCTCGGAGCGAGTTCAACCCCCATGGCGGTTGCACCGATCAGCAAAATCTCCGGTTGGTACTCGATGATAAGCCGCTCCATCACGAGCGCATAGGGGAGGAGCCGGTAGGTCTCCAAAATGGGGGCATCGGCTATCAGGACTGATTCGGCTCCATAATTGATCAGAGTCTGAGCAAGAATTCTCACATGGTGACCCAGAAGCACGGCTGTAACCTTAGCCCCTGTCTGATCAGCTAATTCTCTGGCCTTACCTAGGAGCTGGAGGCCCACCTCATGCAGTTCGCCGTCACGCTGCTCCGCAAGAATCCAAATAGCGTGGTCATCCGTGAAACGCACAATCTTACCCCTGGGTTTGATCAGATGATGCCGTACAGTTGGATTTTGTCCACCAGACTCTGGACGATTTCTTCCAAAGATCCTTCCAGTCTTTCCCTTTCCCTTTCAAAGCGACGAATTTCTAGGCCGGCCATTTTGGTGGGCGAACCTTCAAGACCGATGAGGGTGTGGTCTAATCCCAGATTGGCGTGTGAAAGGACCTTAATCTCTTTTGATTCAGCTGCCATGATGCCGGTAAAAGGAATATACCGAGGCTTGTTGAGTTCCTTCCGAACAGAGAGAAGAATAGGCGGCGAAGCTTTGAGCTTTGTATGACCGCGCTCGATCTTTTGGGTGATGATCATATGGTTCTCGTCGAGCCAATCCAAACCGACGACATGCATAACATTTGGCAAATCCAAGAATTCGGCCAACTGCGAGGGTATATGAGCAGTGGAACCATCAATGGACGAATTGCCGCAAAATACAAGTTCGGGTTCCCCGATCCACTGAAATCCTGCCGCTAGAATGTGCGCCGTTGCAAGGGTATCAGATCCGGCAAAGGCAGGGTCCGACAATAAGACCGCCCAGTCGGCACCCCTAGCCAGCCCTTCCCTCAGAATCGATGTGGCAAAAGGGGGAGCCATTGAGAGCAAAACGACCTCGGTGCCCTGAGTTTCCTTGATCTTTAGGGCCTCTTCAAGGGCATGTCTATCCAGTGGATTCATGATAGTCGGAATCCCCTCCCGCCTCAATATCTGAGTGATCGGATCCATGGATACTTGATCCCAGTGCTTGGGATCAGGTACTGGTTTGACACAGACGATAATCCGTTTCACGTGCGCACCTGTCTTTATGCGTATTCGGGGTCTTTCAGAGACTAGCTTTTCGTCTTAAAAGGAGCCAAAGCAGCCCTCGCAAGAACTACTTTAGCGATCTCTGCCGTGCCCCCTGACGGAATCGTGACCATCGCATCTCGTAACAAACGCTGAATCCGGTACTCCCTCATGATGCCGTAGGCGCCATGGATTTCAATTGCCTTTTTCGCAGCATTTGCAGCAGCTTCACAGGTATAGTACTTGGCAAGAGCAGCCTCATTATCACACCGCATGTTTTGATCTCTCAGCCAGCTGGCTCGGTAACAAAGGAGCCGACAGATCTCAAGTTGCGAGAAGATCTCGGCCAGGTAGAACTGAATCGCTTGGAGGCTACTAATAGGCTTGCCATAAAGCGTTCTCTCGCTAGCAAATTTACAGGCTTCCTCATATACAGCAGTTAGGATACCGAGTCCGACAGCAGCCATCCCCGTTCTCCCGGTTTCGCTAATGGTTTTAATGGCCACCGCCAATCCGCCGCCCTCCTGACCGAGCAGGTTCTCCCTGGGAACCTCACAGTCATCGAATACCAGCTCCCCCGTATTCGCTCCTCGCAGACCAAACTTGTTTTCCTTGCGGCCCACCCTCGCTCCCGGTGTGTCCTTATCCACGATAAAGGCGCTCAATCCCTTGGCTCCCTCTTCAGTTTTTGCAATGACCACCCAGAAATCGGAAGTGTGAGAATTGGTGATAAAGCATTTACGTCCATTGAGAACATATTTGTCGCCCTTCAACTCGGCTGTTGTTTTCATTCCAACCACGTCCGATCCCCCTGTCGGGTCTGTGACCGCGACACATCCCATGGTCTCACCCTTTGCCAAGGGGGGCAGGTATTTCCCTCTCTGGGCATCGGTCCCGTAATCATTAATGTTCGCGCATGCCATATGGTGGACCTGCATAGCCATGGGCATCGCAGCACACACCCGCCCGAGTTCCTCCAAAACGATGGTACGTGCGACATATCCCAATCCAACCCCACCATATTCGGGTGGCGTAATAACTCCAGTGATTCCCAGTTTACCCATAGGCTCGAGAAGTTCTGTCGGGAATTCGCCCGTTTCTTCCATGGCCTCGATCTTTGTGGGGATCTCATTCTCAGCGAATTCCCGGACTGACTTTCTTAACAAATCCTCCTTCTCGGAAAATCTGAAATCCATCTTCGTCCTCCTGGATGAGTTTTTTGCCCGGTCGCGGCATCTTCATCTGTTGTCTCCCTGGCCAAGGCTCTCTAAGATGAGGATAGAAAGCATTCATCTTATTTCGGGGCTCGACCTGCATAGCAGGACAGAGCCAATATATCTACTGACGAGATATAGATCAAGCCGCAAGTTGTCTCTGGCGAGCCGGCGATAATTGAAAACCGGGTCTGAAAAGGAGACAGTACTGGTCAGGAAAACGAGGTTTCTTGAAATTCAGGAAACTCATCTCGCCCCGAATCTTGACAGCCTATATCGGCTCTGCTAGAATTTTTTCCCAATTTTTGCGAAGATTTCCGTGCCTTGAATCACTCCAATCTGTTTCGGGGAGTTGCCGATTTCGGCACTCAGTCCATCGTCGGAATATTCAGCTAAATCTCACTCGGCTAAAGGAGGCTTTGGTGATTCGGATCGCCGGAATTCAGATGGCTTGCAGTCAGGTAAAGGAGAAGAACATTGAGAAGGCGGTTAGACTGGCAAACCTTGCGGCAGAGAGGGGAGCAAAGATCATCGGCTTCCAAGAATTATTTCATACCCATTGGTTTCCCAAAGATATCAACCAAGATTGCTTTGCCCTTGCAGAGCCCTTTGACGGACCGGCAGTAGCGGCGATGCAACCTTTGGCCAGGGAAAAGAAGGTCGTTTTGATCTGTCCGATCTTTGAGAAGGAAGGCGAAAACACCTTCTATAATTCCGCTGTGGTGATTGACTCAGGGGGTGAGATTGTTGGGGTTTACCGGAAGATTCACGTTCCGCAAATCCCTTTGTGGGAGGAGAGGTCCTACTTCAAGCCAGGCAATGGCGGTTTTCCAGCCTTCTCAACTGCCTATGCAAAGATTGGCGTCCAGATTTGCTGGGATAATTTCTTCCCGGAAGGAACCCGGTGTCTTGCCCTCAATGGGGCTCAGATTATCCTAGCCCCCACAGCGGCCGCGTTTGCATCTCAAGACCGCTGGCAGACCATGATTTCCGCCAATGCCATGGCCAATGGTGTGTTCATTCTAAGGGTTAACCGTGTGGGAAGCGAGGATAAACAGGACTTCTATGGAAAGAGCTTCTGCGTTGGTCCTGAAGGCGGACTTCTGGGGGGGACCAGTGGAATCAAAGAGGGAATTCTATTTGCCGATGTCGATCTCCGGGAGATCGTAAGATACCGGAAGGAATATCCTTTCCTGCGCGATCGGCGGCCGAAGACTTACAAGGATATCTCTGACCCAAGTTCCTCAGACCCTCTGATCTCGGAAGATACTCATGAGCTAGGGTAGATTGAAGGCGTTCGCTTTCAGCGTTCAGCGACTGATTGCAACGGGGATTTTTCTAGGAACCGGGAAGGCAGGGGCGGTTTTCCGAAAACCGGAGTCAATGGATGGGGGGAACAACGAGAAGGAGATATTCCTCAGCGAGTATCCCATAATGAAGGGCATTCTGAAGAATATCCTGACGGCGGCTGTGGAGAGAGCCTTGGAGGAGAGAGGGGTCCGGCATGGCCAGATTCCCCCGGTTCTATTGGAGACTCCAAGGGTTCGGGGCCACGGGGACTATGCTACGAATCTTGCTATGGTAATAGCCTCCCAGGAGGGCGGCCCGCCCCGAACCATGGCAGAGGCGATTGTGGGCAACATCAGGGATGCCGAAAGGGTTATCGATCGGGTGGAAATTGCGGGACCCGGGTTTATCAATATTTTTGTTCAGAAAGCGGCCTGGGTCCCCCTGCTTAGGGAGATTGAACGCCAGGGACCGAAATATGGCGAAAGTCAGTTGGGTGAGGGCAAGCGAGTCCAGGTTGAATTTGTCAGCGCCAATCCGACCGGCCCCCTGCATGTTGGTCATGGACGGGGAGCCGTTACGGGAGATGTTCTTGCTCGCATCCTGAAAACAGTAGGATATAGAGTGTCGAAAGAGTATTATATCAATGATGTGGGAAGTCAGATCGAAACCCTCGGCAGATCGGTCTGGGCTCGATACCGCCAAATCCTGGGGGAGGAGGCCCATTTTGAAGATCATTGGTACCAGGGGAAATACGTTATTGATATTGCACAAGAAATAAGGAAAAGGAGGGGAAAAGAGCTTCTCACTTGGAACGAGGCCAAGGCCATCGCCTTTTGTCAGTCCTTCGCAACCCCATGGATTTTAAATGGGATTCGAACGGACCTGGAGGACTTCGGTGTCCGGTTCCAGAACTGGTATAGCGAGCAAAAGCTGTATGACAAGAATTTGGTCGCTCGGACCATCGATGCTCTAAGGAGAGAAGGGTTCGTGTATGAGCGTGAGGAGGCCACTTGGTTCTTGAGTACTCGCTATGGCGACGAAAAGGATCGGGTCCTCATCAAGGCGGATGGAGCAACCACCTATTTTGCATCGGATATCGCATACCACTGGGACAAATATCGAAGAGGATTCGATACGGTCATCAACATCTGGGGAGCGGATCATCACGGATATATTCCCAGGATGAAGGCCGCTGTCCAGGCATTGGGAAGACGTGAGGACGACCTCAGAATCGTCCTTGTTCGGCTGGTCAACCTCCTGATCGACGGTAACCCCCTGGCAATGTCGACCCGGGCGGGGCAGTTCACGACGTTACGGCAAGTTCTGGAAGAGGTTGGAAGAGATGCTTCACGTTTTTTCTTTCTCATGAGGCGGTCTGATAGCTCTCTCGACTTTGATCTCGGTCTTGCCAAGAAACGAGAGAGTGACAATCCTGTATACTATGTTCAATATGCCCATGCGAGAATAGCCAGCGTTTTGAGGGAGGCTCGCAGGCGGGGGATATCGATACCGTTATTTGAAGAAATCGAGTCCGAACGATTCGCTCTCTCGGAAGAGATCGACCTCATAAGGGCTCTGTCTGTGTTTCCGGAGGTGGTGGAAGGAAGCGCTCTTTCTCTCGAGCCCCATCGCATCTGTTTTTACACCCAGGAGTTGGCGAGCCTTTTCCACTCCTATTACAATTTAGGGAATAAGAATCGGGCTTTCAGAATCATTTGTGATGACCATGAAACGGCAAAGGCGAGGCTCTTTTTGGCGAAGACCACTCAGGTCGTTTTTGACAATAGCCTGAGACTCTTGGGAGTTTCGGCTCCGAATCGCATGTAGAAAAAACACGGGTCGTGATGAAAGATTTAAAGGGATATTGGGGAAAAGAGGATAAGAAACCGGGATCTCCAGGCTGGTTTGTCCTCGTGGTCTCACACCTGGCAATTCTTATGGTCGGTCTATGGCTTGGCCACTGGATGGGTGAACACTTCGCGCAAGTCTCGGTGCAGCAGAAAGCAATTCCTCGGGGGACCGAATCGGAGAGAAAGGGGCCCTCAGAATCGAATTTGAATGGAAAAAGAGGATTGCCCCGTGGAGTTCCCAGAAACGAATCGACCGGAGAAGGTATGGCAGCCTCTTCTGATGGGAGAGAAGAAGAGCCTGAATTCACTTTTTATGAGTCCCTCCAGAAGGAAAAAATGCCCCTTGATCGGAGACCGATCGAGGCAAAGGAAGCGAAGAAAAGAGAACGCACTCAAGGGACCGATACCCATGTCCGCGTAATGAAGGGACAACCGAAACCGCAGGATCAGAAATCGACTCCTCGAGCCTACTATGTTCAAGTCTCCTCCTTTCGAGATGAAGAAAGAGCAAGAGCTCTCGCAGAGCGCCTCAAGAAACAGGGTTATCCAGCTGAGGTTGTCTCGAAGGTCGTCATAAACAGAGGGATCTGGCACAGGGTCCGCATGGGTCCATTCAGAAATGAGTCAGAAGCCAATGAGAAGGCGACGGCAGTCATGCAAAGTGAGAAAGTCGCCCCCCTCGTCATGCCCGAAAGGGAAGGGGAGGGACCCTGAACCTGAAACCGACTCTTTCGCCGGTCGAAAAATTTAAACTAAGGAGTGATAAAACCCCATGGTCAAAAAAGGCAGGAGACAGAAGAGTCAAGTCAGAGAATGGACGGAAGCAATCGTTTTCGCCTTGCTCATTGCCCTGTTCATCAGGACCTTCGTTGTCCAGGCTTTCAAAATTCCGTCGAGTTCCATGGTGCCGACCCTCGAGGTGGGCGATCATATTCTGGTTTGGAAGTTTATCTACGGGGTCAAGATTCCATTTGTTGACAAAAAGTTCGTCGCAAGAAGCCCGGACCGAGGTGATATCATTGTTTTTATCTATCCAAGGGACAAAAGCAAAGACTTCATCAAACGGGTCATCGCTTTGCCAGGAGAAAAGATACAGATCATTGGTAAGAACATTCTCATCAATGACAAACCGATTGACGACCCATGGGGATATTATGCGAAAACCCACGGGGACACCGGACCGGTAAGGGATAACTACGGTCCAAAAATTGTTCCACCGGATTCTCTTTTTGTTATGGGAGATAACCGAGATAACAGCCAAGACAGCCGGTATTGGGGATTTGTGGATATCAATGCCGTGAAAGGGGAGGCGTTTGTCATCTACTTTTCATGGGATAGAACGTCGCGTAAAATCCTGAAAAAAATTCGCTGGAATCGGTTGGGTCACCTCATCCGATAACTGCAAAAATGGTCACTTTTGAGATTGAGGCGCCTGAGGTGGGACCTCTTCGAGAGAGCTTTTCTCTGAGGCTTAGCTTTTTTCTATATAATGCTCCGTTTCGGAGGAGAGGATGCGCTTTGCCTGGGCGACATCTTTTTGAATCTGTTCGATCAAGGCCCCTGAGTCTCCAAAGAGCTTTTCATCGCGAATTCTCTGGATAAAGGCTACCTGAATCTCACTGCCATAGATGTCACGGTTGAAGTCGAAAATGTGAACCTCAACGGAAAATCGGTTGCTTCCAAAAGTGGGATTCAAACCTACGTTCGCCACTCCATGATACAACTTCTTGTCAATCAGCACTTCCACCGCGTAGACACCGTTTTTTGGATAGAGTTCATTGAGGATTTCGACATTAGCTGTGGGCACCCCGAGGAGCCTACCTCGAGCCGTACCCCATACGACCTTTCCGAGGACCGTGTAGTGGCGTCCCAGCAGCCGTGCAGCTTCAGGCATATCGCCACGTTCAATCAGTTCTCGAATAACAGAGCTACTGACGGTCCGATTGCCCACACGAAGGGGCCCAACCACTTTTAGGTGGAAAACAAATTCCTGGGAATAAGCCCTCAGATCATCTACACCACCCTGCCTCCCCTGACCAAAAGAGTAGTTGTAACCCACGATAACGGTGTGGGGGCCTATTCGATCAACAAGAATCGATTTTACGAAATCCCTTGCTGACATGGCCGAAAACTCCCTCGTAAACTCAGCGCAGATCACCACATCAATTCCCGATTTCTCAATAAACATCATCTTCTTTTTGAAGGGGGTAATTAGGGGCGGGCAGGCATCGGCCCGGAGTACCTTGAGGGGGTGAGGCTCCAAGGTAAATACAATCGATTCACCCCCGACATCTTTTGCCGCTTGTTTGGTCTGTTCGAAGATGAGCTGGTGCCCCAAATGAACGCCGTCGAAGTTCCCCAGAGCCACCACGGGGTTTCGAAAGCTTTTGCTAATCTTGTCAGTCCCGAATAGAATCTCCATGGTCATTTCAGGTCATGAATGAGATGGTATCGCAGTGTTTCACTTTCTCGGGTTGTTCGTCTATGGAAGAACTCTTGTGAAGAACCGTTTGACAGGGGTATCGATCTTATCATAGGGTGCATCTTGTGGGCTGACCTTAAGCGTTTACAGAACCATGAAGGGATAGTAAGGTACGCCTAGTCCCTTGGACTGATGGTTCTCTGGAATACAAGGCCCTGTTGGAAGAGACCATGGTATCAGCACTCTCAGACGAACGAAGGAAATACTCCAGAATTTCTGCCGGTCTTCACGTTGCCTTCCACACCGACGGTGACATCGTGACGACGACAACCGAGAACATCAGCTTCGGCGGGATGCGAATTGTCACGCCTCGGCTCATATCTCCAGGCCGAGTTCTGGACTTTATTATTACGCTCAAAGGGAGGCCCATCGATACCAGGGGCCATGTCGTCTATGTTTCAAGCGACAAGGCACACGCAGGCATTCAATTTGATAAGGTCCTTCACAGTGAATGGGAAAATTCTTTTGAGTCTCCCGAGCAGATTGGTTTTGGTAACGATTACATCAGCGAAAAAATTCAGATCTGAGTGGGCGGGACTTTTTCGGCTACCTATTCTCCTTTCTCTATTTCCATGAAGATCGTCCCTCGGCTGAACAGCCGCACCTCCCCAGTGGATTCAGAGATGACCACCGCGATCGCATTGGTTACATTCGTTATCCCTGCGGCAGCACGATGGCGGCTCCCCAGTCCCTGAGGAATCTCAATCGTCTCCCCCGACGCATCCAGATGCCTGCCTGCAGCCAATATCACGCCATCATTCCGAATGACAAAGGCTCCATCGAGTGAGGAGAACTCTCTGATGGTGTTTCTGAGCCTTGGGTCGAGGATATGCCTCTCTTCCTCCGGGTACCCTTTGAAAGGGTTGATGACCATTTGATGGGAAAACTTGAGAACCTCTTCCTGGTCGCCCAGGACGAAGATGGCGCCGACGGGCTTGCCTTCTCTTCCCTCAATGGCAAGTTCGAGGGCTGTGGTAAGCAGGGCATCAAAAACCTCTGGGTTCACGACTTCGGACACGACCGGAAGATTGGCAGTCGAAATCATTTCGAATTCTTTTCCTAGATCAAGCACGATCAGCGTATCGAGAGCCGGGGATCTGGGAGTTGCCGACAAACAAACGAGCTTGTCCCCTTCTTTGACCAATCCTGCTGATACGGCTCGAATGATGGCAATCTTGATCTGATTGAGTCGTCCCAGTTCGATCTGGGGCACCATCAGCATCTTTTGGATATACTGAGAAGCCTCTCCATAGGTCGTCTCATCTCTGGCCACGGCGATGAGATCTGCCTTGGCCTCTTGGACCATCTTTAGAAAGCTTTCATAATCCTGAATCACGTCCGCATAAATGAGGATCGCGTTCGCACCGGATTTCTTGGCAATCGTGCAGGCGGCCTCCAGCATCACTCGGTTGCCCTCCTTCATTCGGACGTCTTTCCTCTTGCCAGATGAAGATAAGCCGGCCCTTTTGGATGTCATTTTGTCTCCGAAATACCGTCCTACTGACTCAAGATCCTCCGTTGGGGTTTAGGTTGCTATGTTCCTTTTATTACGCGAGTCGATGTCGTCCGGTTTCTTCTCTACCTCACGTACATCTGATTGGAATGGACTATTCGGTATATACCATGTCGAAATCTCAGCTTTTACAAGGCCCTTTCGAGGTCCACAATGACACCTTGACCATCAAATATAGTGTCTGTCCGGGAGAGAGTCAAGGGAAGTTGGGTTCACACAAGGCGTCGCAGAGAACTCAGGAGTCAGAATCCAGCATGAGTACGGACTTTCTCTTCAATGAAGCCTGCACGGTAACTCATCCTGAATTGTGACGATCCTCAACATGCTCATTGCTCAAATCGACAAACGATTACGGTAACTTGGCTCATATCGCGACCGTGTGTTATAATTCATCGGGTTGCACCGAACCGGCTGTTGTGAAACGGCCATACGACGCATCTCCTAGACGTTACTGAAATCATTCAGCTGTTTTACAGGCTTTCTCGACATTTCCGACGAGGGTTCCGTATGGGTTTTACCTGTGGCATTGTTGGTCTTCCCAACGTGGGAAAATCGACGATTTTCAATGCCTTAACGGCGGCCAGTGCGGAAGTTGCGAACTACCCTTTCTGCACGATCGAGCCGAATATCGGAGTTGTCAATGTTCCAGACGAACGGTTGGGCCTTCTGTCAGATATCATAAAACCCGAGAAAGTGACACCAACGGTCCTGCAGTTCCTCGACGTTGCTGGCCTCGTCAAGAATGCAAGCAAGGGGGAGGGTTTGGGCAACCAATTCCTCGGGCACATCCGAAATGTGGATGCCATTGCTCACGTTGTCCGCTGCTTCAACGGTGAGAGTGTGACGCATGTGAACGGTTCTGTTGATCCAGAGCGGGATGTTGATATCGTTAACACCGAACTGATCCTAGCTGACCTTGAGAGTCTTGAGAGAAGAGTGGCGAAGACTGAGAGACTCGTCAAGACGGGAAGCAAGGAGATGGTGGAGGCGCTGGAGGTCTATAGAAAGGTTACGGAGGCGCTGAACGATGGTCGCATGGCCCGAACCCTCAAATTCGAGAGAGAAGCACTGGAAGTATTCAGGGATCTACGGCTTCTCACCGCGAAGCCCTCGTTTTACGTGGCCAACGTTGAGGAGAAAAGCCTCGACACGGGTGGGGAGCATCTGAAGGTCTTGGTGAGGAAAGCTGAAAAAGAGGGGGTTTCGGTCGTTGTCATCTGTGGAGAGCTCGAGGCGGAAATTGCCCAACTTCCCGAATCTGAGAGAGAGGCATTCAAGAGGGATTTTGGGATCGAGGAGTCGGGCCTCGAGAGACTGATTCGGATCGGCTATGAGATCCTGGACCTGATCACTTTTTTTACGACGGTCAGTTCCGAGCTGAAGGCCTGGACTGTTCCCAGGGACACTCCGGCGCCCTCGGCTGCCGGTAGGATTCACTCTGACATGGAACGCGGATTTATTCGGGCAGAAGTGATTTTTTACAGGGACTTTCTGGATTGCGGTTCCGAACATGCGGCTCGAGAGAGGGGACTTTTACGATCAGAGGGGCGGGAGTACATTGTTCAGGACGGTGATGTGATTCATTTTCGGTTCAATGTGTAGCGAGTTCGTCCTGAAAATGCTTTTTCCGCATTTTTAGAAACGCTTTGAATCGCAGGGCTACTGGATCTGGGAGTCTGCTATAGGGAAAATGTGACATCGGGTGGTTTTTTGTCCCTTCCAGGTGAGACGACTGACCTACGGGCCGCTTTTTGCTATGAAAGGCTAGGCAGGTGATTTCCAGATGCTGAGGGAAGAAAAGATCAAGAATCTTCCGCCTCGTCCGGGTGTCTACCTCATGAAGGATCGGGGCGGGAAGATCCTTTATGTGGGAAAGGCGAAGAATCTCAGCCATCGGCTCAGATCCTATTTCGGTCGATCGGAAGATTCGAGATTCCTCGTGCGGTTCTTTGTGTCTAAGATAGAGGATGTCGAGTGTATTGTGACCAATACGGAGAAAGAGGCTCTTATCCTCGAAAACAATCTCATTAAGAAGTTCAAGCCGCGATACAACGTCAAACTAAAAGATGATAAGACCTACTTCAATTTGAAGTTAGATATTCAGAATCCCTTTCCTAGGCTGACTCTTGTCAGAAGGGTTCGGAACGATGGGGCCTGCTACTTTGGCCCCTTCTCTTCGAGTCGATCTGTCAAAGAAACCATGAACTTTATCGAGAAGTATTTTCAGTTGCGTAGATGCGCTGATAGTAACTTTAAGAACCGGAGACGTCCTTGCCTCTATTATCAGATGGGACAATGCCAAGGGGCCTGTGTCGGTCTCGTTGATGAGAAGCGTTACCGAGAGAGAGTGAGAGAGGTCATTCTCTTCCTTGAGGGGAAGAAACGCCAGCTCATCGACATATTGCAGCGGAGGATGGAAACGGCATCTGAGAGCCTTTCGTTCGAAGAGAGTGCCCGCCTTCGGGATCAGATTCAATCCATTGAGAAGACCATCGAAAAGCAGAAGATCGTCTCATTTAGACCCGTGGACCAGGACGTGATTGCACTCTACCGTGAAGGGGCGCTCGTGGAGATTCATGTGCTGTTTGTTCGCCAAGGAAAGGTCATGGAGGGCCAGTCTTTTTCCCTCTCTGCGCAACAGGTTCCTAACGGGGAGGTCATCTCCTCTTTTGTGAAACAGTTTTACGCCGGCGGCAGGCTTATTCCTCGAGAAATCCTTCTCCCCTTTGAGGTTGAAGACCGCGACGCAATAGCCGAATGGCT
>JABAOC010000252.1_pt4 | contig 23107 bp, 24 predicted proteins | sample 7062161 | NCBI WGS metagenome assembly JABAOC01 (sample SAMN14538625, study PRJNA623070) | marine sediment metagenome | biome: marine biome [ENVO:00000428]; feature: marine pelagic biome [ENVO:01000023]; material: deep marine sediment [ENVO:00002113] | place: India: Gulf of Khambhat ... | reverse complement strand
ACATACCGCGCTGGCAGCGCGGCTAGGCGGCAGCGAGGCACAGATCGAGCCGACGCTAACCGGCCAGCTCGAGGGAGTCGGCTTCTCCGATGCCGAGCTGGCGGCGCTCCGCTTCTCCGAGGCGGTGACGGCCGATTCCAACGCGATCCCCGACGAGACCTACGTCCAGCTGCGCACGCACTTCGATGAAGGAGAGGTCGTCGAGATCTGCCTGGTCGCCGGCTTGTTCGCCTACTTCAACCTCGTAAACAACGCGCTCCGTGTGGAGCCGACGCGATAGGGGATCGGCAGTGAGCGGTCGGCTTGGCGGTCCTCTCGCTTCACCGCTCCCCGGCACTCAACGTATGCGACCTCGCACTCCCGAGCGCTGAGGTCCGGCGTTGAGTGCCGAGTCACGAGTTACGCTCGTAGGACCGCCAGCGCCTCCCTTCACAGCCTGCCGACTCCCCGAATCCCCGAATCCCCAAATCCCAACCCCCCTACTCGGCGCCGACCTCCCCTTGTAGGTTCAAACGTCATGGTCAGTCCATCGACATCCATGCGCGTCTGGCAGCTGGTGCGGCCCGGCGAGCTGCGGCTGGAATCGGTCGCTGTCCCCGAGCCCGGTGACGGCGAGATTCTGGCGCGCGTCTCACTCGCTCTGACCTGCGGGACCGATCTCAAGGCCGTCGACCGCGGGCACGCTCGCCTAGAAGTCCCGGGGCCGCTGGGTCACGAATGGGCCGGCTACGTGGCCGCCGTGGGGCCCGGTGTCCTCGGCCTCACTCCGGGTACCCGTATAGTCGGCATGCCGACGGCACCGTGCGGCGATTGCGCCTACTGCCTGCGCGGTGCCGAGAACCTCTGCCTCCACCTGTTCGAGCACACGGCGCTCGGCGCCTACGGCGAGTACATTCTCGTGCCGCGGCAGATAGTGAACCGGCACATCTTCCGGCTTACAAGCGATATCTCCAACCTTCAGGCTGCCTTCATCGAACCGGTGGCCTGCGTCGTCCACGGCGCTGATCTGTTGCATATCGCCGGCGACCGGACGATCGCCTTTCTCGGGGATGGTGCGATGGCGCTGATCTTCGTGCAGGTGGCGCGCCTGCGTGGCGCCGGCCGCATCGCGGTGATCGGGCGGCACCGCCAGCGGCTGGAGCTGGCTCAGCAGTTTGGTGCCGATGTTACCGTCGACGCGAGCGACGGCGACGCGCTCGAAGTTGTGAGGGAAATGAGCGACGGCCTCGGAGCCGACAGTGTGGTCGAATGCGTCGGGCGTCCGGAGGGTTGGGAAGACGCGGTGTCGCTCGTTCGCCGGGGTGGTGAGGTTCTCTTTTTCGGTGGCTGCGAGAGAGGCGCGGGGGTGAAGCTCGATACCGAGCGAGTCCACTACGATGAGCTCACCCTCAAGGGTGGGTTCCACTACACGCCCGACTGTGTGCGGCGCGCCGGGGAGCTGACCTGTGATGGTTATCTGAACCTCGAGCCCTTGGTGACGCATGAGATGTCGCTGGATGAGCTGCCTAAGGCGTTCGAGCTAATGCGGCGCCGCGAGGCGCTGAAGGTGGCGATCATCCCATGAACGCATCGGGCGGACCGATGATGAGCGCGGCCCGTGCCTACTCGCTCGATGACGTGCGGGTGGAAGAGGTGCCGCTCCCGAAGCTCGAGCCTGGCGACATCCTCGTGCAGGTCGTCGTATGCGGCGTCTGCTCCAGCGACGCGATGGACTGGTATGTGAGTCGCAAGGTCCCGGTCGTACTCGGTCACGAACCGGTGGGAATCGTACACCAGGTGACGCCCGGGGTAGAAGGAGTCGAGGTCGGGGATCGCGTCTTCTTCCACCATCACGTGCCCTGCATGGAGTGCCGGCTCTGCCAGCGTGGCCAGTATACCTCGTGCCACCGGTTCCGTGAGACGTCGCTCGATCCCGGCGGTTTCGCCGAGTTCGTGCGGGTACCCGCCCAGATCGTGCGCCTCGATGTGCTGAAGCTGCCCGACCAGATCTCTGATGAGTCGGCCGCCTTCATCGAGCCGCTCGCCTGTAGCCTGCGGGCCTTTGGCAAGCTAGACGTCGCGCGCGGCAGCAGTGTATGGGTGGTCGGTGCCGGGCCGATGGGGCTAATGAACATCCGGCTGGCCCGCTACTTCGGGGCCAAGCCGATCATCGTCAGCGATCCGGTCGAGGTGCGCCGCGAATTCGCTTTGGGTGTGGGCGCCGATCTGGCACTCGACCCGGGCCAGCCCGATTTCGACGAGAGGATGGCGGAGGCCACCGACGGGTGGGGTGCGGAGAAGATCATCGTGATGCCGGGCGCTGTGGAACCGATCGAGCACGGATTGGCACATGCCGCTCCAGGCGCCATCGTGCTCGTCTACACGCCGACACCACCGGAGGCGACCGTCGGCTACCGCCCCCATGACCTCTACTTCAAGGAAGTGACGATCACCCACAGCTACTCAGCCGGGCCCGTCGACACGCGCGAGGCGCTCGACCTGCTGGCCGGCGGCGACTTCGAGGTCGAGGACCTCATCACGCACCGCTTCGGGCTCGACGGGGTGGGTGAGGCGCTTCGGCTGGCGAAGACGCACGACGAGTCGCTGCGCGCGATGATCTATCCGCACGGTATCGGGGTGGAGGTGAAGGCTATTTGAAACTTGAACATTGAACATTGCACATCGAACATTGAACATCGAAGTGATTTCAACGTTCGACGTTCAATGTTCAATGTTCGATGTTCACACGCAATCAGGACATGAGCGAGGAAAGATCGTTGGGCAGTCGCGTAATCCGATTCAGCGACTTCCGCTGGGAGGGCATCGAGCCCGCCCCCTACAAGGAGGCCGGCGTGGATTGGAGCGCCGTCACCCGCCAGCTACTCCTCGGCCCCGACGAGGACGCGCCGTTCCATTTGCGCTACTTCGAGGTCGAGCCCGGCGGCTACACGACGTACGAGCGTCACGAGCACCAGCACGTCGTCGTGGTCCTGCGGGGCAAGGGCGAAGTGAGGTTGGGAGACAGCTGGGAGTCGGTTAACTACGGCGACGTAGTCTACGTGGCGCCGAACGAGCCGCACCAGTTGCGGGCCAGCGGCGATGAGCCGTTCGGCTTCTTCTGTATCGTCAGAGCCGACCGCGATCCAGCCGTCCCGCTGTAGCTTCTATTGTACACGGTACACCGCATACCGACACAACATACCGCCCACCGGCCTAGAGCCGCCACGCCACACCAAGGGCGAGCACGGCCTGATCGCCTTCGGCATACGGCCCCTCGCCGAAGCGCACGTCGAGCATTACGCCCATCGAACGCGTGATGGAAAACAGTCCGCCCACATCGAGCAGCAGTTCGGCGTCGAAGCTGTCGGCCCCGGAACTGAGACCCAAGTCGAAGCGCGGATGAACGAAGATCTCCGAGTCGCCGCCCGCCAGGACGAAGCCGATGCCCGCGATGAAGCCGACGGGGATCTTCCAGACGGTGACGCCGGGGTCGCTAATACCGAGCCCGACGTTGAAGCTCAAGGCGAGTTGGCCACCGCCCGGTGACAGCGGACGCGAGAGTAGGTTGTAACGCAGGTCGCCACCGGCGAACGGCGAGTCCTTGGCGTCATCGATCAGCCAGAGACCGGCGCGGCCACCGATATCGACATCGTCGCTGACCGGGAATCGCAGCATCCCACCAAAGACATACGCGTTCTCAGGGAACGCGATGTACGGCAGGAAGATCTCGGTGGTCGGTATCCCGGCTGTCAGGAGCGCGGGCTCGGCGACGACCTGGCCACGGGCCTCCCCGGTTCCGGCAAAAAAACAGGCAACCGCCGTCGCGGTCGCCAGTAGCTTCCTCGATCCACCCATAGCGATCCTCCCGTTAGCGCCTACGGCGCGTTTGCCCCTCCACCCGGTATATTGGGGCCGACTGGGCCAGGATCAAGTGGGCGCCATCCCCGCGTCCGATCCCCGCCGTTCTTTAACACTTTGGCGCGTCGCTGCATCTTAAGAGTGGTATGGACGAAGCGGTTCTGATTCAACAGGCGCGGCAAGGAGACCGTGCGGCATTCGGGCAGCTGGTTAGGCTGCATCGCGATGCGGTCTACCGGTTCGCCGCCCGCTGGCTCGCCGACCCCGACCAGGCGCTCGATGTTGCCCAGGACGTCTTCGTTCGAGCGTTCAACGGCCTGGGCAACTATCGCGGTGACAGTCGATTCAGGACCTGGCTGTTCTCCATCACATTGAACACCGCCCGCTCCTTCGCGCGCCGCCAGAAACGTCGCGGTGAGGTCAGGATCGACACCGGTGCGGAGTTCATCGCTTCGCTTACGCCGCCGGATGCGAAAGCCGCCCGCGCCGAGGCCTTCGCCCGCGCAGCCGCCGAACTGGCCAACCTGCCGGAGAAACAGCGGGGAGCTGTGACTTTGCGCGTGTTCGAGGGGCTGAGCTTCAAGGAGATCGGCGAGATCATTGGCTGCTCGGAGGGCTCCGCCCGCGTCAACTACCATCACGGCATCCAGAAGCTCAGGGAGGCTCTCACATGACGGGACAATATGATTGCGACAAGGTCGGCGATCTGATTCCCGAGTTTCTGGCCGGTAGGGTGTCGGAAGTGGACGACCGCGAGGTCCGGGGTCACCTGGAGAGCTGTGCCGAATGCCGTAACCGGGCCAACGCCGTGAGCCTGCTTCAGCAGACACCAATCCCACGGCCTGACCCGGACCGCTGGGATCATTTCGTGACGGAGGTGGTCGAGGAGACCGAGCAATACCCACGCTGGGCGCCGCCGCCGGGCCTCCTGTGGTACGCCGTGGCGGCGGTCATCGTCGTCGTCGCCGTCTTCCTCCTCTTCAGTCTCATAACAGGGTGAGTCGGTCCCGCAAAGCTACATCGACCAGCCAGGTAGCCCTGCTTGGCGCGCACGTCTCCAGCGCCGGCGGCGTCGAGCATGCCCCGGCCCGCGGCGCCGAGATCGGCGCCGACGTCATCCAGATCTTCACCAAGCAGGTCAATCGCTGGGCGGAGCGCGACATCGATGCGGAGACGGCGGCAGCGTTCAGGCGAGCTCTGTCGGAGCACTCGATTCGCGTCGCTGGGTCGCACGACTCCTATCTGATCAACCTGGCCAGCCCGAACGGCCGGCTGCGCGAGCGTTCCTATCGCTCCTTCTGTCGCGAGCTGGACCGCTGTCGCGCCCTTGAGCTCGATTTCCTCGTCACCCACCCAGGCAACGCCACCGACGGTGACCGCGGCGCCGGGCTCCGTCGCAACGCGAAAGCGATCGGGCGCGCGCTGCAGGCGGTGGGCGGTCCGACACGTGTGCTCATCGAGGCGACCGCCGGCCAGGGCACGGCGCTGGGCTCTAGCTTCGAGGAGTTGGCGGAGCTGCTGGAGCGGATCGGCCCGCGCTTTCAAGATCGTTTGGGCGTCTGCCTCGATACAGCACACCTGTTCGCTGCCGGTTACGATCTCGCCGGCGCCTACGATGCGGTGGTCGGCGAGCTGGATCGTATCGTCGGCTTGGAGCGCGTTCTACTCTTTCACCTCAATGACTCGAAGACGCCGCTCGGCAGTCGAGTCGACCGCCACGAGCAGATCGGCAAGGGCCAACTGGGCCCGGCCCCTTTCCGCCACGTCATGCGCGATGACCGGTTCCGGCTCGTGCCCAAGGTCATCGAGATCCCCAAGGGCGACGACCCGGTCCGCAGCGATCGCCGCAACCTAAGCTATCTGCGTCGCATGCTGCTTCAATAACCAATATCCGACATTCACTGATCGGTTGTCCAAGGTGTATTCAAGACCCGAGTGCCAAATTCCAATCACTGGTGCCGCACTTGCTCACCTGGGAGTTGGACCTTGAGATCTGCTACCTGAGAACCACTTGCACAACCGGTCACTGGATGTCGGATATTGGATATTGGACTCCTCTCACCGACCCCCGGGTTGCAATAGAGCGGCGGACGGCGTATTAGATCTCGGTCGCCCGCGTCGTCGACCCAATCGAGCACTTGAGTGATATGGGCAAAGACACGAACACAGGAGCACTGGCGGAGGTCGAGATGCGGATGCGCGCGGTGGCCGAGCTTTTGGGCCGCACGCTCCCTCCTCACCCGCCGGCCGAGCGCACGCCGGAAGAGCAACATCGCCATCTGCTCGAGGAAGCGGTGCAGCTGTATGAGAACGAGCTGACCTGGGAAGAGGAAACGGGCGAGGAGTCGACGGAGTCCGGCGCGGTCGTGTCGCTGGTCTTCCCCGGAACCCTGGCTCTGGTCGACGCCCTGGTCACTTCGCACGATCCCAGCGAACGCGGCGAGGGTGGTCCGCATCGTGATGTGGTGGCCTCGTTCCTGGGCTGGCTGGCCGATCGGCTGCTGAGGCTACGGTCCGGCGGTCTGCATGGAAGCGCGACGATTCGGGCTAAAGAGGCCGACCTCACGGACCGGCTTATCGACCTGGTGCTGCACCGCTACTGCGAGCTGAGTCCGGCGGAGGTCGAACTTCTGGAGGCGACGAGCAATTAAGCGAGCCAACCACAACTCATTCCGTTCCTGTCTGCGATGAAAATAATAGTCTGCGTCAAACGTGTGCCCGACTCGGAGAGCCGGATCGCGAAGGCGAAGGACGGTCTCTCGGTCGATACACAGGGAGTGAAGTTCGTTCTCAACCCATACGACGAGTATGCGGTCGAGGAGGCTCTCAGGCTGAAGGAGACGGCCGGAGACGGCAGCGTAACCGTCATGACCCTTGGTGGTGAAGACGCGAAAGAGACGTTGCGCACGGCGCTGGCCATGGGGGCGGACGAGGCCGTCCTCCTCAAGGGGCAGCCCTCGGTCGACGGACTCGGCACGGCCGAGAAGCTGGCGGAGGTGATCAAGGGCCGTGAATATGATCTCGTACTATTCGGCAAGCAGGCGATCGATGATGACAACCTCCAGGTGCCGGCGATGGTCGCCGAGTTGTTGGGGCTTCCCTGTGCGACGGTCGTCACCGATCTACAGGTCGACGGCGGCGCGGTGAGTGCGACACGGGAGGTCGAGGGCGGTCATGAGATCTTCGAGTTCGAGCTGCCCGGGGTGGTCGCCGCTCAGAAGGGTCTCAATGAGCCACGCTACCCGAGCCTCAAGGGGATCATGCAGGCGAAGAAGAAGCCGCTCGAGGAGGTGGATGCCGGAGACGCCGAGTCGCGGCTCGAAGTTATTGAGGTCATGAAACCACCGACGCGCTCGGCGGGCCAGATCGTCGGCGAGGGCGCCGACGCCGTGCCCGAGCTGGTGCGCAAACTCCGGGACGAAGCCAAGGTTATCTGAATACGATGAGCGTTCTTGCATTTGCAGAGCAGAGAGGTGGGGCACTCCGCGGTACCGCGCTCGAGACGCTGACGGCAGGGCGCGAGCTGGCGGATGCTCTGGGGGTCGAGTTGATCGCGGTCCTGCTCGGGCCAGCAGAGCTGGCGGCCGAGACGGGCAAGCTGGGAAGCTACGGAGCCGACCGCGTACTGACCGGCTTCTCCGACGCTTTCGCCGAGTACGCGCCGGAGGGCTACACGGAGCTGGTGGCGAAGGCAGCCCAAGAGAGCGGCGCGAAGGCGGTGCTTTTCGCGGCCAGCGCTCAGGGCAAGGACCTGGCACCGCGTGCCGCGGCGCGCCTCAAGGCGGGGCTGGCCAGCGATGTGACCGAGGTCGGGGTGGCGGATGGGCGCGTCGTCGCCGTGCGGCCTGCCTACGCCGGGAAGGTGTTCATGCGCGTCGGCTTCACCGGCGAGCCCGCCATGCTGAGCGTCAGACCGCGGGCCTACAAGGCGGTGGAGGCGCCTCGCGAAGCTCAGGTGGAGGAGCTGGCCGTCGGCGGCGAAGCGGCGGGTCGCACGAGGGTGCGGGCGGCGGAGGGAGAGGCCAAGGAGAGACCCGATGTCGCCGAGGCCGAGATCGTCGTCTCGGGTGGTCGCGGGCTGGGCTCGCCCGAGAACTGGAAGTTGCTGGAGGAGCTGGCCGACGCACTCGGTTCCGGCGCCGGGCTGGGCGCCAGTCGCGCCGTCGTCGACGCGGGCTGGCGGCCCCACGGCGAGCAGGTCGGCCAGACGGGCAAGGTCGTAGCGCCGCCGCTCTACTTCGCCTTTGGGATCAGCGGAGCGATACAGCACCTGGCGGGCATGCAGACCGCCGGCTGCATCGTCGCGGTGAACAAGGACGCCGAGGCGCCGATCTTCAAGATCGCCGACTACGGGATCGTGGGTGATGCCCTCGAAGTCCTGCCGCGGCTGACGGAGGAGATCAAGAAACTCCGCTCCGACTCCTGACCTCTTTCGCAGGAGTAGGAGTCTCTACCTCTCGCGGAGGACGATGGCGTCGACTTCGCTGCCGGGGGGGAGGGTGCTGTCGGCAGGCACCCTTATCAAAGCGTCGGCTTCCGACATCGATGTCAGGATTCCCGAACCCTGTGGACCGGTGAGCCGGGCCAGCAGGGTGGCCTCCTGCCGCTCGAGCGTTACCCGATAGAAATGTGTACGGCGACCCGTGGTGGTCACAGGCTCGGCGAGTCGCACGCGCCGCCAGGGCCGGTCGTACTCCAACAGTCCCGTCATCTTTCTCAGTGCCGGCCGCACCAGCACCTCGAACGTGACCATCGCCGAGACCGGGTTGCCTGGCAGGGCGAAGACCGGCATCGCTCCGAGCATGCCGAAGGTGAAAGGACTGCCGGGCCGCATCTGGACGCGATAGAAGAGGAACTCCAGGCCCAGATCGTCGAGCACTTCCTTCACGTAGTCGTGGTCGCCGACCGCGAGCCCGGCGGAAGTGATCAACACCTCGTTGCCGATCGCCGATTCGAGACGTGTACGCAGACTGTCGGGGTCGTCGCGCGCGATACCCAGCATGACCGGCTCGCCGCCTGCCTCCTGCACCTGGGCTGCCAGGGCGTAGGAGTTAGAGTTCATTATGCGACGGCCGGCGTGCACTTCCTCTAGCTCGTCGAAGTCGGCCAGCTCGTCCCCCGTCGCCAGGATCCCCACCTTCGGTTTGCGGTAGACCGGTGCCGACGGCTGCCCCAGCATCGCCAGGACCCCGATCTCCGCCGGTCGCAGCAGGGTGCCGGCCGTCAGTGGCCGCGCGCCGACTTTAAGGTCCTCCCCGCGACGGCGAATGTTGCGACCCGCATCACTCCCATCGATGACCTTGACCGTGCCCGGCTCGGGACCGGGCTCGGTGTGCTCGAGCCGGGTGACGCCGTCGGCGCCAGTCGGTACTGCCGCGCCGGTCATCACGCGGACCGCTTCGCCGGATCCGACGGCGCGCGTTGGAAAAGCGCCGGCGGGTATTTCGTCTATAACCCTGAGGACCACCGGCCTCTCGCGGCTCGCTCGGGCCACGTCGCGAGAGAGAACGGCGAACCCATCCATCGCGCTGTTGTCCCAAGCCGGATGCGTGACGGTCGACTCGACATCGGCGGCCAGGACGCGGCCCAGGGCGACGCTCAAGCGAACGAGCTCGCGGTCCAGCTCGCCGACTCGCGATAGTATGATCTCACGAGCCTCATCCACCGAGAGCCAGTCGGGCCTTCGCGGTTGACGGGCGATGCCGGGCCGCTTCGTCATCGCGCGCCGCCCTCCATGCTGCGGACGGCCTGCTCGGCTCGCTCGCGGTCTGCGGGTGAGTTCACATTGAGGAACATGAGTTCGGGATCGCCGAAGCGGGTGACCATGTCCAGTGGTAGCGTCCGCACCGCGGTCTCCTCAAAGAAAGAGATGACGTGGCGGTCGCCCCGATCGAGAGCATTCTCGATGGCTTCGCGGCAGCCGCTGCCATACCAGGCGCAGAGCGGCTCCAGGCCGCGGCGCGATCCGCTCTCCGGTGCCACGACCTCATCACTGCCGGCGTCCCTGACCAATTCTCTGAGAAGCTTCGCCGAGAGGAACGGCATGTCGCAGGCGGTCACTAGGACGCCCGGGTAGCCGGCCTCCTCCGCCCAACAGACCGCGGTATGGATGCCGCCCAGGGCTCCGAGACCGGGCCGCAGGTCGGATCGCATCTCCAGACCCAGCGGTCGGTACGTGTCGAATTCGTTGGCGACTAACACCACACGATCGACCGCCTCGCGCAGCGCGCGGATCGCCCGCACCGCGATCAGTTCACCGCCGACCGCCTCCAGCGCCTTCGGTTGACCGGTGTAGCGGCGGTTGGCACCGCCGGCCAGCAGGGCGGCGAAGGTTTGGGCTTCGCCTTCGCTCGCTTGGCTCACAGCAGGCGCTCGCGCCTGAGCTCCTTGTGCAACGTCCTCAGGCACTGGTCCATGACGACGGTGATACCGGCGCTGCGCGCCTCTAGTGCCGCCTCCTCGTTGATGACGCCCAGCTGCATCCAGATCAGCTTGGCGCCGATCTCGATGGATTCCTTGACGTGTGGTGGTACGAGGTCCGAAGCGCGGAAGATGTCGACGATGTCGATGGGCCCTTCGGCTTCGCGGGCGCTCAACAGGTCGGCGTAGCATCTTACGCCGAGGATCATGTCGTGCTTGGGGTTGATGGGCACGACGGCGTAGCCCTGCTCCATCAGGTAGCGGGCGACCGAATTGCTGTCGCGGTACGACTTCGGAGAGCAGCCGATTACAGCGATCGTCTTCGCGTCTTTGATGATTTCGATTGTCTGAGGATCGAGCAGCATGGTCTATAGTCGTTCCTTGAGGTCGAGTGCCGGGAGCCCGTACTTCGGATCGACCGCACGTTGCAGCGGCTCGCTTCCGGCGTGCAGAATCACTTCCAGCGTAGGTCGCACGATGCCCTCGCGCAGGTGGCCGCCGACCACCGAGTAGTCGCGCCGCCCCAACGTTACATGCGTATGTACCAGGAGCTCACCGTCTTGCAGCGCCAGGTTGCCGACGAGCGCCAGGACCTCCATCTGCTCGTCGAACTCGCGGTCCAGATACTCCTTCGATTCGGTATCGAAGAAGGCGATGCAGGTTCGCCGCATGGCGCCGATGCCGGTGAAGCTGCCGCGCTTTACGCCGCGAGCGGAGAGGAATTCCAGGAACTTGTTCGGGAAGATCTCATCGTCCTCGAGCCGGACGACATAAGTGTCACCGTGACGGGCGTATTGCATCGCGGGCCGCGAACCTCCTAAGGCTAGGGCAGGATCCTGGGCGTGACGCCGAACAAGAGCTCGATCAGCGTGCGCGCCAAAACATAGGGGACAAAGCCGGCGAACGCGGTGGCGAGTGCCCGGCCCGTTCCGAAATCGAGGGCCTGGCGGATCGCCACCAGAACCGTCCCGATCATCCAGACGAGCACCGCCAGGTAGAGCCAGGTCCCCGCGGCTGGCAGCATCCTGAGAACCAGCAGGACACCCGGCGCCTGCGCGAAGCCGATGGTTCGCAGCAGCTCGCCCCAGTCGGCGGTGCCTTCGAACAGCTGGACACCCACCAGGTAGCAGGTCCCCGACCACAGCGCCCAGCCGAAGTAGGCACCAACCACGCCGGCGATCAGGCCGCCGGGCCCCAGCTCCGCAGCGCCGATCGCCGCCGCCAGCGCCACGAGGCCGACGACGCCCGCCGCCTGGGCGGTCGCACTCTGGTCGTGCTCGACCTCCTCGTAGATCGGAACGCTGAACGTCGCCGCGCCCCAAAGGCGCTTGACGAATGACGACCGTGAGCTCGGTGCAGGCTCGTGGTTCTCCATTGACGGACCTCCCGGCGCTGCAGGTGAGTGATACGAGGCCGAATATACGACGTTGTCGGGCGGTAGCCAGTAGCCGGTTTCAGTGGCCGGTGGCCAGTAGCCGGAAAGTGTCCAAGCGTGAACTCGAGCTCCAACATTGCCGGCTACCGGCTACCGACCACCGGCTACTTTCTGGAGAGGGCGGACCCGCACTCCGACGTAAACATTCCGTCCCGGCGCCGGCTCGTAGTAGCGACCGGCGGTGGCGTTGACGACGACGGACGAGTTGTAGCGCACGTCGAATACGTTGTTAATCCCAAGGAAGGGTACGAACTCGAAGCCGGCAGTTTCCGCCGTGTATCCGAGGCGCAGGTCGACGACGACGTGGCCATCGTTGCGGTTCTCGTTCGCGCTGTCGACGAAGTAGTCATCGACGGCGGTCAGTCGTAGCGAACCAGAGGGGCCGCTAGCGCGCGCGTAACCGAGCCGCGCGTGGAGTCGGTGCCGCGGCACGCCCGGCACCCGGTTGCCGCCGAAGTCGCCCGCATCGGTGACGAACTCGTCGAACTTGAAGTTCGAGTACGTGTAAGCCAGGCTCGCCGTCCAGCCCGGCGCGACGAGCGCCGAGATGGCCGCCTCGATCCCCCGGTGCAAGCTCGAGCCGGCGTTCTCGAAGTAGACTCGCTCGATCCCGGCGGCGGCGAAGCCGATCAGTTGGTCCGCCACGTCGGCGTGGAACAGCGCGAGGCTGTAGCTCACCCGTCCGCCGGCGGTGCCCTTCAGGCCGATCTCGTAGTTCGTGGCCCGCTCCGGCTGCAGCACCGGGTTGAAGCCGCCCAGGGTGTCGGTGAGCTCGGTGGTGGTCGGCGTCTGAAACGAGCGGCCGACGTTGCCGTAGAAGTTGAGCCGGGGCGCGTGGCTGTAAGTCAGTCCCGCCATCGGGCTCCACTGGTCCATGGTTCGGGCGCCGGAGTCGTCGGGGTCATCCTCCGTGACCAGGCGGTCAGCGACGTCGAAGCGGACGCGATCGTAGCGCAGGCTGAGGGTCAGCTCCAGCCCCGGGGCCAGAGCCAGGCCACCGTGGGCGAAGAGTCCCAGCGACGCCACACCCTCGTCCTGGTCGAGGGCCACCGGGCCCACGCCCTCGCCGTCACGGATGCGCTCGACCCGATCGTCTTGCTGGCGGTCGAAATCGATGCCGGCGCTGAACCGCGACACGCGGCCCGTCGCCGGTGCGAGGCGGTACTCCGCCCGCGCTCCGCCGCCCAGCCGGTCGAGCTCGATGAGCCGGAAGGGGATCCGGTTCTCCAACTCGCGGAACAGGCCGTAGCCCATGAGTGAGATCTCGTGGACGTCCCCGAAGGCGCGGCGATAGGTCAGGCCGGCCTGACCCTGCCGGAACTCCTCGCCCAGATCCTGGCAGCCGCCGAAGGCGGGCTCCGGCGGACACTCCTCCCGCGGCAGGACGATGTCGCGGACCGTGTCGGGCTTGGCACGGGCGACGGAGTCGGTAAGCGAGCTGGGGTTCTGTGCCTGCGGCGCGTCGGCGAAGTTGACCACCAGGGTCAGGTCGGAGTCGTTGCTCGGCTCGTAGCGTAGGCGCGTGTTGATCAGCGCGTGTCGCGCTTCGCTGTGCGTGCGGAATCCGTCGGTATCGAAATAGGAGATGTGGCCGAGGTAGTCGAAGCGGTCCTGCCGCCCGCCCAGCTTGACGTCGTACTTCTGGTAGAAGCGATCGTCCCCGTAGCCGCCGGCCACGACGCCGAGCTCCGGGCGGAACGGGACCGGTGGCGCCGACTCGGTCTGCAGGCTGATCACGCCGCCCGACGCGTTGCCGTACAGCGCCGACGCCGGGCCGCGGATCACCTCGATGCGGCCGGCCGCCGCCAGATCGAGGTTGCCCGTCTGCGCCTGGCCGTCGGGGAGCGTCAGCGGGATCCCGTCCTGGATAATACGAACGCCGCGCACCCCGAACTGCGAGCGCGTACCGAAGCCGCGAACCGAAATCCTGACGCCTAGTGCGAAGTTGTAACGGTTGTCCACCAGGACGCCGGGAATCTGAGCCAGCGACTCGTCCAGCGAGACCGCGGGCTCGAGCCCCTGCAGCTCGGCCCTGCCCAGTAGCCCCGCCGCGTAGGGCAGACGGTTCACGGCCTCGCGCCAGCGCGATATGGTGACCGTGATGCCTTCCAACCGGTAGGGGGCAACGCTGTCGGCGGCGACGCTGTCCTGCTGCTGGGCGAACGCCGGCGCGATAGCGAAGACCACCGTCAGCAGGGCGGCGGCGCAGTTCTGCCCCGGTTTTCTCATGCGGCTAACTATGATGGGGAGGCACCCACATTGCAAAACGGGCCGGCACTGGGCCGGCCCGTCTGCAACAGAAGGATCCTGCAAGCTTACTTCGTCATGAACGAGAAGCCGAACGTACCCGCAATCCACAGCGAAGAGGGAAGGCCATCGTCCTCGCTCTCGAGCAGGTAGAAGCCACGCGCACCAATGCGCAGGTACAGCATGTCCACCAGCTGGTAGCGATAGCCGACGCCGGCACCGAAGCCGAACTGCGACTCGCTCTCGGTCTCGGCATCGCCGCCCGGGTCTTGCCTCGCGTAGGTCAGGATACCACCGCCATGGAAGAACAGCCCCGACGGCATGTTGTAGACGACGTCCGCCGTGAAATCGAGTGCCATCGCGCTCCCCGCGTCATCCGTCAGGCTGACGAAGTCGAATCCGAGGCTCGGCTCGATCGAGAACTGCTCGTTGATAAAGAAGCCCAAGCGCCAGGTGCCGAACGGGACCGTGGCGAACAACGCATCAGGTACCTCGGCATCCTGGAACTTGCTGGTGATCACGTAGCCGATCGCGTTGTCCGCGCCAATCTCGATCGTGCCCTTCTGCTGGGCTTCCGCCGCGCTGGCAAAGGCAAACAGTACCAGCGCCGCAAGGACTGTAACGCGCTTGAACATCGTGCCTCCTCGTTTGCACGTTTTGACCCGGCCGGACCGCCGTCCGGCCATACACTCACGATTACAACTTTGGGGGGACTTCTCTCCCTCTACATTGCCTGGGTATGAACCAGGCGCGCCCGCCTCGCAGAAATGCGGGACGTACTACAAAACCAACGCCCCGACTCCCCGGTTCGGGGCCTGCTACAACGGTGAATCCCGCTGCCGTATACCTGCCTCGCGGTCAATGCGCACTTGCATGCTTCCCCCGGGCCGCATTGAGATCGACTGGCTGTAGGCAGCAATGAACGTGCACAATCTGACATACCGTCTGCCATTTGCGCAAGATGCAGCGAAAAAGAGGGCCCGGGCCCGGTTTCGGGGGCTCGCGGCCGGGAAAGGCGCGGAATTGGGCCGAGTTGGGGGCAGCCGCCGCGGTGCCGGTCAGAACCAGTAGGACAGGGTCAGGGCGAGCTCCCAGTTGTTGGTCCAGTCGGTGGCCTGCGGAATGGGGAAGATGGTCACGCCAGGATCGACGTAGCCGGGCGGTGTCTTGATCCGCCAGATACGGTTGAGCCCCTCGATTCGGAGGCTGAGGCGCTGGCGCGGTATCCAAACCGTCCCGAGCCCGAGTTGCAACAGCAAGCTGGTCCCGAAGTCGAAGCGCTCGCGCAGCTCGATCTGACAGTCTGGCGCCGGCGATTCGGGGCAGGTGGAGGCTCCGCCTATCTCCATGGCGATGCCCAATCCGCTGAAGAGGTAAGGGGCGAGACTATGCCACGTCCGAGTACCGGTGAGGTTCAGGTTAAAGCGCCCGGCCACCAGCAGGATATCGAGCCCCTGGGTGCCGATGAAGGCGGAGCCGTTACCCTGATCTTCCTGGCCCTCTTCCAGAGATGGGTCGATGACGTCGCGCTCGCTTCGAAAGAAGAAGACCTCGGGGGTGAGGCTGAGCGGGCGGCTAATGCGCCGGGTGTAGCGGAGGCCGACGGCTGGCCCGGCCTTCGGCCCGATCCCGGCCTTGCCGGCGTTGGCCCAGATATAGCTGAACGAGAGACCGAGGTCCTGTTTCGGCTCGATGAAACGGTAGGGCGACGGCACCCGCTGGGCCTGCAAGCCGCACGGCCAGGCGAGGCCCACCGCCAGGACGACCAGAAGAGTCGCATACTCGTGCTTGTGCATACGGCAGTTTAAGCCGGCGCGCCCACCGCGCAACCGCGGGCGATTGACAACCGCCGCCAAGATCGTTAGGCGTGAAGGGCGGAGCGACCCTGAGGTCACGAGGGCTGGGGAGGGGGAGACTCATGAGAGCCGGGTTGATGCGCTTCGTCCGCTGGACCGTCTTGCTGCTGCTTCTCGCGCCGCCGTCAGCGGCGCACGCCCAGGCCACCGCCCGGGTCACCGCCGAGGAGAACTTCCGCCGCGACCCGAACGGGACCCAACTCGCCACCGTGATGGCGGGGGCTGAGCTGTCAGTCGTCGCCGAGCAGGGCGGTTGGGCGCAGGTGGAGCTGGCGGGCTGGATATGGGCGCCGTCCGTGGGGGCAACGAGCCGGGACGGCTTCGATCTCAGCGTGCGGGCGACGGGTGGCGAGAATCTCCGCGCCCGTCCCAACGGTGCTATAGTGGCCCGCCTCCTGGAGGGCTGCCTGCTCGAGCGCCTGGGTGCCAGCGCTAGCGGCAGCTGGATCCAGGTCCGGCGCCTGGGCTGGCTGTGGCGGGCGTCGCTGGAGATGAGCGGCGCTGCGGCGGCTGGCGGACAGCCGGCGGCACCGGCCGGCGGCGAGGCCGGTGCCGCTGTGTCGCCCGTGATCACCGCGGTCTCTCCGCTGGTCGTCCATGCCACGCCCGATGGGGACACGGTGGCGACCTTCCAGCAGGGCGCGCAGGCCCAGGTGCTGGGACGGACCGGCGACTGGATTCGGATCCGCCTCGACGGGTGGGTCTACGGCCCGGCCGCCCTCGACTCCGCCCTCAACCTCGCCGACACCGGCGACCTGACCCCGGCACAACTGCGCGCTGACCCGGCCCGCTACCGGGGTGCGCTAGTGCGCTGGCGCGTCCAATTCATTTCGCTGCGTCGTGCCGAGCGGGCGCGCTCCGACTTCGAGGAGGGCGAACCGTTCATCCACGCCCGCGGGGCGGCGGGCGACGCCGGGTTCGTCTACCTGGCGGTTCCGGATGATCTCCTGCCGATCGCCGAGAGCCTGCAGCCGCTCGATTACGTGACGGTCGTGGGTCGCGTCCGTACAGGCCGCTCCCAGCTGCTCGGCAGCCCGGTCATCGACTTGACCGATATCGAGAAGGAGGCCGCTTCGAACTGACCGCGGGCGTCCGTTGAGCCCCCCAGTATCTCACAGCAAACGGAGAACCCGCCACCACCGATCGCGTTTAACGAAATCGCCCGATGGTGGGTCGAAGCTTGGGGACGTTCGGCTGCCCGGCGGTGTGCCGCGCCGCCTGCGCCCCCCGGCCGGTCCGGATGTATCTTTGAGCCCGGTGCGGTATGTGGACGGCGCGCCGCTGGCTCGGCGAGACCATAGGGAAGGTGAGGAAATAAGATGCGGGTGTCTGGAATGAAGATCGCGCAGCTCCTGGCTCTGGCGACGGTTGCCGGGCTCGTTGCCGCCTGTAACGGCGATGACGGCCCCACGGGTCTCGACCCGACATTGTTCGAGCTGATCGCCGTCTCCGGTAGTGGCCAGACCGGGGTGGCCGGTACCGTGCTGGCCGAACCGCTGGTCGTTGCCGTTCGCCGCAAGAGCGGTGGCGTGGGCGAGGAGGGTGTGACCGTTGACTGGAGGGTCGCCCAGGGCACCGCTGAGCCGACCCGGATATCCGCTGTAACGGACTCCGATGGCTTCGCCACGACGCGCATCGCGTTGGGGGATGCCGCCGAAAGTGTCGAGGTCGAGGCCAGCGTCGAGGGACTCAGCACCGTCACGTTTGGTGGCCTCACAACACTTCCCGTGCCAGCCATCCAATCGCTTTCAGCAAGCAGCGCCGCCCCGGGCGACGTAATCGACGTGATCGTTACCAATCTATCACCCGGCATGGCGATCGAGATCCTCTTCGATGGCGTGGCCGGTGAAATCAGCGAGCGGCAGGACGGGTCACCCGCGACGATCCGCACCGTGGTACCGGCGCCCGCCGGTGTCTGTGGACCCACTGATGTGGACGTACGGTTACGGGTGGAAGGCTACACCGGTCCGACCCGCAACCTCACCGTCTCCCTGCCGGCGCAGCCGTTCGAGGTTGGGCAGGTGCTCGTGATGGAAGGCAGCAGCGAGGTTGACTGCGCGATTCTGCCCGCCGACGGCGGCTCGGCCAAATACATGCTGGTCGCGTTGAGCGCCGAGTTCGAGACCGATCTCGAGGTCTCGGTAACGCTGGGCGGCAGCAGTGTCCTGTTCTCGGCCGCCGACGCCGCCGCTCAACCGGTGGTGCAAGGCTTCGACGCCCGGCTGCGAGCCTTCGAGCAAGAGCTTGTGACGCGCGGGCTGGCAGCTCGCGCGGCGGCACGCGGCGTCCAGGCAGCGGCGCAGCTCATGGCCCAGCCGCCCGTTGGCAGCAGGCGCGATTTCTGGGTGATTCGAAACACCGACGCGCTGCCCGACGCGACTCGCGACGACTTCGATCGCGTCACTGCGACGCTGGAGTTCGTCGGTACCCACACGCTCCTCTACGTGGACAACGCCGCCCCTTCGCCCGGTCTCACGGATTCCGACATCGAGGACCTCGGCCACCTCTACGATGAGATCCTCTATGAGTCGGACGTCGATTTCTTCGGTGAGCCCAGCGACTTTGACAATAACGATCGTGTCATCATCCTTCTAACACCAACGGTCAACAAGCTCACGGAGCCCGACGCCGACGGTGTGGTCGTCGGCTTCTTCTTCGGGCTCGATCTGTTCGATCCCGGTACCCCGAACTGCGATATCTGCGAGTTCTCGAACGACGGTGAGGTCTTCTACGGACTCGTGCCAGATGAGAACGGGATCCATAGTGACCCGCGCGAGCGCGAGCTCGTCCTCCGGCTGCTCCCGGGCGTGATGGTCCACGAAACCGTGCACATGATCAACTATCGCTTCAAGATCTTCGTTCACATTGCGCCCGCTCTAGAGGAACTTTGGCTGAGCGAGGGTCTCGCCCACATGGGTGAAGAACTGGGCGGTGACGAGGCCGATGCCGCCGGCGAGGCCGATGCTGCCAACAACCTCTACGGCGCCAACTTCTCCAGGGCCGCCTCTTTCTTGGAGAAACCGGACACGAGCTCGCTGACCGTCGTCTCGGGGTCGGGGACACTCAACGAGCGCGGTGCCGCCTGGCTGTTCCTACGCTGGCTCGCAGAACAGTACGGCGATTTCGTCTTCCGCGACATCGTCTCCGCAGCACCGAACGGCGTCGCTAATATCGAGGTGCAGACGGGCGAAGACTTCTTCAGGCTCTTCGCCGACTGGGCGGTGGCGCTCTGGGCAGACGATCTCACCATCCCGGGCCTGGCGGACCGCTACCAGTTTCCGAAGTGGCGGCTGCGCAGCATCTTGGTTCCGCAAGAACCACCGCAGGAGTACTTCCTGCAGCCGGAGCCGCTCACCTTCGCCGAGCTCCGGACTTCCGGGATCACGAGGCCGCTGGCCGCCTCGAGCCCGCTGTACATCGCTCTGACAGCTAACGGTGAGACGAGCGACCTGCAGCTCGAACTGACCGCGCTGGCGGCCGCCGGACTCGCCGTGCTGCGCTACGAGTAGGCAAGCGGGGCAGGTCTACAGGTCGTCCAGGACCTCGCGGATCTTCCAGAACTGCTGCTCGATCTCCGGCTTCAGGTCCTGGCGGCGTATGCCGAACGCGGGGTGCAGCATAGGTAGGAAAGTGACCTCGCGGGCGCCGACCAACCGGCGGCGCGGGGTCGCGGCGGCCTCCGTGATCTTTTCCTTGGGGAAGAACCGTTCCAGCGCCACACGCCCCAACAGCACCACGAGGTCGGGCTTGATCAGCTCCAGCTGCCGCTCTATGTACGGCGCGCAGCTGTCCATCTCCGACGTCTTGGGGTTCCGGTTATCGGGCGGCCGGCACTTCAGGATGTTGCTGATGAATACCTCGGAGCGGCTCAAGCCGATCTTCTCTAGCAGCTCTGTCAGGTAGGCGCCGGCATCGCCGACGAACGGTTCGCCCTTCTCGTCCTCCCAGCGACCCGGAGCCTCGCCGATGAACACGACTCGCGCATTCGCCGGGCCGACGCCGGGCACGGCCTGCGTCCGGTACTCCGCCAACTCGTCACATTTCGTGCAGTTGCGAATCAGGCCGTGCAACTCGTCCAGCGTCGTGCACGTGACGATGGGGTCGGGTGGGCTGAACAGGTCGCCCTGGGAGAGGTCTGTTAGGTCGCTCATGTTCATTCCTCCCCTGATGAACATCCGACATTGAACATTGCACGCCGAACGTCGAAGCCTGCGGCGCTTCGGGTCAATGTTCGATGTCCGATGTCCGATGTTCGATGTTCTCTACAACTGGTAGCTTACACACCGATGGCCTGAACATCCATCGGTAGCCCCTTGCGCTCGTCGAGCACAAGCTGCATCGCCTCGTTCTCACACTGGCCCTCACACACTCCGCAGCCCACGCATTTCTCCCAGCTGACGACGGCAGTGTCGTTGAGCGTCACCGCGTCGAATGGGCAAGCGGTCTCGCAGTCGCCGCAGGCGAGGCAGGCCGCTTCGTCGACCTGGGCGACGTAGCCGGATGAGGCGACCATCGGCACGCCGCGCCGCATCGCCTCCAAACCGCCGCAGCAGCAAGAGCAGCAATTGCAGATGGCGTAGAAGCGGTCCCCCATCGCGTCCTTGAAGTACGCTGTGTGAACGTGCCCCCGCTCATGCTCGGCCTGCAGCACATCCAGCGCTTCATTCTGCGTTATGGCCCGCGACCGCTGCGGTTGGTGCTCGAGCACGAAATCGCCTTTGCCGACGATCATGCACACATCGGTAGGCTGGCATGGGTTCTCGCGCATCGCGCGGCAGGGGCAGTCCAGCAGCACCACGTTCGGCGGCCCCTTGAGCACGATGTCCCGTGCCATCGGATAGGGGATGATCCGCTCCAGGTCGGTCCGCTTGATGTCGTGGTCCAGCGTGATGACCCTGCGGGCCAGCTCGGTCGTCAGGACCTTGCCGTGATAACGATCGGCCCACCAGCGCTTCTGCTCGGGCGTCATATGCGGGAGCAGCCGGCGGATGGCGAAGCTGATGTACTGGTAGGGCCAGCGGCTGTAAACGTAGCCGTGAAGAGCCATGGCCAGGCCGCCACGCTTGCCGTTGCCGCCGCCCGACCCGTCACCGCCGCCGGTCGGAGTCCGGCCGCGCCCCCTCCGAAAAGCGGCGCGGGTCGATGGGAGCATGAGGTGGCCTCGCTCGCCGACTAGCCAGAGCGTGAGCAGCGCGGCCAGCACAGCGGCAAGCATGAAGACGGGGATCAGCAGGACCCAGAGCATGGCAACAAGATCCAATGAGCGGTGGCCGGTAGCCAGTAGCCGGTAGTCGGTCACTCGGCCCGACCCCCCGTTAAGGACTAACTAGTGTCCAGAATCCTCCTGGGCAAGCCGCGCTTGATGCACCGGCTACCGACGTACCGGCCACCGACATACTGGCTACCGGCATACCGGTCCCGCCGAAACCCACTGCGCCGGGCGATCGTATTATCTTAGGGACACCATTGATCGCGCCAAACCGTTCGGGGGCTGCCGGGTGGCGGCGGAAGGCTGCCGACAGTCCTGGGACAATCAGCAGGAGACGGGTCACCCTTATGTCTGCTAACGTATTCCGGCGCCTCGCCCCGGCGCTCGCCGCTTTGGCGATCGCCTGTTCCTACGAGACGGGTGGTCAGATGACTGATATCCAGAATTTCGCCGTCTTTTCCCAGAGCCCGGACCGCGTGGTCGACGCGCTCACGGCCACGCTTGTCGAGTCTGGCGCGCTGTCGGCCGACATGGCGCCTGAACTGGGCACGAGCCTGGTCGACGCCTATACGACACGTCAGGAAGGCTTTCTGAACAGCCAGTCGGTTTCGCTGGCAAGCGATGACCTGGCGCGGCTGGTGCCGGAGGAGTATCGGCGCTTCATCGGTGAAGAGGGCGGCCGCTACGTACTCGAGCTGACGCTTAAGGTTGCGGCCGATGGCGGCCTCCGCGTGGAGGTGAATCCGACGATCATCGCCACCGTCCGCGGCGGCGAGGGCCCGTTGGGCGGCCGACCGTTGCCTTCCAACGGCACGCTCGAGAATTCGATCCTTCAGTCCCTTTCTCGTCGCTTGGGAGGCTGATCGATGAGGCCTCACGTCAGCTCCGCGATGGCGAGGGGGGCGAAGACAGTCGCTGGTCTTTGCCTGATTGCGAGCCTCGTCACCTGCGGTGAACGTGCGGAGCGATTCGGAGCTGCCGACGACGTACTGGTGAACGACCCGTCGGTCGATCGCGGCAACAACACGACCCAGAGCGAGACCACCGTGGCGCGACACGGCGATGTGGTGGTCATCGGCTTCAACGATTCCGGCGAGTTCACACGTCGCAACAGTATGACCGGCTACGCCTACTCACTGGACGGCGGCGCGACGTTCACCGATGCCGGTGTGCTGGCGCCGGCGAAGGGCGGTCGCAACCTGGGTGACGCGGCGCTCGCCGTCGACCGTGACGGCAACTTCTATTTCGCGACGCTGGCGCTGGACTCACGGGCCCGCTCCTACGTCGGCGTTGCGAAATCGACCGAGACGGAAGACGCCGTGACTTTCAGCGAGCCGGTTCTGATATCCGGTCTCGATGCCGATGCGTTTCAGGACAAGGAGTTTATCGCCGTCGATGTCAGCGAGGGTCGACACGATGGCAACGTCTATCTCGTCTGGACCGAGTTTCCGCTCCGTGGACCGTCGCGTATACTCTTCTCCCGCTCCACCGATGGTGGCCGGACCTACTCGAAGGCCGAGCAGCTGTCCTCCGGCCGCGAGGTCCAGGGCGCCATGCCGGCCGTGGGCGGACGCGGCGAGCTGTATGTAGCGTGGGAAGATCGCTCCGGAATGACGGGCGGCCGCATCAGGGTGCGCCGTTCCACCGACGGCGGTCGGACCTGGGGCACCGAGTACACCGCCGCGACGTTCACTCGCATCACCGACCGGAGCGCCACGTCAGCCTGTTATCGCCCGGCGCTCAACGGCTTCATCCGCGTGAACGAGTTCCCCAGTATGGACGTCGATCGGAATAGCGGTGACGTCTACATCGCCTTCGCCGCCGACCCGGGCCGCCAGAACCGGGGCGACAACTCAGATGTGTTCGTCGTCCGCTCCACCGATGGCGGTGCTTCGTGGAGCGAGCCGGTCAACGTCGTGAAGGGACGCGCCGTCAAGCAGAACGGCGATGAGACGCGGAACGACAACTTCATGCCGGTCCTGAACGTGGCGCTGGATGGGCAGGTGAGCGTCTTCTTCTACGACCGCCGCAACGATTCCCGCAACCTCAAGATCGACGTCTACCGCGCCGTCTCCACCGACGGCGGCCGTAGCTGGGTCAACC
>JABAOC010012032.1_pt2 | contig 23113 bp, 20 predicted proteins | sample 7062161 | NCBI WGS metagenome assembly JABAOC01 (sample SAMN14538625, study PRJNA623070) | marine sediment metagenome | biome: marine biome [ENVO:00000428]; feature: marine pelagic biome [ENVO:01000023]; material: deep marine sediment [ENVO:00002113] | place: India: Gulf of Khambhat ... | reverse complement strand
TGAATCAAGAAGCGCTTTCGCATTTTCAAGTTTTTATTGGGAATAAAAACTTTGTCGATCGGCAAATAGAAGAAAAACGATCTCAATTGCCAGGGCATTTCGGCTTGTCTCAAAATTATCCCAATCCCTTTAATTCAAGTACTTCAATTCAAATCCAGGTCGCTTCAGCTCAGCAGGTCAGCTTGAAAATTGTCGATCTATTGGGGCGAGAAGTTCGCACGCTACTAAATGAGTACAAACCAGCAGGATATTTTCAAATATCCTGGGATGGAAAAGATAATCGTGGGATGGAGGTGGTAACGGGCATCTATTTGTGTATTTTTCAAGCTGGTCAATATTTTGAAAGCAGGAAAGTTTTGGTTTTGAAATAATGCAAATATTGTAGTAATAAAATTTTTCCCTTCGATTTTAACTCACCATCAAGTATACTCGTTATGGATATGTTTGTAATGTCATGCCTGTGAATACAGGCATCTCCTAACAAATTGTAAATATGGAGATTCCTGCATCCGCAGGAATTATAGCATCTGTTACATTTTAATCCTTAACGAGTATATTCTCAAGGAGATTAATTTTATCAATTTTTGTTCTTGACTTCGTTTAAAAGATTCGGTATATTAAACAAAATGATGATTTTTATAAGAATTTGATTTTAAAATATTCTTGTATATTTCCTAATTAGCGTCAGTACGAAAACGTAACATATCTGTCATCTGTCCATTGGCGGCAACTTAAAAGATTTTTTTTTGACAGGAATAACAGGATTTTTCAGGATTGACAGGATAATTTTTCTTGTCGATTAACTTCCTGTCCATCAATATGTTAAATTATTTATTAATTTTGAAAAAGGTATTTCCTTGGACAAATCAATGTTAAATGAAATAGTCCAAATCACAGCAAACATTGTCAAATTCCCTGTGAAAAAAATGTGGATTGATTACGATGACGAGGCTGATGTTCTATACATTAGCTTTCAACACCCTCAACATGCATCTGATAGTGAAATGTTAGATGATGGTATACTTCTAAGATATAGAAACGACACGTTGGTAGGAGTTACAGTTTTAGATGCTTCAACACGAACACTAAATTAAAATATTGTGACAGAAAAAGAGTTCTTAAATAACCTTGCTAATGGGCAAACCGATATTATCCAACAGCTTCTCGATCTATTAAATCGTCTGGGAATTGAATATTGTGTTATTGGGGGATTAGCAGTTAACGCTTATGTAGAACCCGTGGTGAGCCTGGACTTAGATTTGGTTGTTGCTGCTAATTCGATTGAAAAGCTATGTGAAGCTACAGAGAAAATATTTTCATTAAAAAAATTTGCCCATAGTTTGAATTTAACCAGTTCACAATCGGATTTACGTATTCAAATTCAAACTGACTCTCGTTATCAAAAATTTATTACAAATTCCGCTATAAAGAAAGTCCTCGGTTATGAAATGAATGTCGCTGCTTTAGAGGATGTTTTGCAAGGAAAAATTTGGGCATATTTAGATCCCGAAAGGCGAAAAAGTAAACGGCAGAAGGATTTGGCAGATATATTTCGTTTGGTTGAAACTTACCCACATCTGGAAGAATTGCTACCAGAATCAATAAAAAATAAATACTAAGCTTTGTAGGTATAGAAATTACAAACACTAAATAAATTCCAAATAATTTTCAATTGCCAAAAATCCAAATTTCAAACGTAAGTGGAATTATTTAATAATTGTATATATGATTAGATATTGGAATTTATAATTTGGCTGTTAAAAGAAGCAACAGTCAAATTTAAAATACTATCAATTTGGATACTTTGAATTTGAAAATTATTTATGATTTGGATATTGGATTTCGGGATTTATTTTAAGACAAATTTAATGATAAAAATATCAAATGCCATTACTCGAGATAAACAATTAGAGGAGAATTGAATAATGCATCGTCCCATGCTGGAAATGATCGATAATGATAAAATCGAACGAATTTTAGCTGAAGCCTACTCAGTGCTTGAAAAAGTTGGCGTCTTAATCGAAAATGAAGAAGCAATAGAATTATTGGAATCGGCTGATGCCAGAGTGGATCAAAGTCAGCGAAAAGCATATTTCCCGCTTTCGTTGATTGAAAAATGCGTCAAATCCGCCCCGAATTCAATTACAATTTTTGATCGAAACGAAAAACCTGCCATGCAATTATCAGGCGATAACATCCATTTCGATCCTGGCTCGGCGGCACTGACTATTCTCGATTGGGAAACACAGCAACAAAGAAAGCCACTTACCCAGGATTTGATCGATCTCAGCCGTTTAACTCACTATCTTGACAACTTAGCCGCTCAATCGACTGGATTGATTTCTTCAGACGTGCCTCAAGAAATTGCTGATCGCTATCGCTTATTCGTTGCACTCCAGAATAGTACAAAACCAATTGTCACGGGTACATTTGCCCTGGATGCCTTTGATTCGATGAAGGAGATGTTGATTGCTGTTCGTGGCAGTGCTGAAAATTTAAGCCAGAAACCATTGGCTATATTTGACTGCTGTCCTTCACCACCCTTAAAATGGAGTAATTTGACCTGTCAAAATCTAATTGATTGTGCTAAAACTGGAATTCCAGCAGAGCTTGTTTCAATGCCTTTGACAGGTGCAACTTCACCAGGAACGCTGGCTGGCGCTCTGGTACAACATGCTGCTGAAAGTTTAAGCGGTGTGGTCATCCATCAATTGGCACATCCTGGCTCTCCGATTATCTGGGGTGGGTCGCCTGCGGCTTTCGATATGCGGCATGGGACAACCCCTATGGGCGCCATCGAGACGATGATGATCGACGCAGCGTATGCAAAGATTGGCACCTATTTGGGATTGCCCACTCATGCTTACATGGCGTTGAGCGATTCAAAATTACTCGATTGCCAGGCTGGACTGGAAACTGGCATGGGAGCTGTTATTGCAGCATTAAGTGGAATTAATGTCATTTCTGGTCCGGGCATGTTAGATTTCGAAAGTTGTCAATCGCTGGAAAAATTGGTGATCGATAATGAAATTTGTGGTATGGCGCTAAGATTGGTCAAAGGGATCGAATTAAGGCAAGGCATGAGCGAGGACCTTTTCGGCGATATTTATGATGGCGAACATTTTTTAACTTCTCCAACGACATTGAAGTGGATGCGCGATGAATTTTATTTCCCTTCTGAAGTTCTTGATCGAACGAATTATCAAATTTGGGAACGAAATGATGGAAAATCAGCAGGGGAAAGGGCGCACGAGAAAGTCAATCAGATTTTACAGCAAAATGAACCTCCTCTGCTTGATAAAAATGTTGTAACAGAATTGAAAAAGATTATGTTGAGGGATGCAAGAAGATATGGAATGGAGGAAATGCCGTAATTAAATTCAAAATTACACATACTAAATTCCAAAATAGCCCAATAGAACCTGTCAAAGGTTTTTCACCTTTGACAGGTTGTTTCCCTTCCCAGGACTGATAGATTACGAATTTAAGCTCATCTGAAATCACTGAAATTATCTTCCATCTCAGAGGTGAAGCCGTGAGAGGTTCAAAATAAAATAAATCAGGAAGCCAACCGCAGCTCCCCCCATGTTAACAAAAATGTTACTTGTTGCTCCCAGGAAACAAAGATATTTGCACCAGAATTGTTTAATCAAAATTGCTCCGATAAATGTGATGATGACAGCTCCAAGTGACCAGAGAAGGATGGTGTCCGATCCAAAACCAGTCCCATAATCTGAAATAGTAGCCGAATCCTGCTGTTCATAAACCTCCACGATCAGAATCGATTATTAAGGGAGTGAGATAAAATGAGTTACACAGTATAGTTTTATAAGCCTTTATTTTTTCATGGTCGACAAAATACAAATGGGAAAGTTCTTCAATCTCACTCCCTAAATAACATTAGACAAGCATATTGACATTAAGATTTCTCATTTAAAATCTGAAAGAGTTATGATTTAGCCGTAATTCTAAAAACGACCCCTTTTGGATCCGGACAGCAGAGAAACTCTGTCTCTTTGATCCATTCATCCTCTGGCAAAACATCTTCATATTGTTTGCTGATGAGAAAAGGAATTAAACTTTGGAGAGCAAACATGCAACTGCCCTTATTACCTGGAATGACGATTTTCCCCTGTCCTAAAACTTCAAAGATATCTCCTGGCTTTAAATTTGCTCCACAGCGCTCTTTAACTTCGGCGACTTCAACAATTAGGTTTTTCATGGTAATTTCCTCTAAATTCTTGATTAATTGCTTTTTGTTTTATAAGTTAGCAAAAAATGAGTAAGATAGCAAGAAAAAAATCTATATAAATGGAACTTAAATTGAACTTATTATTATAAATCTAAGCAGTTTTAGTTACCTAATTTTAAAAACTTTTTTATTGATTTTTAACTCTTAAAAACTTATATTTAACAACTTAAAGTTTTTTATCAAAGATGACAATTGTAGATAATATAATTAATGTTAAACAACGAATAAATAATGTCTGTCAAAGAATTGGTCGAGATCCGGGTGAAATAAAATTGATCGCGGTCTCCAAAACCGTCCCAGCCGAAGCAATTAAAATTGCAGTGGAAAATGGGATTGATCATATCGGTGAAAACCGAGTCCAGGAGGCTGAAAAGAAGTTCGAACAATTGGGTAATATCGCCACCTGGCATCTTGTCGGCCATCTTCAAACAAATAAGGTTAAAAAAGCGCTATTAATTTTTCATTTTATCCATTCAGTAGACAGTTTTCATCTGGCGCAGGAGATCAGTAAACGAGCTTTACTATTACAACAAGAATTTGATTGTCTCGTTGAAGTAAATACCTCGGGAGAGGATACAAAATTTGGTGTATCACCTGATGAGACGCATCAATTAATTCAAAAGATTGCGCCATTTCCTGGCATTCGAATCAAAGGGTTGATGACCATTGGTGCTTTTTTACCTGATCCCGAGGATGTTCGCCCATGTTTTAAGATGTTGCGAGAATTACGAGACGAAATTGATAAAGCAGGCCTGGAAAATGTGGACATGAAATATCTTTCCATGGGCATGACTGACGATTTTGAAGTGGCACTTGAAGAAGGGGCGAATATGATTCGGATTGGGAGAGCCATTTTTGGGGAGCGTGATTAGTTTTTGGAAATTTGTTATTTGGATGTAGGAATTTTCATTCAACTTAAAATAGAGATATTGATATGATTAATTTAATCCGTTTTCTTGCAGATGCATATACCATCATCATAATCATAAGAGTATTATTATCTTGGATTCGTCACAATCCATACAATCCATTGATTAGATTTGTTTATCAGATTACAGAGCCACCACTACGCTGGATTCGTAGATATGTTCCAACTTTAGGTGGTTTGGATTTTTCTCCACTGATTTTAATCCTTGTAGTTTATATTATGGAAAGAATATTAATCAGAATTTTAATTATTATCTAAAATTAGATGGGAGGGGATTAGATTGAAATTAACTCCATTAGACCTAAAAAAACAGGTTTTTAAAAAGATTTTTCGAGGATACGATCCGATTGAGATTGAAACCTTTTTAGAAATGGTTGCGGAAGAGTTTGAGGCATTAATTAAAGAGAGAAATGATTTATCAGATGAAGTTTTAAAATTAAAGACTCAGCTTCGAGATTATCAGGAGGTCGAAAAGACCTTTAAAGAATCTTTGATGAATGCCCAGCAAACTATCAATCAGTCGCGAGAAAATTCCAAGCGAGAATCTGATTTGATCATTAAGGAAGCCGAAGTCCGAGCTGAAAAGATCATTGAAAACGCTAAAATGCAACTCATTGAAATAAAAAATGAACTAATGCTCATTAAGGCTCAGAAGGATTCTTTTGCAAAACGACTACGTCATTTGTTGGAATCTCAGTTGGAACTTCTCAGCGTTCTGGAAATTGACGATCTTGGTTTTGATGATAGAAAAGCCTCTGGGAGATCAAAAGATAGTAAATTTCAAATACGCGAGCCAGCAATTGCTCAATCAGATTCGGGAACCAAAAAAAAACTGGATAGCGTAGAAGATGATAGTAAAAGAAGAGATGTAAAAATTTCAGATCAATTTATTTTTTAACTTCAAATAATTAAAAAAAACAGAATATGGGAGAACAACAATGGGAGAACGACATCTAATTCTGTATTTTTTACTCAGTTCTTTGTTAATTGCCATTGGTTGTGCAAAGAGAATTCCGATTAGTTACGATCAGGCGCGACCGAATGCACTCGTGAAGATACAAACTGTTACAGGGCAAACCTGTAATGGAGTGATTCAAGAAAAAAAGACTGAATACCTTCTTTTAAAAGAGAATAGATACGAAAATCACCTGACTAAAATAAATCGGGGAGCGATTGCCAGTATCACGGGTCGTAAATTTGTCTATGATGGGCAAGGAGAAATTATTTCCGAGTGGGAGATTCAGGACCATCAAAGAAACAAAAATTTGCTTCTTTATACAATGGGAGGTGCTGGCTTAAGTTTTGGCGCTAGTTTTTTCATAGGCTCTTTAATCCATCGTGGTCTCGATAATAATGAAGAAAATAGTAATAAAATATTGTGGGGCACAACTGCATTGGGAGCAGCAGTAGGAACCTATCTCTTTGCTAAAACTGGAAAAAAGAGAGATCGTGTTACCGCCATTGAAAATATAAGAGAACAACGGTTCGAAATTGTCAAGAAGCAGTATGAAAACGAGAGATCGAAATATCAGTCCGTTCAAGAGCAGTTAGAAAAGGAAAAGGCGGAACGGACGAGACAGGAAGAGGAATTAAAGCTTTTGAAAGAAAAAGTAAAAAATAAAAAGAAGTAGGATCCGAGTTATTAAAGAGGTGTGATTGTGTCGGAATTGAGAAAAAAAATAGAAGAGACCGTCACCTTTTTGAGGACTAAAACAGATGCTCAGCCAGGCATTGGAATTATCCTCGGCACAGGATTGGGTGCATTAGTGGATGATATTGAGATAGAAACCTCAATATCTTATGGTGAAATTCCAAATTTTCCAGTCTCTACTGTCGAATTCCATGAAGGCAAACTTATGTTCGGAAAACTTTGCGGAAAGTCCATCGTTGCCATGCAGGGCCGCTTTCATTACTATGAAGGTTATACCATGCAACAGATCACTTTTCCTGTGCGCGTGATGAAATTTTTGGGTGTGTATACGTTGCTGGTTTCAAATGCCTGTGGAGGGATCAATGCTGACATGAACCCTGGAGACGTTATGTTAATCACCGATCATATTAATTTATTAGGTGATAACCCGTTAATCGGTGAAAATGATGACACTTTAGGACCCAGATTTCCTGATATGTCTGAACCGTACTCGCGTGACCTGATTAAATTAGCCGAAGAAATTGCTCAGAAAGAGGATTTAAAAATAAAGAAAGGCGTTTATGCAGCCATGACGGGACCCAATCTGGAAACTGCAGCCGAATATCGCTTTTTAAGAACCATTGGTGCGGATGTAATCGGAATGTCAACTATTCCAGAGGACATTGTCGCTATTCATAGTGGAATGCGAGTTTTAGGATTTTCAGTAATAACAGATGCTTGTGTTCCTGAAGATCTTAAACCTGCAAATATCCCTGAAATCATTAGGATCGCCAAAGAGGCGGAACCGAAATTAACATTGCTTATCAAAAAAGTTGTGGAGAAGATATAATACTTGTTTAGCCACTTACAGAACAAACAAAAATATGAGGTGTTTAAGTTCATTATATAATCAACAACCAAAACAAATATATTCCAAACAACAAGCACCAAATTAAAAATAAGCTATTAGACCTGTTGGCCATTTCCAACGAGTTAATTTTCATGAATACCGAGGGGAGGAGTTTTTTTATCGATGTTCAAGGAGTTTAAAGGTCAGTTTACTCAACAGAAAATCGAACAGGAGATCCTGAAATTTTGGGATGAAAATCTAATTTTCAAGAAGAGTGTTGAGACTCGTGATAAGAATAAAAATTATGTTTTTTATGAGGGTCCGCCCACCGCAAATGGGACGCCTGGGATACACCATGTAATCAGTCGGGCTATCAAAGATTTTGTATGTCGATATAAGACCATGCAGGGTTACCGTGTCGATCGTAAGGCAGGGTGGGACACTCATGGCTTACCGGTTGAAATTGAGGTCGAGAAAGAGCTGGGAATTGACGGTAAAGAACAGGTATTGGAATATGGTGTTGATAAGTTTAATAAAAAGTGCAAAGAGAGTGTATTTCGGTATAAAAAAGAATGGGATGACGTTACGAGAAAAATCGGTTTCTGGGTCGATCTGAACATTCCTTATATTACTTACGAAAATTATTACATCGAAACCGTCTGGTGGATATTGAAGGAATTCTGGAAAAGAGATTTAATCTATCAGGGATTTAAAATCCTGCCCTATTGCCCACGCTGTGAAACGCCGCTCTCCAGTCATGAAGTCGCGCAAGGTTACCAGGATGTCGAGGATCCTTCCATTTATGTAAAAATGAAGCTAAAATCTGAGCCTGATACTTATTTTCTGGTTTGGACGACAACTCCCTGGACGTTAATTTCAAATGTAGCGCTGGCGTTAAATCCTGACATGGATTATGTTGAAGTTTCACATCAGGGACAAAAATTAATTTTAGCGAGCCAGCGCATATTAGTTTTAGATGGATATTTTGAAATTTTAAAAAATTACAAAGGATCAGAGTTAGCTGGCCTTGAATACGAGCCATTATTCTCGTTTATTAAACCATTGAAAGAGGCGTACTATACAATTTTGGGCGGCTTTGTCACTTCTGAAGAAGGCACGGGTATTGTCCACATTGCCCCGGCGTTTGGAGAAGATGACTACCAAGTCGGGCAGAAATACGACCTACCCGTCATCCATCCAGTTGATAAGAGCGGCAAATTCATAGATGAAATCACGAAGTTTAAAGGAAAATTTGTAAAAAATGCAGACCCCGAAATAATCGAAGATCTGAGGTCCCGGGGATTATTATATCTTAAGGAAACTATTACGCACGCTTATCCTCATTGTTGGAGGTGCGACTCACCGCTGCTATATTATGCGCGAAATTCCTGGTACATCCGAACTACAGCCATTAAAGATCAATTAATCGAAGCCAACCGAAAAATCGATTGGTACCCCAAAGAAGTTGGGTTGGGACGATTTGGCGAATGGCTCGAAAATAATGTAGATTGGTCGCTTTCCAGAGATCGATTTTGGGGGACACCACTTAACATCTGGGTTTGTGATCAATGCAATGAAATGGAAAGCATTGGAAGTATTAAAGAACTGAAACAAAAATGGAATTTGGAAAAAGAAATTGATCTGCACAAACCTTACATTGATGAGGCTACATTTCCGTGTACAAAATGTAAAGGAGTGATGAAACGCGTTCCCGAAGTAATTGACTGCTGGTTCGATTCTGGCGCTATGCCTTATGCTCAATGGCATTATCCATTCGAACATAAAGATGATTTCGATAAACTATTCCCTGCTGATTTTATTTCTGAAGGCGTGGATCAAACCAGAGGATGGTTTTACTCATTATTGGTATTAGGTGTCTTCCTGTTTGGAAAATCGAGTTACAATTCCTGTCTCTCAATCGAATTAATCTTAGATAAAGAGGGACAGAAGATGTCCAAGTCGCGAGGGAATACCGTTAATCCATTTGAAATTATTGAGAGCTATGGCTCAGATCCATTGCGATGGTACCTGTTAACGGTCAGTCCACCCTGGCTTCCAACGCGATTTGATGAGGAAGGAATAGCTGAAGTTATTCGGAAATTTTTTGGCACTTTAAATAATGTCTATTCATTTTTTGCACTTTATGCCAATATTGATAAGTTTAAAGGTAAAGAACCAATAATTCCCATCGAGCAACGTCCTCAAATTGATCGATGGATCTTTTCTATGCTCAATGCTCTGGTTCAGGAGACCGAACAGAACTTGACCCGATTTGAAATCACCAAATCTGCGCGGGACATTGCAAATTTCGTCGTAGATGATCTCTCGAATTGGTATGTCCGAAGAAGTCGCCGTCGTTTCTGGAAACCCAGCGAAACGAATGGCACTGAAGGAATGGGAAAAGATAAACTATCTGCCTATCAAACCTTGTACCATGTACTGAAGACAATTTCTAAAATGATCGCGCCCTTTATTCCGTTTCTATCAGAAGAACTGTATCAAAATTTAAAACTTGATAGCGAGCCAGAAAGCATTCATCTCTGCTATTATCCAGATTCGACAAATAGTGAGTACCAGTATCGGGATGAACAACTAGAACAAAAGATGGAGATGGTTCTTCGAACGGTGAATATGGGACGATCATTGCGAAATAAAGCATCGATTAAAATTAGACAACCGCTGAGCGAAATTGTTATCTACAATCTTCAGGGACGACAGCAAAAGTTAATAGAAGGGATGGAAAATTTAGTTAAAGAAGAACTCAATGTAAAACATATTCGCTTTACATCTAATTATTCAGATATCGTGATTAAAAAAGCCGAACCGATATATAAAGCTATTGGTCCAAAGTGTGGAAAGTTAGTGAATAAGGCGGCGGAAATGATTCGCTCATTATCGGAGGCAGATATCGACCAAATCGAAAAAGACGGCTTTAAAAATTTAGCCATTGAAAAAAAGGAAGTGACGATTACACCAAATGACATTGAAATTCGAACAGAAAATAGGGAGAATTTTATTGTAGAATCTGAAGAAGAGCAAACCGTGGCACTTAACACAGTTCTTACAGAGTCATTGATTAACGAAGGCCTGGCTCGAGATTTTGTCAATCGAGTTCAGAACATGAGAAAAGATTCAAATTTTAACGTCGTCGATAGAATTTTGATCTTTTTTGAAGGACCTGGTGTTTTGCAAAATGCCATCACAGCTCAAGAAGAATATATTAAAAATGAAACCCTTGCAGATAAGCTCACAAATAAAATTGAAAACAATGATTTTCAAAAAGAATGGACGATCAATGGTGAACAGGTTGTTATTGGAATTACCAAAATATAATAACATATTTTCCTTGTCTATCCAAATTGAATAAGGTATAGAAAATCAGAAACTTAGTGAGGAGACTATAATTTATGGAGCAACTTGATTTTGAGTATTTTAAGAATTTGATTTTAGAAAAGCGTAAGGAGATATTTGAAGAATTAAACGAGGGGGAATTAAAAGAGTCGATTCAAGAATCTCCAGGAGAAAAATCCTATGCTTTCCATTTAGCAGATTTAGGTTCTGATGTTAATGAACGTGAAAAATCATTTTTGGTAGCATCAATAGAAGGAGGTATTTTAGCCGAATTAGATGAAGCGCTGAACCGCATTGAGGACGGTACCTATGGAATTTGTGCGATATGCGATGAACCAATTCATCCACAAAGATTGGAAGCTATTCCTTATACCAAGCTTTGTCTAGATTGCAAAGCAACAGAAGAGAACTTATGATCCTTGATATTTGATCCTGGATGCCGGATTACATTGATTATCAAGTATCAAGAATCCGATATCAGTGTAGAGCGGTACGATAAATTTAATTTAATATATTTGTATTTCATAAACATGGGTGACGATTTAGTTAAATTAAAAGGTATAAAGTGTTTAAGTCAAATATCATACTTTTAGGATGGTCTGGATTCATTGTCATTATAGATCAGGTTACAAAAATAGTTGTCAAGAATTTCATGGAGGAGAAAGATTCCATATCTGTGATTGGCGATATTATAAGACTAACTTATATCAAAAATCCAGGGATGGCCTTTGGAATCCAGATTGGTGGGAAATTATTTTATACGATTTTCGCATCAATGGCCTGTGTGATCATATTAGTCTATCTATTTCGCCTAAAGCCAGAAAATTTTTGGGCCAGATTTGCACTGGCCTCGATTTTAGGTGGGGCAATCGGAAATTTGATTGATCGCATTATTTATAGCGAAGTGGTAGACTTTATTGATATCAGAATTATCCGCTGGCCTGTTTTTAATTTTGCCGATATTGCTGTTACTATTGGAATGATTATATTAATCGTAATCGTAATTTTTGAACGAAACAAAGAAGAGTCCGAAGAAGAACAATGGGAGACAGGTTAAAGTTTGATTAATTTCAACGACATAAGTAATTCCTGTTAATCAATCCTGAAAATCCTGTCTAGTTTTTTTAAGAGTTAAAATTTATAATAAATATATTTCAATGATGAAAACAAATGGGGTTGCGGAATTACAAGATGATAAAAAAATTCAGGAAATTTTTGTCCCTCAAAATCAACATAAAGAACGCCTTGACCATTTCTTATCTGAACGATTAGAAAGAATCTCCCGTTCTAAGCTCCAAAAGCTGATTAAAGATGGGGATATTACTGTAAATGATAAGGTCGTTAAGCCGAGTCATCAAGTAATGCCCGGAGCACGAATTCTGATCACTCTCCCACCTCCTAAAACTTATGAGCTTTTCCCAGAAAATATCCCGATGGACATTATTTACGAAGATGAGAGCCTACTTGTTATCAATAAACAGGCGGGTCTAGTTATGCATCCAGCTTTCGCAAATTTATCTGGCACGTTGGTAAATGCACTATTATATCACTGTAAAAACCTTTCAACTTTGAGTGGCGATTATCGTCCTGGACTTGTTCATAGATTGGATAAAGATACTTCCGGGCTATTAGTCGTAGCTAAAAACGACTTTGTGCACAGTCAGTTAGCCAGTCAATTTTCCAATCGTACCATCACGCGTGAATATCGCGCACTGGTTTGGGGACGTTTTAAAGAAAAATCAGGAAGATTTGAAACTTTTATTAGGAGAAGTGCCAGGGATCGTACCAGAATGACTATCTCCAAACAGGGGAAACCGGCAATTACAATCTATGAAGTTATAAAAGAGTATCCTTTGATTTCATTTCTTAAAATAAAATTAGAAACCGGTCGTACTCATCAAATCAGAGTTCATCTTTCCGCTAAAGGTCATCCTGTATTGGGAGATAAAACTTATGGAGGTCGCAATAAGCAAATCATCAAATTAAATCAAAAGGATCAGCAACTCGGATTGGAACTGATTAAGATGATGCAGCGACAGGCATTACATGCGAAAACGCTTGGTTTCGTACACCCTGAAACCAGCGAGGAAATGTTATTCAAATCGGAGCTACCCGATGATTTTCAGAGCGTAATCGATTTTCTTGTACTGCAACAATAGCAGGAAATCTATTTTTTCGAAAGTTGTCCGTTGTCGATGGTCTGTTGTTTTAAATAGTTAATTTAGAGCAAGAAAATATTATATTCCCTACATTTCTGAATCATTTCATCAGGCCAGATGCTGGCTTGGATTTCGCCAATATGCGCTTTACGAAGATAAAACATACAGAGCCGCGATTGACCAATACCACCTCCAATGGATTGTGGCAACTCGCCATTCAATAAACGTTTATGAAAAAGAAGTTTCTCTCTGTCAATATCACCAGTTATCTGAAGTTGTCGTTTTAACGCTTCCGCATCCACTCGGATTCCCATGGATGAAAGTTCATAGGCAATATCCAAAATTGGGTAATAAACTAAAATATCCCCGTTTATTCCTTTATATCCATTATAAGTAGGAGTCGACCAGTCATCATAATCTGGAGCCCGTCCGTCATGTGGCTTTCCGTTTTTGAGATTAGCACCAATGCCAATGATAAAAACGCTTCCATGCTTCTTGCAGATGATTCTCTCCCTTTCCTGGGGGGTCAGGTTCGAGTACTTTTCTTCAAGCTCTTCACTATGGACGAAAGTAATTTCCTCGGGCAGAATGGGCTGGATGATGTCATACTGTTGAGAAATATACTTTTCTGTCCGTTTTATAACCTGGTATATTTTTCTAACAATACATTTTAAAAAATTCAGGTTCCTCTCCTCGGTGGAAATAACTTGTTCCCAATCCCACTGATCCACATAAATAGAATGTAAATTATCCAGTATTTCATCTGGTCGGATAGCGTTCATGTCAGTATAAATCCCTTCGCCATGGTTAATGCCATAATCTGCTAGCATCATCCGCTTCCATTTCGCCAGCGATTGTACGATTTCGACTCCCATATTCTCCAATGCTTTCACATTAAAGGAGACTGGTTTTTCTACCCCATTTAAATCATCATTGATTCCTGTTCCTGCTTTGACAAACAAAGGCGCCGTAACCCGAATAAGATTCAATTCAACAGCTAAATTAATCTGAAAAAACTCCTTGATAAGACGGATCGCTTTTTCAGTTTCCTTCAGGTTCAATAAAGGCTTGTAGTGGTCTGGTATCGTTAAGTTAATCTTCATAACACGGATCCTTTCCTGGTATTCTTCAATATAGAGTTCTAATTAACTCGAAAAGTATTTTGAATAGCTGAACTGTTATTAGCATGATTATTTTGAACTTTAAATTTTCACTTGATTTTTTTCTTTTTTAATGATAATATATATATAAACATTTTTCATTTAGAATCAACATATTTCTTCTGATTTATACATCCGCTTACACTTCGTTCGGTTTTAAATGGCTTGGATAATTACAATTTCGTGAAAAAGAAATGCGTCACATCAATAAATTATAATAAGGTCTAAATAATTTAAAAAGTTATGCTTTGCTGCACGAACATATGGACAGAAATCGGTGGTCGAAAATTTACCACTTTCAATCAGAATTGAAAAAGTCAAAAATTTAATTTTCCAACTCTAATTCGTGCTAGAACTAGACGCTCCACAGTTCTGATTAGTAAGCCATCGAGAGGAGCGAGGCGACGAAGCAATCTTTTGATTTTAAAGAGATTGTTTCGCTATCGATTATGATGACGGTTTCAAGATAAACAACTTTGATTCAGGTACGATTTAGATTAAAGTAAGTTACAACAAATTAATTTTTGGCAAAATAATTGCTACTTAAACACAGGACCAATTTTTAGGGACTAGGATAAAATAATATGGATATTTAAATTTTTCTTGCCAAGTAAAAATAATAAGATACAAAATTTAGATGGGAAACTTATTTTATCCCTCCCTTAAAATATTCAGAAATCAGATAGGCAGTAAAGCATAACTGAGTAAATGTATCATTCAAAAAATAGGATCAAATTTTGAAGGTCTTTTTCAAATTTTTAATCAGTTTGCTATCTCTGCCTTTTCTGATTCCCTGGTTCTTAGCTGATAAAGCGTTTGAATATTTTTTTCAACCAGTTATTTTTCGAAAACACAAGCTCGATATGCCTCGCAGAAAAGCCTGGACGCTACGAATTGTAAAAGCGCTACCGCTAATTCTGCTAGGATTATATTTACTCAAAAGAACAAGTGATTTTTTTGGTATAACTAAAAGTTTTATTGCAGGCGTAAAAAACCTGAATATATTTTTCATGCTGTTTTACAATGATTTTGCAAAGACAGCAAATTTTTTGCTCAAGCCATTGAATCACTTGATTTATTACTCAAGTGGGGGATACATACGAATTTGGGATTTCGTTGTATCCCTCTATTTTTGTTTGATACCGGTTTTGTTTATTATAAATCTAATCTATCGATCGATCAGGACTTATACATCGATCAATAAGGCTGTTACCTTACGAGATAAAGCCGTTCGGGAAGTTAATATTGTTCGATTTTCAGAAGCGGCTAAAGATGATGAAATCTTTTTGGGGCTTGATTTAAATCGAGAGGGACAACCGTTATATGTAAAACGGAGGTCGCTTAAAGGGCACGTTCAAGTTATCGGAGGACCAGGAAGCGGTAAGACCGAGAGTATCATTCAACCGATATGGTTTCAAGAAATGCGGAGAAACGTGGCCACTTTTGTACTGGATGGGAAGGCTTCTCGGCGTAATGTGGATCGATTTTACACGATTGCCAGTTCTTTGGCTCAGGCTCAGGATGTTTATTATTTCAATCCAGCGGATCCAGAACGCTCGGCAACTTACAATCCATTATTAAGGGGCACGGTAAGTGAAGTTAAGCAGAAAATCATAACCAGCATTAATTGGGTCGAGTATTCCCCAACAAGCCGTGAACGATTGGATGCTACTTTGAATGTTTTTCTACGCGCGATGGAGGAAACGAAAGCTTATTTCAATTTAAGAGAGTTGCTGGAATATTTTCAATCGCGTGGTTATGTGGGAAAGCAAAGCGAACGCGTAAATGATTATTATGTGAAAAATGGTCTAAAAGAAATTTTAATGAACTACCAGGCGTTCCAGTCCAATATGTCATTTTTTATCGGGATCTTACGTGATCTATTTCAGTCGGGCTATGGGCAGTTGCTCACTACCGACAAACCCCAAATCGATATCGTTGATATCTATCATGGTCATAAGGATTGTTACTTCACTTTGCCGATGCAACATGATGAGACCACGACTCGCTTTCTGGGACAGCTTATTTTACAGGATATCCGCCACTGTTTTCATCAAATTGCTATGGGTGGCGGTGATTCCAGCCCCGATGAGGGATTGTTGATTATCGATGAGATGGCGAAGTTTGTCAGCCCGCTTTTCATCAAGGTTTTGGAGGCCAGCCGGAATATTGGCGTCAGTGTGTGTTATACAAACCAATCCCTGGCAGAACTGGATAATCCAGCATTAAATTTATCTAAAGTTTTTATTGATCAATTAACAGAGCATACAAATATCGTTTGTTGTTTTCAACTTGGAAGTCCAGAGAGTATTCAAATGATGTTAAACAGATTCGGAAAAGCAGATACAACTGGTGGGGCAACTAAAAAGGGATTTAATATCACGGATCCTGATTTTCTAAAACACTTAGATGTCGGACGGTGTGTTGTATTTATTCGAAGGCCACGGTATTTAACCATTCTTAAAACCGGCTATTTCAAATTTGATCAATTGATGAGATTTGGTGGTCAAAAAGAAGGTACTTCGGAAGACTAATCTACAAGCACTGCACCATGAAAACATGAGACGTGAAATGATAGACTTGAGACAATAAAAAGTTATAATATTAAATTTCTCATTTTTTTATTTCATTTTCGTCCATAAAAATTCTATTCCTAATAGAATGAAACTGTTAAAAAAATACAGAGATTTAACAGACAATAAAGGAGGTATACAAACCAGGTTTCTTTAAGAAACCTGGTTTGTTCATTTACTTTTACTCACTATTCGGATTTTAAATTGATAAAGATTGAGCTATTTCACTTGGCTAAACAATAGAAAAAAATACGACGAATTTATCAGTTGGATTTTTGTATCTGTTAGGAAATTAATATCTTTCCTATTTATTTGACAAATAATTTTCAATTTTAGCAGTTAAGGAGGAAAGTAATGCAAACAGTTTTACAAGCCTTGCAAAACATCACCAATGCCTTAATATTACTGGCGTCCCCCATTTTAGTCATTGCATTAATTATTGCTGGGTTCAACATGGCAAGCGCCGATAGTGGGCGGCATGAAAAAGCCAAAAGGCAGCTCATTGGTATTGTCATTGCTGCAGTTATAATCTTTGGCTCACGACTCATTGTGTCTGCAATAATCTCAATGGTTCCTGGCTCTTCTTTTTGAGGGGTTTTTCAATTTAGTGCAACATTCCAAAAGAACTTGCATTGTTTATAAAGGGATTAGAAACAGGTATAAAATCCTCGCGGATTAATTCCTTAGCGCCTTGGGTTTACGCATTAAGGCAGTGAGAAAGAATATTTTGTAATTCTTAAAATAATGTTTTATTGTTTTTACTAAAATTAAAATAACTAAGAAATGCATTTTATTTATTCTCACCTCCTAAAGTAAGGAATTAAGGTGTGAGTCTTTTATTTATTAACGCCACATATATTTTTAAGTGGATATTTTTATGTTCATAATATAAGCATAGATTTTTATGGAAAAATGTTATCGTGATATTCAGAGCAGAGGACAGATCGCCGGACTGAGTTTACTGGAAGTTTTTATTTTACTTGGTGTGCCACTTTTATTATTTCCGATTTTTACTTTACTTAAATTGAATTTTGCTATCATCTTAATTATCGAAATTTTTTTGTATACACTATTTCGTCTGGCAGCGCGTGTTTCGCATTTTGATTATGGATTGGCGTCGTTTGTTTATTCTAAGTTTATATGGAGTAAGTATTTATCGGCCTATGGACTTGAGGAAAAAGTGTATATTAAGGATATTGAAAGAAAATTCCAAGGCTCAAATAACAAAATCCAAACAAATTCCAACGATCAAAAATCCAAACTCCAAGCATAAATTGTATAAATTATATGTGAGAATCTTTTTTGGTCGTTGGATATTGGAATTTGTAAATTGTTTGTTATTTGGTTTTGTAATCTGGAATCTAACTAAAATATATTTACATAATTTCCAGATTTTGGATCAATTAAGGAAAAAGATTTTAGAAGATGAATTATACCAAACTAACAGAACGGGAAGCCTATCGTTATCGGACATCTTTAGCGAAGTACCTGCCATATCTGGACATTCTGGACAATTTCATCATTAAGAAAAATGGCAACTTTGTGGCAGGATTTGAGATTGAAGCATTGGACAATATGGGACTATCAAGCAGTGATTATGACTCCATAGCAGCGACCATCGAAAATTCGTTGAATAGTCTGGATGAAAAGGTCAATTTGCAATTTTATTATACATTTGATTATTATCCATATTCGGAAAATTTCGTCTATACTGATGATCCGATTTTGAACTATTTCAAATTCAATCGACACAAATATTTTTCATTTTATAAATACCTGAAGTGCCACATATATCTCTTCATCGATTTTGATGCTGGAAATTCATTTAAGACGCCTTTCAACATATCTATGTCAAATGGCAACGTTGTCCAGCGGTTTAAGTCTGAACATGAGCGGTTGGTGACTACCAGAGAAAATGATATTAAACCGATTAAAGCGAATCTGGTAAATACTGGCGTTCGTCTGCGCCGATTGATGAACTCAGAACTAACTGATATCTTATTCAAATCCATTAATATGGTGAATGATGATTTTAATAGAGAAATTAGCGGCCTTGCATTGAATAATGAGTTGCTGATGAGAGATTACGAAATAGATAGAGGGTATCTAAAAATTGGGAATCAATATGTTGCCTGTTTATCCTTAAGTTTATTGCCAGAAGTCACTCGATCGCATTACCAGATAAATGGCATTCCTCTGCCCTATATTTTTCCATTGATGCATAGCCTACCGTTTCCGCATCGGGTGGTGTTCTCCTGTCAAAATGTTAATATGGATAAAGAGGTCAGCCGACTCTCTCGAAAATTGAATTTTACCCGATTTATCATGAACTTCTCTCAAAATAAAGAGGGCAGGAGGAGCGAAGTTCGATTTCGAGAGCTAAACGAACTGTTAGATGAAATTTATCATAAACATAAAAAATTAGCCACAGTCAGTTTAAATGTTATTATTTATGACACGGACATCGACCGATTGAACGAAAAGATCAATCGCGCCAATCTGGCTTTCAGCAATATCGATAAAAGCCAGGCGGTTCTTGAAACATTGGATATTCTGCCGATATTTATTAGTTGTCTACCAGGGAATTCGGTCGAAAATTACCATCGTTTGACGGTCAAAACTTCCAATGCATCTCAGTTCATTTGTATTAGCAATTTCAACCGTGGGTACCATCGGGGGGTCGTCGTAAAAAATCGGAATAATGAGCCGGTCCTGTTCGATTACTTCGACCCCCGCCTGAATAGCTGGAACGCGATTATTATCGGTCCGACTGGAACCGGGAAAAGTTACCTCATGCAGGCGATGTTATTGCAACTGCTGGAGCAGGGCGTAAAGGTTTTTGGGCTCGATGTTGGTGGCGTGGGTAATATCGGCGGCAGTTACAAAAAGATGATTACACTGCTGAATGGGCGTTACATCGAACTGAATGTCGATAACCCGATTCCGCTGAATCCCTTTGCACTTATCGGCGATAACTTTGATACCAAAAAGCAACTATTCCTTCGGGCATTTATTGAGAAATTAATTTTAGAGCGCGAAGAAAAATCGATTTCCAAGGTCGAGCAGGCGTTCATAAGTAAAGTGCTTGAAAAATATGTGGCTGAGTACAAAGGTACACGCAATCTGAAAACCTTTGTGGAATTCTTTGCACAACAGAAGGACGAAGAAGGCTACGTGGATGTCAAGCTGCTGGCTCGAAAGATGTACATTTACACCCACGGTGAATACAGCCGCTTCTTATGCGCTAATGAAATGATCGACATCCGAGAGGATTTGGTTTGTTTTGATCTCAAAGGATTGGAAAACCATCCTGATTTACAGGGAATCATTGCCATTATTATTACCGGGCTGCTCTGGGAATTGATGGAACGAAATCTGAATGACCAGAAAGTGATTTTTGCTGATGAGTTATGGAAGGTCCTTGATGACAACTCTACGATTGGGCATCTGGTCGTAGAACTGTTTAGAACATCCCGTAAGATGGGGGCTGGTATTTTTGCCATTTCGCAATCCATTGACGACATCGAATCGGTTAGCTTTTCAACGCCAATAAAAGATAATGCGCTCAATCATTTTATACTTGCCCATAAACCCAAACAGCAGGAATCATTATCACGGGCATTTGGTTACAGCGAGCATGAATTGGCAGTGATCTCAAGTCTGCGTCGTGGAGAGTTCTTTTTAGATCGAGATGGACGAATGACAGTCCTGAAAATCGATACCAGCATGTATGACCACTATCTGTTTACGACCAATCGTCAGGAAAATACAGAACTGGAAAAGAATTTAACCAAATACGAAGGCAATTTATTGAAGGCTATTGACCAGTTGTCTAAGAAGAAAGAGTTGGAATATGAGGATCAGGTTATCAGGTGATTGGGCAATTTGGTAACTGGTGAATTAGGTAATTCGTTAATTAGGTAACCTGGTAATTAATTAGCGAAATTCGTATAATTCGTGTAATTAGCGGTTTTGGTTTGTTCTGGAGAGAATTAGAATATGAAAATCAAATCATTAAATAAAAGGAGAGCTATTTTAATAATTGGTACAATTTTATTTTTATGGAACATGGTCATAACGAAATCCCATGCTCAACTTATAGATCCCAATAATACGTTGATATTAAACACATTGCGTGAAATTGCCACCAAACATGCCTTAACATTGGATGAGCAGCGGCTGCAAACTGCCAAGCTGGTGGAACAGATCAGGCAATTTTACGACACCTATACTTTGCTGAGAAACGACATTGAGTTCAGCCAGAGCCTTTATCGGGATTTTAAAGCTATTGAAAATTTGGATTTGACAAGTTCTTATACCCTTTCCAATTTTATTATCAATGCCGATCGCTTTGATTACTGGTTTCCGAGTTTGACTGGCGATCTAAACATGACGACAATGGATGTGGAAGCATTAATCAACAACTCCAGAAGATTGAAAGAGACCTATGAGAGCTTCGCCCTGTCCGTAAACGATGAAGAAGAACCGATTGATGCGGAACAACGCCGCCATAATGCTCTGGTGGGACAGCAGGCTTTTTCGCAGGCGCTGTTTGAATATGCCCTCAAATGCCAGGTGCTGGCAAAAACTTATGATTCCCTGGCAGTGGAGCTACATCGTCAGATAACAAATCAGGAAAATAAATACACCGCTGCCGAACGAACTCAACTTTTGTTAGAAGCAGTGAAATTGCGTGACCAGTCCAATCAATACTATGAAAAATACCTGGATCTCTCCCAAAAAGCCCATGAGAGTGAATTGAATATGTATGATGAGAAGTTGAATTACTTGCGGTCAAAAGTAAACTGGAAAGCGTTGAAAAATGAGGTTAATAAAACGTCGAAAATTCGGTATGGATTTTTTGATCTCATTCGGGCGCCATTTGAGTGATTTGAAAATGATAATTCCGATGGAAATAAGGTAGTTTAGAATTTATTTCTTTGTTCCTTACCTTTGAATGCTGTACAAAATTTCTGTTTTTTATAAACTTATCTTTTGGATTGTTTCTATCAGTTGGAGATCAAATAATCTTTAGCTTATAAAATTCTATTCCATTTATTGCTCTATAAGTTCATGAAAATTTTATATTTTCTTCGAGGCAACCATGTTAGAAGTCTTTTTCAGTTCCGTATTTTTCAATTCAGTTTATCAAATGGTTGATTTCATCATTCGGATATGTATTTATATATTTACGCTTGGTGTTGTCGTTTATTTTATTTCATTTCTGTTTCGCCTGTCCACCGATACAGAAGGCAGAGATAATATCTATCATCTATTTGTTATTGGCTTTGGTGCGATAGGGCTGGCGACGTATCGCATCTGGTCCATCTGGCTGGGAAAACTTTTTGTACTGTTAGCCAGGGCTATTTTCGACCTGGAAAGCGGTAATATCATGACGGATTATTTGGGAGCATTTTTCTCAAATCCACAGGGTCCTGGATTACGGATGTCACTGCTAAATTTATTTAGTCTGGAAACGCTTTCCTCGCTCTCCTATTTTCTGGTCATGATCGTCTATGAAATATTTGTGATCATTCAGGTCATTGTACAGATATTTTTTTATCTAATCGGACCCCTGGCAATTGTGATTTCGCTATTTCCAACTTTTCATGATACATTTAAAGTATGGATTTCAAACTTTTGTGCCGTTAATTTCTGGTCAGTGTTAATCGCCATTCTTTTTCGGCTGGTCAGAACACTCACGGATTCCCCAACTTTTCAACAGGCTTTAGCTGCAGGTGATAAGACAGTGTTGTGGGAATCTTTTATCCTGGGAGTGATTATTTGTGTCATTATCGTGCTGATTCCTAAACTATCATTAGGCATATTTAAGGGCGGAAGCGCTGCTGCTGATTTAGGTACTTATGGAACAGGGGTCACTGCCGGTGTCGTCATTTCCACTGTATGGAAACGGTTGAAAATGATCAGTATTACAGCCACTCAGCAGATTGCTGCTCGTACGGGTACCGGGGTTATTACAGGAGCCCAAGCTTTAACCAGAAGCCCGACAGCAAGTTCAACAGAAGCAGCGTTAAGATCGCTTACTGATGGTGGAGAGGGCAGTCCAGACCTCTGGCCTTATGAAGGTTCGATGATTGAGGGTGGGGGGATAACTAGTGAAATGTGAAAAGTGAATAGTGAACAGTGAGCAGTGAAACAGTGATCAGTAAATAGTAATAATTAATAAAAATGTCTTACGTGTTACGTTTC
>JABAOC010004998.1_pt4 | contig 23121 bp, 21 predicted proteins | sample 7062161 | NCBI WGS metagenome assembly JABAOC01 (sample SAMN14538625, study PRJNA623070) | marine sediment metagenome | biome: marine biome [ENVO:00000428]; feature: marine pelagic biome [ENVO:01000023]; material: deep marine sediment [ENVO:00002113] | place: India: Gulf of Khambhat ... | reverse complement strand
CGTGTCGACAGCGGTCACCTTGTAGTAGTAGGTGGTGCCCGCACTGAGACCCGTGTCCGAGTAATTGCTCACAGTCGTCTAAGCCACGAAGTTTCCAGCACCAGGAGTGAAACCGCTGGTCGTGCTCCGATAGACGTTGTAATGGTCCAAGTCGCCCTCGGTGTTGTTGTTCCAGTCCAAATCGATCTGAGACGTGCTCACAGCAGTGGCCGTGAGGCCTGTTGGAGCTGCCGGAGGTGTTGTATCAGGCTCTCCAGAGTAAGTCACCGCAAGTTTGGGCCTTAGGGTTGTTTCGGTGTACTCCTTAGAGTAGAACCGGACCCAATCTTGGTTACTAGATCCTTCAGTCTGGTCTTTTATGATCCAGCCAAAGTTGGTGGACGGGTTATTAACGAAGCCTTGAACATCGCTGACGAGGGTAGAACTACTCCAATTTACCCAGATATTCCAAACAGCGCCTGCGGTTACGGTGGCACTGGCTGTAGCTTCATAATCCCCGCCGGAAGTAGTCCAGTTGTTTGTCCCATCATATTTGTTCCAAGTGACCCCGCTTTCAGTCCAGTTCTTCGTCACTTTATGGATACAATAAGTCCGGTCGTACCCGCGGGTCGAATACAGGTAGAGGGATAAAGTGACTGACGTAATCGTTGACCCCGATGGAATGCTTGATAAATCAAATTTGAGGATTCCACGTGCATTACCCCAAGCAGATGGCTTAGAGCTAACTTCGATGTATGTTTGCCCTCCATAATTAGTATCCTTGGCCCCTTCATTCATGTAGGAGTCAGCACTTGCCTGTATTGTGGTTTCCGCGGCGCTTACAATTGGAATAGTAGCAAGACTAATGGACAAAAATGATGTTACAAGTAACAGAGAAATGATGATACTAATATGCTTTTCATATATCGAGTGTTTTTCCATTTTTTTCAATCCTCTTAAAGCTGGTTTAAAACTCTACAAGTGAGGTTATCCATCCTACCTTGCATCATAGCCATATATTTTTGTGACTTCTAACACAAAAAGATTACGGTTATAAGAACTTTTTTGGTTATTTTTTACCAAATTTAGTATTTTTTGCAAAAAATAGTAAAATTAAGTTAATTTAAAATGATTTTTAATCAAAAAAAAGTAAAAATGAAAAACCAAAATATGGTGACAAACCTATTTGCTCAGGCATCGTTTGATTTTCTTTTGCAGGAGTTTGCTCACGAGTTGACCGTCTGCTTTACCACGAACTTCTTTCATCACAATGCCCATTAATTTTTTATGCGATTTTTCTCCCTGCTCTCTGATCATCTCAATATTATTATCCACAATTCCAGAAACTAGGTCCTTAAGCTCACTTATCGACATCGCTTTAAGGCTAAGTTCATCCAGAATTTTCTCAACCTTTTCCCGTGGTTTCCTCGCCAAGGCGCTAAGGATTTGGGGAATTGATTCTTTTGTGATTTTCCTGAGCGAGAAGAGTTTAAACGTGCGCTCCAAATGCTTCTTATTGAGATTTTCGACTGGAACACCCTCTCTTCGAAGGCTTACCAGTGCTTCTTCTAAAGTGGAAGCAACTAACGTGGGGTCTACACGACATTTTTTTACTATCTCTTCAAATAGGGCAACATTTTCTGAAAGGCTTATGCGGCTGGCTAAATTCTGACTCAGGTGATATTCTTTGATAAATCGCTTAACTTTCTGTTCAGGGAGTTCCGGTAGTTTTCTTCTTATTCTGTTTAATCTATCCCTAGTAATTGGAATTGGCGGGATGTCCGTTTCCGGGTACATGCGCTCTGCACCCGGCAGCGGGCGCATGAATTCTGTGTTTCCATCGATCAGGGCTCGGCGTGTCTCCTCTGGTACACCTTGGAGCGCTTGGTTCATCCTATCCACAACGGCTTTTAACGCAACCTCTGCTTTCTCTTTATCACCTACCACGAACACGACGGCATCATCATCCGCAGCTTCGACTGTGCTTCTCAACCTAGCAGTCTCTTCCTCCGAAATTCCATATCCTGGCAGCTCATCAGTGTGGAAAATGCCTCCGACCTTCCCGTAAAGTCTTGCGTGGTCTGCGAGTTCCGTGCCGAATCTACGTCCCGGTTGTAGCTCCTTGCCAAGAATACCCGCGAACTTGGGTAATTTTACTGCGAGTGTCCTACCTCCAGCCCCGAGTGCCCTGCGGACGACACTCGACTTAGTAGAGGAAAAAATCTCTGTGATGTCGACGCCTTTCCCTTCCACCTTTCCTGCTCCCCTTCGTCTCAATTCATCGCGAATTTCCAGCAGGGCGAGCTGTCTCCTCACCTCTCGCTCGATGACCTCTGAAATCAGCGAGAGTTCCTGCACTCCCTTGATTTCCTGGCGAGCACCGTCTGTGATCGAGATGTTTATGTCCTGACGAATCGTCCCGATGCCCCGCTTAACCTTCCCGGTGGCCCGCAGAATCTGTCCGATATGGAGAGCTGCCTTCGCTGGTGTCTCGGGGTCTGAGAAATCCGGCCCGGTGGCGATCTCGACGAGCGGGATTCCCAGCCTGTCCAGCCGGTAATTCGCGTACTCTGGATTTTCATCTATCTTCCTAGCAGCGTCTTCCTCCAGACAAATTGTTGGTATCCTGAAACTCTTGCCGTCGGTCTCGATCTCACCTGCTAGCGCCACCAGGGCAGTACGCTGGAAACCGCATGTGTTGCTACCGTCTATTACTATCTTGCGCATCGTGTGAACCTCGTCGACCGGCTTGGCTCCGAGGAGCAACGCCGCCTCGAGGGCTATGTTGAGCGCTTCCTCGTTAACGGGATGCGGTGGTTCATCATCCAGCTCCACGAGACATGTGCTGTCTGGGTAGACCTGATACACAAACCCCTTACCTTTCAGAGCTTCGGCCAGCGCGGCACGGTCCACCGCCCCCATCTCACTCTGGGTCGGGCGCAGCCTCCGCCTCACCTTCAGCGACGGTTCCTCCTCGCGCAGTCTCGAGGGGCAGTTACAGAACAGCTTGTGAGTGTTGAGTTCCTGATGTATCTCAAACCCGACGCGGAGACCGAGTTTTTCGTAGCCTGGCTCCATATCACCGCCTCAATTTTTGACTGTGGGGTATTTTAGTAAATAGGTTGACCCACCCGTCCCTAATACTCCCGATTTTTTAGTATAGTTGCGTCTAATGGGGGACGAACTTCGAAATAGTCAGTCTCCTAATTTGAAGTAGTGTATTCTTGTTTCACGAACCTATCTCAAGCGCGGGTTACTTCGGCAGCGAGGAAAGCAGTTTGTCTTCCCAAGCGACTTGGTGATTGAAATGGCTGTTCGGGTCGACTATTAGGGCGTACAGCCAGTAGATACCGAAAATACCCACCGTCAATATGGTCAATACAAGATAGAGGATTACGTTTCGGTCCGGAATCGAGTGAAACCGGCGCGGCACTTCTAAAGCCACGATGGGTTCAGCGGTTTTTTCCAAATCTTCCAGAAAGAAGTCCTCACGTTTTTCGTGGCGGTAAAAATCCCTCATTAGAAAATAGGCGACATACAAAGCGACGAAGGGTATGAAAAAAGATAAAATAGCCCACAAGAATGCTGGTTGCTCCTTCTCACTTAGTCTTGCCTCTCTGGTGCTTCGCTCAATGGACGCCAGCTTATCTTCAATTTTGGCTCTTTTTTTCCCGGCCGATGAGGCGAGAGCTTTGACTACATCTTCTTCCAGCAGTTGATGACGCTTGAAGTGTTCATTCCTGCGCTTGATTAGCTTGTAAATTAAAATCAGTAGCAATAGAGCGCCTGTGATGCCCACCAAGGCAATAACCGCCATGAAGGCAGCATGTGCTAGGGTCATTCTTGCAGGCATTTCCCACCTCCAAATTAAAAATCCTACAACTGCAATACTTGCTGCTGCGGCGAATAATAGGAGCGGAACGAACGCCCATAAAGGTGAAAGCACTTTATCGGTTTCACCGCGCATTCGGACGCTTTGTTTTAACCTCTCCATCCGGACACGCCGCCGATTAATATTTGGTTTTGGAAGATTATAAAACTTGATTACCACTAACGCTTACCAATTAAAGTGGCGAATCAATTCAGTTTTTTAATGGCTTCTTTAATCATTTCTTTTGGCGGATAGGGATATTGTTTTCCTTTATAGAAATAGATCCTGCACCCACATCTGCATTCTTGTTTGACAAATTCGGTTTTTTCTTTTGCACGTTCAGCGAGTTCTTCACAAGGCAAACATTGCCCCTTGCTAACTTCTTCCTGTATATCTTTTCCATTTATTCTGACGGTTGGCGAGCCCACGAAGTTATATTTCCTTGCCTTTTCATCTGTATCAATTAAAATTTCTTCTACCTCAGCCTTTACTCCAAGTTCTTCTAAACTTTCCTTGATTAATTTCTTAGTCTGTACACACCAAGGACAATCTAGAATATACAAAAGTTGAACTTTCATCGTTATCCAACCTCGTAGTCTGGCCCCATATAAACGCCCATTCAATTTTGATAATGAAGTATTTCGGTAAATAGGTTAACCTGCTTAAGATTCAAACTGCTAATAATTTAAAAAATCAAAATTGAATTATGTCGTCCTCGTGGTACAACGATATGAACAGGGCGAGGTAGTCACGGATATGCCTAGTGATGAGGAAGTTGTTCTTTACGTGCTTCCTACCATTCAGCCCGATGGTCCTAGTATATTCCGGCTCGTTTAGCAACATCCTCAAGTAGTGCGCGGTTCCTTCGACCGAATACGTGAGAAATCCGGAGTATTCGTGAACTACCTGGAGGGGGATGCCTCCCACAGCGGACGCCACCACTGGCCTCGCTTTCCACAGCGCCTCGGCCACTGTCAGGCCAAAACCCTCTTTCAAAGATTTCTGGAGGACAACCGTAGACATCCTTTGCAAGGCGTTGATCTCTATGTCGCTTGCAGGCGGATGAAAGATGACGTGAATATCCGGGTCATCGGCGGCCACGGATTTCACTTCCTCGTAAACTTTGAACCCCTCGGGATCGTCTAGGGCACTGCCGCCAGCGAGAACGAGCTGGCAGCCGAACTGTCTTTTAACCTTCCTGTACGCATCGATCACTCCGATGGGATCCTTCAAACGGTCAAAGCGGGAGATCTGCGTTATTATCGGCCTTTCCTTGTCTATCCCAAATCGTTCAGCCACCGAGTCCACACTCTCCTGGGATAACTCCTTGTTTTTATCGCTCAGGGGGTCTATCGAAGGAGATATCATAAATTGCGGAATGCTCAGATCCGCGGAAAAAGCCGGGGCCGAGAAAACTGCACAGTCATAATTCTTAATGTACGACTTCAAGAAATCCATTATATCGGATTTCGGTCCAGAGAGGTCGATGTGACATCTCCAGACCCACTTTTTATCTCCGCTTTTCTTCTCCACAAGGGCTATGGGCTGTGGGTCATGAATGAACATTACGTCCCCATAGAATTCCATCTCCTCCGCATTTTGGAGGTTGACCTGCCGGAGGTATTCTAGGTCTTCCCCCTTGATTTCCACATCCATCCCGTGCAAGGCATTGTGGATTTTTTTCGTAATTCCGAAGAATTTCTCGTTGCCCTTTATGACATCCCACCTCGCATCCACCCCGAGCTGTTTCATGAGCGGAACCATCCTAGTCAGTATCTCCGCGACTCCGCCGCCCACAGACGTCGAGTTGATGTTCTGGATCACCCTGTCCTCCAATTTTTCCGCCAAGAGGTACAGCTCGTCGATCTTTGCCTGACCGACTACGGCAGCGTAATCATCAATTCTTTGCATATTTGCTCACCAGATTGATGAGTTTTTTGCGGAGCCCATTCAGGGTAATCGTGTAGATGCTCAATTCCGAAATTTCTTCTGCCAGTTTTTCCTCTCCAATGCCGCGGAACCAAGTTGCAAAATCGCTTGCGCCCCTCCGGAGGCGCATCGGCGCTTCGAACATATGGAAGTAGATGGAGTGGATGCTTATCTTACCCAAGACTTCGACGAACTCCTTCAGGTCACTGGCTATGTAGGATGCGGGCAGTATGATCGTTACGCAACTTGAGAAATTAAATTCCTGGCCTTCCGGACAGTCAGCGATGCGTCTTCCTTTGGATATGTATTCCTCCAAAATCTTGATAAATTCTAATCGCACTTCCTCCATTTCCCTGAAGCTCATTATGTCCACGCTGGCAAACATTTCCCCCAAGTCTTTTTGGTTAAGGATATTCGACAACCAATACGCGAAATCGTTTGGCGGCTCGGGGGACAGGTAGTGATGTTTTTCTAAGAAACGGTGGGTGTGGTAGTATATCGAACTTGTGGGCACCTTTTTTAGCCCTTCAAGTAATTCAACTGGATTTCTCGCCCTTATCCCGAGTAATCTGACTAGGTGGAAATGGGTGAAGAATTTAAACGGACCACTCATCATTGCCATCTTTTAAAGGAGGGACTCAATGTGTCTTATAAACTTTGCGCAAGTTGCTTGCCGGTCGGGCAAAATTGTCTTCTTGTGGCTTGCCACGATGTGTTTCTCTTTGAACATGTCCCTCACGGAGCTTGGGTAAAAGCTGGCTTCAGGAAAACATCGGGTCTGGTCCTGGGAGTGATCTCGCCGGCAATGTTGCTCTGCATAATTTTCGAGACTTCTTCAATTTTTTTCACATGGCCGAGTGCGAACATGAGTTTCACATAAGCTGTCTCCGGAAGCATGTCCTCCCCGGGTATCACGCCCAGCTGGAGCAGGTCGCGACCAGTCGAGTAGACCTTCATGTCGACCCGCCCCCATAGGCACTGCGAGGTCATNNCCCAGCCCAGTTCCCTCAAGCACGATGCCCTTATCCCCCGCCCTAAGCATCCCCTCGATGACACTCGAAGGCATCCCCGGCGTGACCTTCAGGAGTGCCACCTTGGGCTCGAATTTTCCATCCACCTCTACTTTACCCTTCGGTCTCGCGTGGTTGTAGTCATCGCGTAAAAGCTTCAGCTCGCGCTTGCTGACCTTTCCTATCGGGATGTCGTTGATGCTCATGAAGGTGTCGCGGCGGCTCGTGTGGCATTTTCTAACTTTTGTCCCACGGTGGATCAGGCAGAAATCGTCCTCCGCTGAACCGTGCATAACAACGCAAACCTCAGCGATATCGGACTTGCCCGCCACCGTTACGGCCGAGATCAGGTTAAGGGCCGCATCGCTGCTGGGCCTGTCCGAGGAGCGCTGGGACCCCACTAGCACGACTGGCCTGTGGAGCCCCTTGAGCATGAAGCTGAGCGCTGCCGCAGTGTAGCCCATGGTGTCAGTGCCGTGGGCGACCACCACGCCGGATGCCCCGCCATTTATATCCTTCGCGATAGCCTTGCCGATCTTAATCCAGAGTTCAGGGGTCATGTGCTCGCTGAAGACGTTGCAGGCCTCCACGACCTTGACGTTCGCAAGTTCCGCGATCTCGGGAACCGCGCTGTAGATCTCCTCAGGTGTGAAGGCCGGGAAGACCGCACCCGTCCGGTAATCGACCCTGCTCGCTATCGTCCCGCCCGTGCCGATTATCGTCACGTTTGGTTTGGAGGGGTCGGGTTTGAGTTCGAGTTTTGGGACGCTGAGTTTTGGGGGTTTTCCACGCTCGAGCAGTTTGATTTTCGTGCCAGTGCCTATCTTTACACCCAAATTGTACCCACTCGGGAGTTTGAGAACTAGGTGATTTGGATCTCCGAGTTCGGTGCGGGGCATCAGCACGCCTTCATAGCTCCTGCTGGCGTCTTCGACCTTTATCCGGTCCCCCACTTTCACGGAGGCTGCCTTCAAAATTCGCTGAGCCCTGCCCCTGTATCCGGACATTCCCATCAGCTTACGGTAATGCGCGGGGGCTTAAATCGATAGCTCTTGCAAATCATCAGCTACACTGACGGCACAGCCAGCGTCAAGTCAATAAAAAATCAGAACTTGTCCGGCGAGATGTAATCCCCATGTTTTTCTCTTGCCTTGTTCAGCCTCTGTCTTTGTTCTTCTAACACTTTAAACAAAATTTGTGGTGTGTTTGGGATTTTCTTATAGATTCCCATTATTCTACCAATCTTGGCCAAATTTTCCGGCACCCGCAACATGAATTGTTTAAGGTAATCTTCCTTTGAGTAGTTCCGGCCAAGCACTTCCTTAAACAGCTTTTTGAGGTCTTGATATTTTGGTATAAGACCGGTGGGTGTTTCTATTACTCCAACTTCTTTGTGTGCGCGTAACTCCATCCATTTGAGCCAGACTGCCTTATCGGCTATACTATTCATAAAATTTCCATCGGGGCCTTTCAAAAAGTAATTCACAGAAAAGATGAGAGGTGGATTCTTCAAGCTAGCGCCGAAATTCAGGTGGCTTTCTATGTACCTACCTATGGGTACGGATAGAAAGTCCAGATTTGACATGGGGTTGAAATTTCTTACACCTTCTTCACCCAAGGTAGCAGCGGTAGTTTCTGACTCCAGCGACGCGCCTTTGGTTATCACACCATGCGCCCAATTGAAAGATTCCTCAACTGGTACCCAAGTGTCCGAGTCTCTCCCCCCGTAGATTATCCCCCTCACCACGACACCTTCGGGACTGTTTATTTCCGGATCAATATTCTCTAAAAGCTTCAAATCAAGCGTGAACCGGGCATTTCTGTGTGAAGGGGATATTTCAGTACCCCCTGAATCTTTCTTTCCAATGGTCCATTCCCCTGAGTGATTGATACCTTTTATCGGGACTTCACCATCCTTACCAATCCAATAAACATCCTTCTCTTCAGTGACCAGCACATTTGAAAAAATAATCTCGCCCGGGTTATTGAGTGCCTTCCATAGTATGGGATCATCCTTGGAGTTTATGCTTTGGATTATTCCAAATATCCCCTTTTCAACATTGACCGCGCGTATCTCTCCGCTTTTTTTCCTTAGATAGGCTATATCGTCCCCCACTATCGTCTCCCCTTCCAGCATTGATGTAGAAGTCTTTCCACAGAGAGAGGGAAATGCTCCTGCGAAATAACTTACCCTGCCTTTTGGACCGTGTACCCCCATTATAAACATGTGTTCTGTTAGCCAACCTTCTTGTAGAGCCAGATTTATTGCCAGACGCATCGCTAATTTCTTAAGTCCTATTGTGTTGCCGCCGTATTGGGTATTCGCGCTGTACACGACATTTTCTTGGAGATCGATGTATACCCTGCGTTTGTCAACATTTTTACTCACCCCGTTTTCAAGTTCCCCTTCAGAATGCACAAACTTGAAGAACCGCTTGGAATCACCCAATTTTTTGAATTCCTCGTACCCGGGCCTGTAAAGCAAACTTTCGCTGTGAGCTACATAGCTGGAATCGGTAAGCTGCACAGAGGGTATGGAAAATTCAGAATTGGTTGGCCCTAAACAAAAGAATAAAACGTACAACTTGTGCCCCTGCATGATATTTTTTAAAATAGCACGAATTTCTTTTAGCCCCTCCTCTTTATCTATCACGTTTATGTTGGGGCCCAAATCAACGCCCTTAGGTAGAAGAAATTTAGTATTTTTCTTGTCTCTGGCCTGATCGTGATAGCCCTCGAAATGAAAGGTGTGACCCTCTATAGCGAGTTCTTTTTCCTCCTTGGACCTTATCGCCTCTTCTCTGATATATTGGATATCCTCTGGCGAGCCGGTACAGACAAAAATTTCATCGGGATTACAAAGTTCCACATACTCAGCAATGAATTGATGAAGATTTGGATTATTTATCCCAATAAGTTTCTGGTAATTTTTTTCCCCTAACTTGGTTTTGAGCATATCCATATTCTTTTTGCTCACCATTTTTTTCCCTCTTTTCAGCATCCAACGTGCTTTAACCTCTTCTTTATTAAAAAAGTTAACCTTTTAAGTATTTCTATTAACATTATGTTAAAGGCAAGAAAATGAGGGAACTAGACCAAAAAATACTGCTCCAACTCATCAAAGATAGCAAACAGCCAGTGACAAAAATAGCAAAAAAAGTAGGAGCCTCAAGGCAGACCGTCGCTAAGAAGATAGAACAGCTTAAAGCGGAGGGAGTTATCGCCTCCTTCAAGGCTAAGTTGAACCCAGAAAAATTTGGCTTAAGCACGAAAGCTTACATTTTCCTACGCGAGGATCCGCTGGAAGAACTTAGGCGGAGAAATGAGGTAACGATCAAGCAATTTCATCAAGTCACGGAATTTTACCGTCTATTCGGGAGATATAGTGCGATATTGGAAGTATTGGTCAGGGATGGCAAGGAGCTGACCAAACTTGTAAAGCGAATCCACAGGCTGAAAGGCGTGAGAGAAACCGAAACTTTCATAGTACACAGCGCAGTGAAGAACGTGCCAGAAGCCCCCCTTTTGTACGCCCTGAAATCAACGCCTGAGAAATAGTGCATGCAGACAATTCACCGCAGACGCAAAAGATATTTCTAATTACACCCAACTCACAATTAACCGATATTTTTAACCATATATGGCCCTTCTCGCCTATAGCCAAATCGTCGATAATAGTTCCGCGTCCCTATGCCCGAGAGTACTACGACTTTGCTCGCGTCGAACTCTTTTTGAGATATACCCTCCGCCTCGCGAAGCAAACGCTCGCCCCAACCTCGATGTTGCCACTCGCCTGCTCCAGCTTCTTTACCAACCTGCACGAGCGGGCCATAAACATGCAGCTCTCGCACGAGCATCGATCTATCAGTTTTGATTTCGGGCCTGTGCGCCTTTTGAGATGGTTCCCTTAACCTCAGGAGCCCCATCAAGATGTCACGTTTAATATCCTCGAACGACAGGAAGAGTTCCTCGCCTTCTGAAGCGCGATACCGCTCAACCACGAGTTCTATGTCTTCAGGCTTCGGCTCCCGACCGAGTTTGTACCCAACATGCCCAACTTCACGACATCTTACGCACCGGCAGCGCGTCCCCTCTCTTCTCATTTTCTCCTGAATCAAAGTTCGTAGATCGCCTCGCTTAACGCCCTCTGCTATCAGGTTGACTGGGATGTCTCGCTGGATGCGCTGAATTCTGACCCACTTCGGCACGTGTCGCTTCACCTCAGCGATGAGTTTCACAATTTGCTCGAAAGGATATGGCTTGTACTCGCCCCGCCGCCATAGCTCGTGGAGCTTTGTGCCCGGCATGACGAGTGTGGGGTAGATTTTCAAGGCATCGGGCTTGAATCGTTCATCCTCGAAGAGGGTTTTGAATGTATCCAAGTCTCTCTCGTAACTGGCGCCGGGGAGGTTGGGCATACAATGGTGTACTACCGCAAAACCAGCATCCTTCGCGATTCGTGTTGCCTCAGCCACATCTTCCACAGTATGGCCCCGATTGACGAGCTTGTAGATATCGTCATAAAGTGTTTGCACCCCCAGCTCGACTCGCGTGGCACCGAGCCGAAGCATGAAGTCAACGTGGGGCTCCTTGCAGTAGTCGGGACGAGTCTCGAGCGCGATGTCGCTGTTTCGAATCGGCGCATCCTCGGCCGCTCGCTGTGCTTCCTCCATCGTGACAGCGTCCGCGCCCGATATCGCGTTCAGACATTGCACGGTGAACCACTCCAGATAATCGGGAGGGTAAGCAGTAAGCGTGCCGCCAAACATTATCAACTCTACCTTGTCGACCACATGTCCTATCGTCCAAAGCTGCTCGATTCTGCTCCGTACTTGCCTGTATGGATCATAACCTGCTTGTAGGGCTCTTGCCGATGCGGGTTCTTTTCCTGTGTATGACTGTGGAACGCCGGCACTAGGCCCTCCTGGGCAGTAAATGCAGGGCTCGGGCTTCGGGCATGGGTAAGGCTTTGGCATCACCGTGACGACAGAGACCCCCGAAATCGAGCGTACTGGCTTCAGCTTGAGCAGTTGGATTACTCTGACCTTCTGTTCGCCAGTCGCTGCTGCCAAGAGTTCCGAGTTTCTGAACGGTTTAGATAATCCAAACTTTCGACAAGCTTGGATTTTAGCCCTAGCTAATCCTTGTGCGTCAGCGATTTCACCACTCGAGATTTTTTGCAAAATCTCTTGGTAAGCTGCCGAAGAAGTATCCATTATCTTCCCCTAAGTTAATTTGCGTTCAAGGCTATTTTCTTGATGGTGTGCGGGTGGAAGTCGAGGAACTCTGCAAGAAATATGGGCTGCCTGAACAAATCGCGAGCGTGCTTGAAAAATCAGGCATAACCACTCTTTACCCGCCACAGTTGGACGCGATAAAAAAAGGTGCCCTCGATGGAAAAAATCTCGTGCTGGCGATCCCGACCGCTAGCGGCAAGACGCTCGTCGCCGAGTTCTGCATGCTCAAGTCCGTGCTCGGGCAAGAGGGCAAATGTCTCTACATAGTCCCGCTTAGAGCGCTGGCGAGTGAGAAGTACGAGGAGTTTAGGGAAAAGTATGAGCCACTCGGCGTGAAAGTTGGGATAAGCACGGGTGATTTCGATGTTGTCGACCCTAGGCTCGCTCGCTACGACATCCTCATCGCGACCTCCGAGAAAGTTGACTCCCTGCTCCGCCACCGCGCAAAATGGCTCGCCGATGTTATCTCTGTTGTGGTGCTTGACGAAATTCACTTAATCGATGACCCGGGACGTGGGCCCACGCTCGAAGTTTTGACGGCCCGACTCCGACAGGTTAATCCTGAGCTCCAAACACTAGCGCTTAGCGCTACCGTGAAAAACGCAGAAGAGATAGCTGAATGGCTAGGAGCGGAGCTCGTCAAAAGCGAATGGCGCCCCGTTCCCCTGAAGAAAGGCGTGTACTACGGCGAAAAGATAAAGTTCGACGATGGAAGCAAGCGGGTGGTGAAAGTTGAAATCAAAGACAAACTCGCGGCGCTTGCCATCGATACCGTCCGGGAAGGGGGGCAAACACTGGTCTTCGTTAGCACACGCCGCTCCGCACAAGCAGCCGCCACGCTCCTAGCGAGACATACTAAGGGAACTCTTTCACCCACAGAACTCGAGCAGCTGACCGCCGTGGCGAAAACTATTGAAAAAGCACTGGGAGAATCCACGAGAACTTGCCGTCAGCTGGCTGACTGCGTTCGCCAGGGTGCGGCTTTTCACCACGCCGGGTTACACCATACCCAGCGAAAGGCCGTGGAAGACGCGTTCAGAAAAAATCTAATAAAAGTAGTATGCGCGACTCCGACATTGGCTGCGGGCATTAACTTACCTTCGCGCCGGACAATCATCCGCGACTACCGCCGCTACGTCGAACCCTACGGGCTCCAGCTCATCCCCGTGTTAGAGTTCCACCAGATGTGCGGTCGCGCTGGAAGACCCCAATACGACAAGTACGGTGAAGCGGTTGTGATTGCGAAAGGGAGAGGCGAAGTCGAGGCGCTGTTCAAGGAGTTCATACGGGCCGAGCCCGAGCGGATAACATCTAAGCTAGCTGCCGAACCTGCGCTCCGAACCCACGTGCTCGCCTCAATCGCAGCGGGCTACGTGAACGATGCAGATGGACTGCTGGATTTCATGGAACAAACTTTCTTCTCCTATCAGTATGGGACGGGAGAAGTGGCCAGAATCATCGAGCGCGTGCTGGATTTCCTCGAACGGGAAGAGATGATCCGCACGCAGGAAAAGCTGTTACTCGCAACCCCTTTCGGCGAGCATGTCTCTCGCCTCTACATTGACCCGATGTCAGCGGTCATTCTCCGTGACGGTATCAAAGGCATCGCCGCCAAGGAGCCTACCGCTATCGGTCTGCTCCACCTCGTGTGCGATACACCCGACATGGGGCGACTCTACCTGAGGCGGCACGACTACTCCGACCTCGAGCTGTTCCTCACAGAGCATTCGGATGAATTCTTGACGCCCATACCCGATCAAGAATACGAACCCGACAAATACGAATTCTTTCTAGCTGAGGTGAAGACAGCGCAGATGTTGCAGGCTTGGCTCGAGGAGACGCGCGAGGATGACATCCACGAGAAGTTCGGCGTGGGGGCCGGCGACATTCGGAGAAATGTGAGCACGGCTGAGTGGCTCCTCTACGCTGCCCACGAGCTCGCCAAGCTGTTCAAAACCAGAGCTGCGGTGAGGCCCCTCCGAAAGCTGCGTGAGCGTGTACGTTACGGGGTCAAGGAGGAGCTGCTGGAGCTGGTGCAACTTAGGGGTGTAGGACGCGTGCGGGCGCGGAGCTTCTTCAGGGCGGGTTATCGGAAGCTTGCGGACATCAAACGGGTAACTGAACAAGAACTCGCAAAGGTGCCCTATGTTGGTGTTGAAATTGCACGGAGCATCAAGCGGCAGATCGAAGAAGATGTATTTGTTTAATGATTCGGTCCATAATGATTAATCAGCGCTATTTATGTTTAATTTAATCACAAAAAAGTTTAAACCAATTTACTATAAAACAAAAAACGGATTTTCATGGGTTCTGCCTTAAAATTGAGATTAGTAATCGGCAAGCCCGCTGACCACTGGCTTTCTGAAAAAGCAGTAAAAGATGGTTATTGGGGTTTTGTCAGATGTAAAGAAGATTATGAAAGGGAAAAATCTGTTGTTCTCCGACAAATTGAGAACCTAGCCTCAGATTTGAAAAAAGAGGGCATAGGAATTGAGTTTTTACCAGAAATAGAAATTCAAAATTTAAACGATGTATTAAAAAAATTTGAGGAACTGAAAAACACAGCTGTAAACATAGTCCTAGGAATCTCGCCTCTAGAGTGGTGCCGTCCTGAGATGTGCAGTAAATTGATAAACGCGATAACCGCTGCTTCCAAATACACTATCCTATTCGATAAGTTTGGGCCAAATATTTACGCAGGAACCCTATTTACACCTCCCGCTTATCAATTTCTCAAGCGACATCATCTTGTGGATAGAGTCTTCCAAGTAGAGGAAGACGAGAAGAAGCTAAAGACAATCTTAAGAAGTATCTATGCATTGGAAAAAATTTCTTCGGCGAGGCTTGTCTCCGTTGGACCAATAAACGCAGAACTGGGGGGATGGCCCACTCTTAAAAAAAGTATTGAAATGTTCGGCCATGATACGAGATTTTACACTTACGATGAATTTGTGAAAGATTTTATGGAATTTTATGAAGACGAAAATAAAAGGGGCGAAGCGAGAAAAGTAATCGAAGATTTTGTGTCTGGGAGTACAGAGGTAGTAGAACCCACGGAAGAGAAACTTCTTCGTGCCGGGGTCTACTATCTAGTTTTAAAGAGATATATTAAGGAAAATGAAGCTGATTGGATCACCGTAAATTGCCTAAGCGAATTGGTGGAAAAAACCAAAGCTACCCCTTGCATGGCCTTTTCTATTTTCAACGATTCAGGAATCGTGGCAACCTGCGAAGCAGACCCTGCAGCTATGGGTTTGCAATACCTCATGCGATATATTTCAGGAAAACCCGCGTTCTTCCAAGACCCAACTGTGAATGAAAAAGACGGAACGCTAATTTTGGCGCATTGTACTTCACCCACCAGACTTCTTGGGTTCGATAAACCAAACTTTCCTTATCAAGTGAGGACACACCATGAGTCAAATTATGGAGCTACGCCAAAGCCGACCTTCAAGGAGGGTGAGGTAACGGTGGCGGGATTTTCTTTTGATTTGGATAAGATGCTTATCGTAAAAGGAAAAGTGGTTGGAACCCCTGATTTAAGGATTTGCCGTTCTCAGGTAGAAGTAAAGGTAAATAATGCTTCACAGATTCTGGAAAACTGGCAGGGTTTCCACTGGATTTTGGTTTACGGGGATTACATTGAAGAATTGAAGACGATTTGTAAGATGAAAAGAATAACACCGTTAATTTATGAGTAATCAATTATTGCGTATTTCCCTAGCTGGGAGTTCCTAGCGTAAGTTTAGTGTTTTGACGAAGGCGAAAAAATCTGAATTTCCATTCTAGTATTCTAAAATTAAAAAAAATAAAAAAAGAGGTGCAAAATTTAATTTGCACACTCTTCAGTATAAGAGGTCTGTCCAACCTGGTCCCCATACATCAATATTGGTTTCGTCTACCACGACTAATGGCATGGTTACATCAACTGGCCCAACACCAAACTGAACGGCCATAACTGCTTCATATAGGGCAACAGCTCCAACGCTGGAGTGCGAGTCAGTTACACCAGCGATGACTAATCCACTTTCTATCCCTCGAGCATCCACCTCACCGTGCGGCCACGACCAGATAGGCAACTCTCCTGCTTCCATTTCAAGGGCTTCCTCCGCTAGAACACTTGCAATTGAAGTGCAGCCCCCTACGGGGACAAGTAAATCAGTTTCGGGATGTGCCACAAGGTATGCCCTTATACGCTCTTCTGCTATCGCCACGTCGTAACCAGCCTCTATCTCGTGCTCGAAGTAATCTACACCCGTGGTGTAACCCTTCTCCGCGGTACCATCTCTAAATCCTTCTTTTTCCGCCTCCGACCAAGTTGCTCCTGGGCCCTCGTTCGGGCGGAATATATCGGCGTCCGTGATTCCGTGATCACTCATATAATCTCCTACAAGCTGACCCCTCAGATAGCCGGTATCGTAGCATAAGCCTCCCCCTGTTACGGAGCTTGTGACGAAAGCTTGTCTTGCGTTGCCATCTGCTCCTTCTGGATCGTCACAATCGTAAGCTATCACAACGATTCCCGCATCCCTTGCTTCCTGAATTGGTTCATCAAGCGCAGTTGCATCTGCTATTGATACAATTATCGCATCAACGCCGCGAGCGATTTCTTCCCCCATCATATCAACCTGTAAGGCTATGTCCTCTACAGAATACCTATAGACCACCTCAACATTCCTGAGACGCTCTGCCAGTGCGTCCGCACCATTATGGTAAGCTATCCAACACGCATCTGCAGGATTACCGTGACATACAAAGGCTACTTTTATCGTATCGAGGGGAGGCGGAAATTCAGCTAATTGCGCTTCTAGGTCAGCTACCGTAGCTTCCAAGTCGCTTATTTCTGCCTCCAGTTCAGCTATCTCTGGCGCCACTGGAGTCGGCTTCATAAACCAAGCTGCTGCTCCTGCAACGACTGCTGCCACGATTGCAACAATTATTACTACAGCAGCCCCTTGGCCACTTTTTTCGTCCATTAAATAAATCCCTCCTTAATTTTTACAGATTATCCTCTATTTTACTTTATTTAAATATTGCTAACTTAAAATAAGGCTTATCAGAGATAAAAAGGACTTTATCAGTCTTAACTATGTGCTCAATTCGCACAAATGAAAAACTAAAACCACATCTTTAAATCCCCTACCCTTAAAAATCGTACGGGAAAATAATAAACACGAATGGTGGTGAAAATAGATGTTTCGCGATTTGTATCTATGGGGGAAATTATTATGACTGTTTTAACCCAAGTTAAACATGTCTTAAGCAAACTCCCCGGCTACCGATCATTTAGTGTACTTATAATTCTGATCGGAATGGTCTTAGCATTTTGGGCAATCACACCCGGACATTTGTTTCTCTCACCTGCTGTTATTGACATTTTTCTAGAAATGTCGCCCATGCTAGCCATCGTTACAGTGGCTATGGGGTTACTCTTAATTTCCGGTGAATTTGACCTCTCAGTAGGTTCGACTTTAGCACTCACCGCCTCAGTCACGGCCATCTTGTACACAACTTATGGTGTAGATCCAGCCCTAGCAATACTCGCTGGTTTAGGCTTCGGTGGTTTTTTGGGTTTTATAAATGGGATAATTGTGACTAAATTGGGAATATCTTCACTTATAGCAACATTGGGGACGATGTGGGCTTTTCGAGGGGTAGCGCTTATTATTACCGGAGGGTATGAGGTACCTTATTATCCTGCAGAGACATCCCCCATTTTCTTTGACTTCTTCTCTGGTAAAATTGGGGCCATCTATATTCAGTTTATATGGCTAATAGTAGTTGCTATACTTCTGTGGATATTGCTTGAGCATACCAAGTTTGGCAATTGGATATTCGCTACTGGAAGCAACAAGCAGTCAGCGCGGATGATGGGAATAAACACGGATAGGGTAAAGATAATTTGTTTTATAATAGTAGGGGTTTTGTCAGCATTTGCCGGGATCATACAAGCGACCCGGATTCATATATCAGCCCCCTGGACGGCACAAACGTGGAACCTCGAGGCGATCGCCGGAGCGGTTGTAGGGGGGGTCTCGCTCTGGGGAGGTGTTGGATCTATTATAGGTGCTATATTGGGGGCGCTGTGTATTCGGGTTCTGAGTGTAGGGCTTACTATGTTGGGTCTCTCCCCATATCATTTCATGATATCTGTTGGTATACTACTAATTTTGGCTGTGACTTTTAACATAATAGTAAGGCGACGAGTGTTGCGTAGATAGCCTAAAAAGTTACTTTCAAGGTCTAAATGAAAGAATTAAAATTCCCATCACAAAAAGTTAAAAAAGCCCCAAAAATATAGAAATGATTTGCATGAAAATCTCCATCGAAAAGTTGGTTTCGGAAATGTTGTCCAGCGAGAAGCAAGGTGGATTGCCTCACGCTATGCTGGATGTGCTCAGGATTCTCGTGATTAACAAGGGAGTGAGCTGGAGGTCCGAGCTCATTCAAGACCTTGTGTTGTTATATGCGTCCAGGGGAGATCCCGAAGCGGTCAATGAAAGAGAGCTGGACGAGGCGCTCAGGGAGCTGGGGAAGAAGGAGCTGGTAAGGGTCGAGGAACGTGTTAAGGGCACGATGGGCGCGCGAGGCGGCACCAAAGATAAGTTAATCTCCCTAGTAGATTACGTGGCAACTCAAAGTGCCTTATCAAAAGATAGAATTTTTATATCTTATATGAGCCAAAGAGCAATGATTACCGAATAGAAGGTGAGAAGATTCAATCCTTTTCGTTCTTGAGGAAGAAAAAAGAAACAGCACAGGGGGGGCAGCCAGAAGTAAAAAAGAAAGGGATACGACATTTTCTGCGATTTCCAAGAAGAAAGAAGGAAGAAGTTGTAGAGGTGAAAAAGCCCGAGTTGAAAGAAGTAGAGAAGGATTTTCCAAAGATAAGCGAAGCGGAGAAAAAGAAGTATATCGGCAAACATGTAGCGATTGTAGACGGAAAAATCGTTACCTCTGCGGGCGGAGCGAAGAGGACTATCGATATAGCGAAGCGGGAGCACTCGGGTAAGGAGATAGAACTTAGATATGTCGCAAACGAGAAGTTACTCATCAAATGCAAGTGCCTTGAGAAGAGCTAAGATAACAAAAATCGAACGAGCCCGAGAATTTCTCCTAATATCTGCTAAGACTTAATAAACAACTCCTCGTACTTCGCTTGAACCGCATCAGCATAAAATTTCTTGACACCTTCTTCCGTCTTTGGATGTTTGAGCATTTCTCGGATTACCTCAAAAGGTACAGTCGCAATGTCGCATCCAGTTTCAGCCACTTCTCTAACCTGTTGGGGGTTCCTCATGCTAGCAGCAATCACCTTTGTTTTTATGTTATATTTTCTGAAGATGTTAACTATTTTTCTCACCAAATCTACCCCACTAGTTATCCCCTTATCCTTTCCAACCTCAATTGCTTTCTTTATCTTTTCGTCTAAGTAGAGCGAAGGAATTTTCTCTGCAGTTGGATTTTTCAAGTACTCGCCCAGCCTCGCCTCGGAAATTTCCCTCATCAACTCGAAGTCGAAATAATCGTTCTTTTTGAAATCAATCCCTAGATTTTTCCTTATGTAATCATCCACCCTTCCGGCAAATGGGCTTACATACGTGGCCCCCGCTTTCACCGCCAAAAGCGCCTGCTCGGGAGTCATCACCAAAGTCGCATTTGTAGGGATTCTCTTTCCGCTCAATTTTTTTATCGCCTTCAACCCTTCATAATCAGTCACTTCTTGTCCAGTACATGTGTTAATTGGTATCTTTATCAGGACGTTTCCAGCAATGGGATTAAATCTCTTGTATAAGATTTGAGCTTCCTCAACCATCTTGCTTGTTTTTTGGCTTAGCACTTCCAAACTTACAGGTCTTCCTTTTCCTGCTGCTTTACATATTTTTCCTACGTAATCTTCTAAATTCACTTTTCCCTTCACTTCTCTTTCTTCCTCGACTGCCTTTCTAATCAGGCTGGGGTTAGTCGTCACTCCGTCGACTATACCCCATGAAAGAGCTTCCTTGATTTCGCTCAATTTGGCCGTATCCACAAATATTTTCATCACAACACCTAGATTTTTTTTCTTTGGAGTAGACTGTCTTTGAGCTTTTGGATAGATAATTTTGGTTCTCTGCCATAGATAGCGAAGCCTATTGTGAGAACATTCCCCCCGGCCTTCACAACCAGCGGTGCTGTTTTTTCGTTTATGCCTCCATCCACCCCAATATCGATGTTTAATCCGCGCGTTTCGACAATTTGCCTAGCTTCCCGAATCTTTGGTAGTACAGCCGGAATGAATTCCTGACCTCCAAAGCCAGGATTCACCGTCATAATCAGGACGAAATCAATATCATCCAATACATATTCAATTACATTCAGCGGGGTTGCAGGATTAAGTGCCACACCTACTTTTACTCCTAAGCCCTTGATATCCCGAACAGTATGCTGCAAATGATCACAAGCTTCAGCATGAACAGATATGATATCGCTACCGACCTCGGCAAACTTTTCAATAAAATTGTACGGCTTCTCAATCATGAGATGAGCATTAAACGGTAACTTGGTTTTATCCCTTAGCGACTGAATCACCGCTGGCCCGAAGGTGATATTCGGCACGAAGTGGCCATCCATGATATCCCAGTGAATGAGGTCGACTCCCTCTTTCTCAGCATTTTTAACTTCTTCCCCTAGCCTGCCGAAGTCCGCGAAGAGTAACGATGCCGCTATTTTTAACCTCATCTAGCCCCTCCTTTTTATTAACTCTTTTACCTTCTTTAAGATATCAGAGGAAGTCAGACCATACTTGGCAAACAGTTCCTTCCAAGGTCCTGATTCGCCGAAGCTATTCCTAATGCCCACCCTTGCCATAGGCACGGGGGTGTTCTCCACGAGCACCTCCGCCACTGCCCCACCCAACCCTCCTAAGATGTTGTGCTCCTCGGCCGTGACTACCGCGCCACTTTCTCTTGCTGCCCTCAAAATCGCCTCTTGGTCAAGGGGTTTAATGGTGTGGACATTAATCACGCCGGCATCTATTCCTTCCTTCGCCAAATTGGACGCTGCAACTAGTGCCTCGGCCACCATCAGGCCTGTGGCCACGATTGTCACATCCCCACCCTCTTTTAGAGTCACGCTTTTGCCCAACTGAAAAGTCAAATCGGTGCCATCATATCGATAACCCTCTTCATAAATCAAGGGTGTTTTGGGACGACTCAATCTCATGAAAACTGGCCCTTCGTATTCGGCTATCGCTTTGGTCGCAACTATAGTTTCAATAGCATCTGCTGGAACTACAACTGTCACGTTAGGTAACGAGCGCATAACGGCTATATCCTCGATGCAGAAGTGAGATACTCCATCTTCTCCTACGCTTATTCCCCCGTGAGTCACCACGAGCTTCACGTTGAGCTTGGGGTAGGCAGCAGATTGCTTGAACTGATTCAACCCTTTTTCCGTGCCGAAGACTGAGAAGGTACTTGCGAAAGCAGTCTTTCCCGCAGAGGCAAACCCAGCAGCCATCGAGATCAAGTTTGCCTCAGCTACCCCCACATCGAAGAATCGCTCTGGAAATTCTTCAGCAAACTTGGAAGTTTTAGTCGAGGGTGAGAGGTCCGCATCCAAGACCACCACGTTTTTGTTTGTCCGCCCAAGTTTGACTAACGCCTCCCCATATGCGTTTCGAGTTGCTTCCAAACGTTCACTCATGTAATTCCTCCAAAGCTTGAGCTAGTTCCGATTCGGTCAAGGGGATTCCGTGATATTTGGAATGCCCCTCGGCGAAAGATTTTTCGACGAACGAAACACCTTTGCCTTTGTTCGTGTGAGCGATAATCACAGTAGGCTTGCCTTTTATCCTTTCCGCTTCGTCGAGCGAGTCGAGGATTTGCTCCATCTGGTGGCCATCAATCTCGATCACGTGCCAACCGAATGCCCGCCATTTATCGGCTACAGGTTTGAGTGACATGACCTTATCGGTGAACCCGCTCAACTGGTGAGAGTTGAGATCCACTATCGCAGTCAAGTTGTCTATCCGGTAGTGTGATGCCGACATCGCCGCTTCCCAAACTTGACCTTCATCGAGTTCCCCATCGCCGAGCAGGACGTACACCCGATGAGATTTCCCGTCTAACCTAGCTGCTAGAGCCATCCCTTCGCCTATGGATAATCCTTGGCCGAGAGTTCCGGTAGACGTTTCTATACCCGGTGTTCTTCTCATGTCAGGGTGCCCTTGGAGGACACTTCCGATTTTCCTTAACGTCAACAGTTCTTCTTTTGAGAAATACTCTGCCTTTGCCAATGCTGCATAAATTACCGGGCAAGCATGACCCTTGGACAATATGAACCGATCCCTATCTTCCCACTCTGGATTTTTGGGGTCATACCTAAGGTGATGAAAATACAAAGCTGCCACGATCTCGGCGGCGGAAAGGGATCCGCCTATATGCCCTGAACAAGCCTTCGTCGTCATGATAAGAGAATCCCTCCTAAGGGAGAGAGCTATCGCATCTAGCCTCTTTATTAATTTTTCATCATGTGGCGCTTTTTTTTCGTCGAACGGTGCCATTTTTTTAAACCCCTAGTAAATTAGTTAGTCTAAATTAAACTTTTTCTATTCCTCTCATTTTCGAATAGCCTCGGCAATGACTGGCGCGACCGAAGCAACGCTCACCTGAGTCTCAATCGTATCCGTGGCTATAACCTTTGTCACGCCTGCGGCGGTAAGTTTTTTCAGCGCATTGCTAACTAGTACAGCATGCGTGCAAGCAGCATAAATCCTGCGTGCACGAGATTGCTTAAGAGATTTGGTAGCCTCGATGATGGTGCCGCCCGTGCTGATAATGTCGTCAATTATCACCACATCACGCCCTGCAACGTCAAGAGATTTGGTTTGTGTTATAACCTTGGTTGGGGTAACTCTCTTCTTCGTTAGATAGTCTGATTCCGCTCCGAGCTCCACTGCTGCGCGACGTGCACACTCAAACGCTTTTTGATCGGGCCCTAAGATTAGAGGACGCTTCAAATTAAGACGAGAGAAGTACTGCCCGAGAATGGGTGCGGCATTAAGGTCACGAGCCGGAATCAAGAAGTCTTTCATTGTTTCAACATCATGAAT
>JABAOC010008257.1_pt4 | contig 23128 bp, 26 predicted proteins | sample 7062161 | NCBI WGS metagenome assembly JABAOC01 (sample SAMN14538625, study PRJNA623070) | marine sediment metagenome | biome: marine biome [ENVO:00000428]; feature: marine pelagic biome [ENVO:01000023]; material: deep marine sediment [ENVO:00002113] | place: India: Gulf of Khambhat ... | reverse complement strand
GAGAAGAAGCAAGAGCATTCAAAGGAACGATTATTCAAGTAACAGATCCTTTCATGAAAGTTGAAATAGAAAAATTCATAAAGAAAGGTGAAATAACTGTATTTGTACTAAACAAATTGACTCCTGAACAGTTGGATTATTTTGTAAGAAAAACCATAGATTACATGTTCACAATTTCATGGTCAGAATCAACAAAATTAAAAGTTTTGATGGTATATGATGAGGTTCACAGACTTCTACCAAAATATGTAAAGAGAAAAGTGTCTGCCCTCGAAGGCGGAGGTTATCTTGCATTAGAAAGGGCAGTAAGAGAATTCAGAAAATGGGGAATTGGATTAATTATGATATCACAGGTGTTGTTAGATTTCAAGGGAGCAATAAGAGCTGTTATAGCAACAGAAGCTCAGATGAGAACCAAGTATGCAGGTGATATAAACAGAATAAAAACTAAATATGGTTGGCAATACTCAACAAGCATTCCGAAGCTCGAGGTTGGTGCAGGTTTAATTCAAAACCCAGCTTATAACAATGGTAAACCATGGTTCATATCATTCAGACCATTATTACATGACACGTTCAGAATCAGTGATGAGGAATTAGAAAAATATGAAACTTACAAGAAAGAAATAGAAGAATTAAGAAAGGAAATAGAAGCTTTAAAGAAGAAGAAAATAGATACTTATGATATAGAGTTGGAAATTAATTTAGCTGAAGAAAAAACTAAAATAGGACAATTAAGAATGGCAGAAACATATATAGAATCTGTAAGATCAAGAATAGAAACTGCTAAAAAGAGGAAATAAAAATGGCTGGGAAAACTGTTGGTGAAATTTTAAAAGAACAAGGAATAACAGGAGAAAGAGCAGAAGATGGCAAAAAGGAAGAGAAGAAAGAAAAATTAGAAGAAAGAAAAATTAGTTTTCTCGGAGAAATTAAAATCAGGCAACTTGTTATGGATCTTGAAAAGCTTAAAGCCCAAGTTCAAGGATTAAGAGAAATAAAATTTAGTTCTGATGAAAGAATAAAAGAGCTTGCAGAAAATATAGGAGAAATTAGGTCTATGGTATTTCAAAAAGATAGTCTAGTAAAAGAATTGGAAACAAAAATTAAATTAATGGAAGATAATATTTCTGATGTTGAACCTAGGAAAATTGAAAAAGAATTGCAAAAAAAAGAAGAAAGAATTGCAAGAGCTGAAGCAGAAGCAGAAAAAATAGAAAGAATGTATAAAGATGTTGTGAAAAGAGTTGAAGATTCTCAAAAAATACTCGAAGGCATTAAAAGCGTTGAAAATCTTAGAGAAAGAATAAAACAAATGGAAGACATGGTTTCTAAATCCATAGAAACAAAAGCAGAAGTAGAAAGATTTTCGAGCAAAACAGAAAAGATTTATACGGAAATAGAAGACAGAATAAAAGAATTTTCCAAATTAAAAACAGATATAGAAAAATTAGATGATTTATCCAAAGAATTAACCAAATCGGTTGATGCTATTAACATTAGAACAGTTGGATTTGCAAAAAAGGAAGATATTGAAAGTTTTAAAAACACTATTAATGATTTAGTAATAGCAAACAAAGAGAAGATGGAAAAAAAATTAAAAGATATTGAGGAATCTTTAAACATACCCAAAGAAGAATTAACTTCCCAGTTAGAACAATTACAAAAAAAGAGACAAAGTATATTAAATTTAATAAGTAGTGTCGAAGAGCAATATAGAAAAGGCGACATAAAAGAGGAAACCTTTAAAGAAGTGAGAGAAAAAAATGAAATGTTGCTTAATAAGTTGGATAATGATGTTAAAAGATTAGAGGGTCAGAGGGGACTTTCGCTAAAATCCTTACCTACTGTAATGAATGATATTCAGGATGAAATAAAAATTCTAGAAGAGAGAACAGCAAACATAGAAGGAGAAATTGAGTCTTCTAAAAATCTAGAAAGCAGAACTTATGTTTTGGAAAATTCACTTGAAGAAATTAAAAGAGACTTAAAACAAATAAATCCTGAAAAAATGGTTAGAATGGCAAATGCTATAGACATACAAACTGAAATTGTAAACGATATTTTATCTAAACTAAAGGAGGTCAATAGAAGACTAATGGATGCAAAGGTAAATTTAAGCGACTACGAAAACAGAACAAGATTCTTTGAAGTTTTAAATATAATAATAAGGATGAGAAGTATAAATGATATTTCAGTTTATCTGAATGAGCTTGAAAAAATTATGTTAGAAATGAGATTGGATAAGATATGGAATGAAGAAAAACAAAAGTTAACAGAAACACTTTTAATGGAATTATCTGAACATTGGCATGATCATGACCGTGATGATATTTCTAAAGTTTTCAAAGATTTTTTAGAAAAAATAAATGTAAGTAAAATAACAGCAAAATAGGTGGTCCATTGAATTTTTCTTTTTTAAAAAAAATTTTAATAATATTTTTTTTATTAATTTTTTCTATTAATGCTAATGCTCAAACTTCTCTTAAAAAAATAGATTTGGCAGACATGACTGTTGAATATCCACAAGAAATTTTAATTGAAAAAGGTTGGACAAAATACATTAGTATCTCAGTGACAAATACTGGTGAGAGTGATTTATACAATATTAAAATCTCCATAGAGGGTATTTTTCCTGAGTGGTTTGAATTCCAAAATAACGAATCCCTTGTTATTCAAATAAATGAGAAGGTAGAATATGTAAGCAAAATCTCTATTCCTTTCAATATGCCAATTGGAAACTATAAATTTTCTTTAAATATAGAATCTGATGAAATCAATTATAAAACAGATTTCACAGTCAGAGTTTTTGAAACAAGAGAGGATCTTTTATTATACAGAGTCCAGGTTCTGAAGGCCGATCTAAGCAAGCTAGAGAATGAAGCTGGAAGAATTGAAATAGGTGGTATAGACTTAAGTTCTGCTAGAGACATATTTCAACAAATAAAATCTGAACTAGATTTAACAGAAGAACAAATTTACAACAAAATGTTCACTCAAGTAACAGAATCTTTTAAAGAAGTCGAGAAATTGTTTATAAAAGCTAGATTTGAAATAGAAAACCCGCCAAAAATAGAAGTTGAGGAAGAGGACGAAATAGACGTATTAAGCAGAAATTTAATGTTTTATTCATCTGGAATCGGAATTGTTTTATTGCTTGTATCTTTAATTTATATTGTTAGGAAGGTTCATAGAGAAAACAGGGTTAGATTACCTAATCTAAGATTAAAGGAAATTATTATTGAAAGTAGAAGGATAAAGGAATTGGAGCAGGAAATTGAAAAAATAAAGGAATCTCAAGAAATAATTGAAGAAGAATACAGAGGACAAATGTTATCTAAAGAAAGTTATGAAGAAATAAGATTAAAATATCAAGAAAAGTTAATAGAATTAGAGGCTAGAAGAAGAAAATTGAGAGGATATTAATGACTAGGACTATTGGTGTTATATCGGGTAAAGGAGGAGTTGGGAAAACTACTGTTGTTGCTAATCTAGGAGCAGCTCTAGCTCATAGGTTTAAAAAAGATGTTACTATAGTTGATTGTAACTTGACTGCTTCTCATCTAGGTCTTTCACTTGGAATGCACTATCATCCTGTAACATTGAATCACGTTCTTAGAAGGGAGAAACATATTGATGAATCCATTTATGATCATCCAAGTGGAATGAAAATAATACCAGCATCATTACACTTAAAAGATTTAATAAAAACTGACATATCTAAATTAGGTCATCATCTGAAAAAACTTAAAGGAAAAACAGAAATAATTTTTTTAGATTCTTCTCCAGGACTAGGAAAAGAAGCTGTCGCAACAATTAAAGCAAGTGAAGAATTGATATTTGTTACAAGACCTGATATAATGTCTGTTTCTGATGTGATCAGGGGTAAAGAATTTGTTGGCAAGATTAAAAAAGAGCCAATTGGAATTGTTCTGAACATGGTAACTAGGGGGGGCCATGAACTGACGCAGAAGGAAGTTGAAATAATGACTGACCTTCCAGTAATAGCTGTTGTACCTCATGATAAGAATGTTCCAAAAAGCTTAGCAAAAAAAATTCCTGTTATTTTACACAAACCAAGAACACCAGCAAGCAAAGAATTGAGAAAACTTGCTGGTTTTATCATAGGAGAAGAAGAATTGGGATTCTGGGATAGAATAGTTAGATTTCTAAAAACATGATAAAAGTTTTTTAAAAATGTAAGTCTAATCTATTTATATGGCTATTGAGTTAAGCTTAACAACTATTTTAATATTTATTGGATTTGTACTAACAGTCTTCATTCTATACAAACTCTTAAAGTTCTTTGTTAGAGCTTCTTTAATAGTAGCTGCTTCTTTTGTTTTTCCTTGGGTCGCAAAATATTTGGGGCTTTCTATAACAGCAAACCTAGAAACTGGTATTATGTTCGCTATAACTGGGTTCATACTATTTTGCATATATGAATTTTTCCATTTTATAGTTCAATTTTTCAAAATAATAACATGGCCATTTAGAGGCAAAGGGGGTAAAAAATGATAGAAATAAGAAGAAAAATTGTGCATGCAGCTGGTATTTTCACAATTTTTTTAATAATGTGGTTAGGAAAATGGAACGCGGCTTTGTATATTCTTTTAATAGCTTTAGCATTTCTTTTTCTAGGAGAATACAGAAAAGACAGAGATAAATACAAAATAATAAAATTTAAAAAATTGGATGAATTTGAAGATCTTCTTGAAAATGGTTTTCATGAATATGAGAGACCGAACACTTTGCCATTCAGGGGTGCTACAGAATTTTTTGTTGGTTGTTTTTTTGCTACAGTATTATTTGAACCAATTATAGCAATAGCAGCTATTTCTGTTCTATCACTAGCAGATGCTATATCAACTTTAATAGGAAGTTATCATGGAAAGTACAAGTTACCTATAAACAAAAAGAAAACAGTAGAAGGAAGTATTTCTTTTTTTATAACAGCTATTTTTATTTTACTCTTTTTTATAGACCCATTAAAAGCTATAATAATAGCTATTTTTGCAACACTTGCTGAAATGTTACCTAAGATAGACGATAACCTTATAATTCCAATAGTAGTTGGAATTACCATGACGATCATTATTTAAAATATAGAAAAACCAAAATTCTATAATGAGAGACAGAACTATCTTTATAATCATTATAATAATTTTAGTTGCATATTTTCTCTTTACCGAAGATAGTTCTTCAGACAAACAAGATTATAAAGTACCCCCCGAATACAGAGGAAAAGAAGGTCTGGATTACATAAAAAGAACTTATTCTTCAGAATTGTCTCAAGCAAGAAGTCTATGCATAAATCAATTTAAGGGAAATTGGATAGATACGTCAAATGATTTAGGTTGTTATAATATGCAAGGTTTCTCTTCGTCTTACTGTAATATGGATATTCTAAAAAACCTTGCAAACTTATGCAGATCAATAGGAGGAAACTCAATCTGTTCTTCAACTCAAGCAAGCTGCACAGTATAAGTTAAATATTTAAATTGTAATTACAATTAATAACTATGTCTTTTACGTTAGCGCAATTTGGAACAGATTTAGTATCAACAATAATTTGGATTATATTAGCAATAATATTTTTTCTTTTTGGACCAAGATTAATGACAACACAAACCATACTTAAGATAGAAAAAGAAGTAGTAGAACTAGAGGAAATGGCAGAAAAATCTAAAAATTATATAATAAAAACTGTTTCAAAAAAGCCAAGCCCAGCATTAAAAAAATCTATTGGAGGATTCATGGAATTCTTTGCTGTAGCTCCTGTTTCAATTGATCCTTATGGAGTTATTAAAAAACTGGATCATATAATAAGAAATGCAGATGAGAAGTTTAATTACTTTACTAGACAAATAGCACCTGGTTTTTCAAAAGAAGAACAGAAAAACATAAAGAATGCTCTACAAGGTGCTATAACAACACATCAAATAGCAAAAATAGTTAGACACTACTTAGAACTTATAAAAAAGTACAAAATGTTTCAGTTAGCAATGGTCATACAAATGCAAATCCCGTTAATATCAAGGATTGCAAAAGCTGCAATGAGAGCAACTGAGGCATTTTCTGAAGGAATACCAATAGGAGATAGCATTGGACCTTTAGTAGCAGCAAACCTTATTAAAAAAGATAAAGTGAAAGTCTATGAAGAATATGAGTTTATAATAGCTAGAACAAAAATAAATGGAAAGGATGTTTGGGTATCAAAGGCTGAAGGTCCTGGAGCATCCACTGGATATCCAGGAAAATTCTTGAAAAATTTCTTTAAAAAACAAAAAATTGATAGAATAATAACAGTTGATGCTGCATTAAGATTAGAAGGTGAGAAAACAGGAAAAACAGCAGAAGGTGTTGGAGTGGCAATGGGAGGAAGTGGTGTTGACAGATATGAAATAGAAGATATTGTTGTTAAAAAGAATATCCCCCTTGATGCTGTTGCAATAAAAGTTTCTCAAGAAGAGGCTCTGGAACCAATGAAAAAAGAAATTTGGGACTCTGTTCCAAACGCTATTGAGAATATCAAAGAAATATTGAAGAGACATAAGAAAAAAGAGAGAGTATTGATAATTGGTGTTGGAAATACATGTGGCGTAGGAAATAGTATTGAAGACTTAAAGGGTTTAGAAAAAAGATTAAAAAAATATATAAAGAAAAAAGAAGAAAAGAAAAAGAAGAAATAGTTATTATGAAAAAGTTTATAAGCTTCCGAAACTTATTTCTCAAAGTGATTTTATGGGACTAAGACCGGGAAGATGTTATCATAAACTTAAAAAAAGGCCTTATACAAGAATAGCTATAAGAAAACCTAGAAAAAGCTTTGTTAAAGGTGTTCCTGCATCAAAAATACATCAATTTGAAACAGGAAAAAACAAAAATTATCCTTTTAAATTCTTTTTACAAAGCAAAGAAAATGTTCAAATAAGGTCCAATGCACTAGAAGCTTCGAGAGTTACTGTAACAAAGCATTTAACCAAAAATCTAGGCCCTGAAAACTTTTTCTTTAAAGTGCTAGTATATCCTCATCATATAATGAGGGAAAATCCAATGGCAACCGGAGCAGGAGCAGATAGATTCTCTGAGGGTATGAGAAGAAGTTTTGGAAAGCCTATTGGGCAAACAGCTAGAGTAAAAATCAACCAAAAAATCTTTATGGTAAAAGTACCAAGTAATTCTGAAAAATTTGTAAAAACAGCTTTTGAAAGAGCCTCAAAAAGATTGCCTGGAACTTATAAAATAATAGCTGGGTGATTGTATAACCATACTTGTAACAGGTGCGACTGGAAGAATAGGAAAACATCTTGTTAAAGCCTTGTTGGATGAAGGAGAAAATGTAAGAGTATTTATAAGAAAAAGAATGACTGAGTTTGAGAATGTTGAAACTTTTTATGGAGATTTATTAGATAAAGAATCTTTACAAAAAGCTGTTGAAGATATTGACACAGTATTTCATTTAGCAGCTGTTGTTGATTATACAGCACCTGAAGATCTGATGTTTAGAGTAAATGTTATAGGTACAAAAAATATTTTAGAAGCCTTTAAAGGAGATAAATTTATTTATCTAAGTTCTACAGCAGTTTTGGGTAAAAAAATAAAAGATCTACCAGGAGATGAAAAAACTCCTTACAATCCATCAAATTTTTATGGTAAAACTAAAATGGAAGCTGAAAAACTTGTTAAAGAAAGCAATGGAATAATAATAAGATCTCCAGATGTTCTGATGCCCAAATTTGTAGAAGGTTATGATCTTATATTTTCAAAACTATTAGAGGGAAGAATGTCAATAATTGGTGATGGAAAAAACTTTATTGATTACATACATATAAGTGATTTAATTCAAGCTCTTCTTTTAGTTAAAGATAGGGGTAAAAAAGGAGAAATTTACATTGTTTCTGGAAAAGGTGTTAGAACACAAAAACAGTGTTTAGAACTTGCTTCTCGATATTTAGAGGTTGAAGCACCAACAAAACATACACCAGCTTTATCTGCAAAATTGGTTTCCCATGGTTCTGTTATAAAATCAAAATTAAAAAGAAAAACTCCAGAATTTATACCAGAGTATGTAGAAAAAATGTTGAGAAACAGGGCTTTTGATATAAGCAAAGCAAAAAATGAATTGGGTTTTGAACCAAAAGTAGATATGGAAACATCAATAAAAGAAATGGTGGAGGATTATCTAGAAAGATCAAAAGAGGAGCAAGAAGAGGTCTCCGAAGAACAAAGTGAACAGCAAAGCTAGTGGGAAAACAATTCCGTATCTAACTCCTTCTCTTATTATAACATATTTTCTAGTTCTTTTAATTTTTGTGACTTGTTCTTTTGTTAAACCTTTTATATGTTTTTTATAAAGTTTTAATTTAGGTATGTCTTGTCCAAGCATGTCATCAACTTTTAATTTACTAACTGGAATTCTTTCATAAAATACTTGTTCAATAATTTTTGAGTATTTATAAAATACGAATAAAATAAAAAATAGAAAAAACAATAGGGAAAATAATAAATTAAAATTCAATGAAAGGATTGAAAGAATTATTAGAATCAAAGAAATTGAAAATGTCATTGGGTTTTTAAAGTCATTAAAGAATTTTTTACTTAATTTTTGATTCTTGTATACATAATAAAGTGAAAAAATAACAGACCAGAAAGCTCCAATAAAAAATGTGTTCACAAAAAAACTAAGAGCAAAAGGAAAGTAAGTATCAGTGAAGGAGAGATTAGGCAATAAGACTCCTGTTGCAACCAAGAGCTCACCGTCGCCTCCTCCCCATTGACCAGCAAAATACATTAACACACCGAATCCTAGAAACAGACCACCATACAAAAGAGAATTTATAAAATATGTAAAATCATTAGTGAAAATTCCTGTTAGAATATGTACTATCAAGCCTAAAATTATCATGGTTATACAAAGTTTGTCCGGAACATTTGTTGTTTTCAGATCGTACAAACCTGCAGCAAAGCTTCCAACCAATGCAATTGCGACTAATAGCAACTCAAGCATAATTTATATTTTGATAATTAATATATAAAAGTGAAAAAAATGGCGAAGATAACTAATAACAGTTTGATTTTACTGCTCGGAAAAAAGAATTATTTAGTTAGACCGATTAAATTCAGCTGTGAATTTGGAACAACAGACTTAAGAAAATTGGTAGGCAAAAAATTTGGAAGAAAAATAAAAATTGGCAAAGAAGGTTTTACTGTTGTTGAACCTAATGTAACTGATTTTCTAAGAAAAGCAAAAAGAGGACCACAAATAATTCTTCCTAAAGACCTGGGTTTAATAGTATCGGTAACTGGTTGTTCCCCTGGATGGAAGACCGTTGACGCTGGAACTGGCTCAGGGTTCTTAACACTGTTCCTAGGAAATCTAGGCTGTAGAGTCTATAGTTACGAGAAAGAAAAAAGGTTCTTTAATATAGCCAAAAAAAACTTGAAAAATTATGGATTGAAAAATGTTGTTATTAGAAATTCTGATATAACAAAAGGCATAAAGGAAAAGAATGTAGACCTTGTAACATTAGATATGAAGAATCCAGAAAAAGTTATAAAACATGCTTTCAAATCTTTAAAACTAGGTGGATGGATCGCAATCTATTCTATGCATATTGAAGAAGTTAAAAAAGTTTTTAAAGAACTGAAAAAATATGATTTTACTAATTTAAAAATCGTGGAAAACTTAAATAGAGAATGGCAATCAATAAAACAATTCACTAGACCAAAAACCTATATGCTTGCACATACTGGTTTCCTAACATTTGGAAGAAAAATGTGATAATAATTATTTCATTTTTTGGAAGTTTGTCTTCTATAAATTCTCTCAAGTCTTTCTGGATCTAACCAAAATGACTCTTCACTAACTATTTCTTCCTCTTTTAATCTAAAACCATTTTCTCTTACCACAGCTTCAATTCTTTTGAAAGTTGGAATAGCTTGCCTAATTTGTCCTTTTATATCTTCTACAGGAGTTCCAACATTTTCAAAAAGATAAATTGGTATTTTGCTTTCAAAACACTCATAAATTTCTATAAATGCTGGAAGAATAACATGTTCTCGTCCTCTACTCATCTGCCCCGCTGTTCCAACACCAACCTTTTCTCTATAAGCTCTTCTAATTGGAATTTGCTCAATTGGACAAGTCAAAAGAATTTGAATATCAGGAGTTAAGATACCAAATGTAACATCATTTAATGTTTGTATTTTCTGCCAACCATAACCTTCTGGCTCAACTTGATAAGCCATTCCTGTCATTTTCCATCTATCTAATATTACATCATGTTCTTTAACAGCCTCTCTTACATGTTCGTCAACAACTTTTCTTCCTGCTGTAAACATATATGCTAACATTGCTTGCTTTCGTGAAGAACCTTCAAATATAGATGAATATTCTAATGAATCTCCTAAAACTTGTTTAGAAAGTTGAAACTCTTTTGAAACTTTTTTTACAGCTTTAAAAGGATCTAATTCTTTTAATAACTTATTTAATCTAGAAGTAGCTGGCCTATGAGGATCATAAGTATTCTCTCTAACAATTTCAGCATCTAGACTTCTTTCTTTTAGCATTTTACCCATTGTTGTTTTTCCAGACAAAGAAAGTCCATCGAACGACACTATTTTATATACCATACAATTTAATTAAAAGCTTAAATTTATAAACTGATTTTTCAACCAAGAATACCTTTTTTATAAACATCTTCTAATATCCATTCAGCACTTTGAACTAATTTTAGATTCTTAATCTCTTCTTTTGTAAAATATCTTGCATCCAAAATCTTATCAGACTTTATTATTTTATTGTTCAAAGGCTCTGCCATGAAAAAGAATATCAGAGTATGATAGTCGTATTTTGGAAAAATAGCCTCTTTAAAGCCTAAGAATTCCTTTATTTCTATATCCAAACCAATTTCCTCTTTAACTTCACGTTTTGCTGCATCAAAAATAGTTTCCCCGAAGTCTACACCGCCACCAGGAAATATCCAATGCTCATTAAAATCCTCTAAAACTTCTTTTACAAGTAGTATTTTATTTTCTTTTTTAAGAATAACACTTGCCACAATTCTTGGAATTTTCATGAAAATAATCCTCATTAAAAATTTATATTTTTGAAGTGGGCCCGGCCAGATTCGAACTGGCGTCGCCGGCTCCCAAAGCCGGAATACTAGACCAAGCTATACTACGGACCCGTATGAAGAATTATAGAACTAGATTATTTAAATATTAAGAAAAAAAGAAAAAGGGGGTTTTAAGGTGGCATTGTTGGAGGTGTAGTACTCGGAGAACTTCCGAAAACGCCCTCTCCTATTCCTCCCCCTGCTGATTCGAGCAACACTGGTAAAATTATATAACCGATTAAAATGCCAATTGCTATAACGATTATAATTATTATTATTGTGCTTGTTTTCATTTCATCACCCTTCTGGAATCGCTGGTGGCTGAATAGTATTTGTTTTTAACCTGCATGCTGAACTGGTTTTCACTAAAACACCATAGCCCATTTCTTCTATTAAATCGCTTTCTGACTTCTCTATCCATTCTTGTGATTCGGCATTCCAAATGTACACCTTTTCAAATGTACAGGTTCCTTTGATATTACTCAAAGTTTCTCCAACCATGTCTTTTGTTGTTCCTAACAAGTTCCATCCTTGAACAAGGGACAACTCACTATATGTTGAATAACTTGTAACTTTGAAACCTAGTTTACAATCTTCATAAGAATATATCCAGAACGAATGTGTACTTAGGTATTCTAATAGTTTTTCTGCTCCCATGATTTTCAATGCTTCTTCTATGGATGCGTATCTCTTATGATCTTGTAAATAGACATATGCTAATGGTTTTCTTATTGCTGAACAAGTTCCTTGTGTAAAGCCTAATCCTTTTCCAGGAAGGCTTATCAAATTCCAGCCTCTTTTTAATTCCATGCTAATTGTTTCTTCTTCTGGGAATGGTGGTGGTTTAGGCACTTGAACAAATCTTACATATAAAACTGCTGTATCACTATCACTTACTGATGCATCTTCTCTAAGGTTAACCTTAACTGTAAATCTAAACAAGGCGTCATTTACTTGTGCTGGCTGAGCTTCGAATTCTCCCATTGTTTCTAGAGAAGGTTCGGTAGCAATTGGTTGACCTGTTATACTTACTGCTCTCTCTTCTGTAGGAGCAATTTCAGTTGCAATGATTTCAGCTTTCCTTACAGCAGTTGTTATGCCTTCAGCAGTTCTTACAGATGAAGGAAATACTCTTAATTCAAAAGTCTTTGAGCTGCCAGCATGAACACCAACCACAGTAGGATAAACTGAGTGGTATGGCAAGCCATAAACACTTATTGCATAGTTATAAATTACAGGACCACACCTAGCTATAACCTCGGTTGTTGTTTCTTCAGTAGCTATTGTACTGCCTGTTACTGGTGTAGCTTCTGCTTCAGCTTCGAGTGGACATCTAAGTATTGGGTGTTTGTCAGTTATTGTGACTCTATATTCTACAGGCTCACCAACTTCTGTGGTCATTCTTTTGGGTTGAATATCTACTTCAACTAAGCCTGAATAAATTTTTTCGATTCTGAAGTTGTCATAAGAGTGTTTTTCAATGTTTCCTAGATTTACTTTACCTGTTACAGAATATGCACCTAAAGGAGCATTTGTAGGTATTTTGTAATATGCGTAAAAAGAGTATTGATTCCAAACTGGACATGTATAAGCATTTGTTGTTGTTGATACTGCACATCCCGAAGCAACTGCTCCTATACTATTAACAGGCAGGTCTATAACTCTTCCATTAGGATCCTTTAAGTAAATCCTAACTTTTGCATTTTTAAAATATAAGTTTGAACTGCCTGAAAGAACAGCATTTATCCTAACAGTTTCTCCTGGAGAGTAAGTGTATTTACCAGCATCTATTTTAAAGTTAAAATCTGTTGTTGGGAGGGTAACTAAGAATGTTGCTTTTTTATAAACTAGATCTATTTTTTCAACTTTTATGTCTGCACCAAAAATGCTTTTTGTTTGACCTTCATAAATAATCAGGGTTGTTCCAGCACCACTAGCTGTAGTTGTGCCATAATTAATCATAGAAACTTCTATGATAACATATTTCCCACTTGGAGAAACATATCCCCCACTTCCTCCACCAGTTGCTACCGGTGCAGCTTGAACTGTGTTAAGTTTTATTCTCATATTCTTGTAATCAACTACCTCTGCTTTTCCGCTTTCTTTTAAAATGAAAGGTCTGTTAAGATATACGAGCTGAACTACTTCTTGTTCAGAACTTGTTATCGTTATATGGAAATATCTTACTTCAACCACACTGTTATCATTTTTATTGATTTTATTTAGTGTTATTCTGGTTTGACCTTCTTTTAATGCTGTAAACTGGAAAGGATAAGTACAAACTCCTGTTGTTGTACAAGCAACAAGTCCTGTAGGAGAATATCTTAAATATTCTTCTCTAGAGTCTGTAAGTTCCCATTTGTAAGTATCACTTGCACTTGCAGAAATATCGAAAGTATCTCCTACATTAACTGTTTTGTATTCTTCTGTTAAGGGGTGGCAATAACAATCTGAACCGCAGCCTGTACCTGAAGAGCAAACACTTCCATATATGTCTACTTTATTTGTTTGCCTGCAAACACAATCTCCTGTTGTTCTGTATTCACATTGACCTAAACAACATTGTCCTGTCATACAACCCAAAACATTTGATGGACATACACCAGACCATGACTTGTAATTGCTTCCTGTTCCACTCCAATGAAAATTTATGCCAAGATCGTCACAGGCTTGAGAACATTGTGAATGAACAGAACATTCTCTAGTTTCTTGAATACAGGCACCATCTTTACAGCCGTATGGACAATTATAATTGAAGCCATAACCGCACTCATTAGGATTATTTTCTAGACACGTATATTCAAGGAGTAGATTTTCATTAACACAAACATCGGTTGCTGATGCACCACATTTATCAGATTTTGTTCCTTTGACATAATAATTTATTCCACCATCAGAGTCTTTACAAGCTACATCTTCGCCTACACTCAACCCATAAACACAATCCCAATTTGGGTATCTAAAGTTATTTTCATCCTCGGCATATGTATTTGCATTACCATCATTAGTTATCCTTGTATTAAATGCCTTTGTACCTGATGTTTCTTTAACAACACCAATCCAATAATAATCTGGTGAGTTTATATAGGCATAACTTGAACCCGCTGAAGCAATACTAGTACTTTCATACCAGTCATAACTGTCATAAGTTGGCATTTGAAGTAATTCACTATGCGCTATTTCACTACCTTTTTCTCCATTATTGTCTTCCCATATGTAATATCTGAATTTAGCTCCATTACCTAATGCAAGTTTCATTTTTAAACTGTTTATTTTTCCTGTATCAGAAACGTATATCCTACATCTCAAAGGACTGCCTGCCCAAGATTCTGCACCTACACAATCTTTAACACAACCCGCATCTTTTTCTCCTGGACTGCAAATATTATCACCGCATTCTGGAGTAGAAATACAAGCACTATCTACACATCCATACGGACAACTGTATTCTATAGTCTTATCTTGTCCTTTTTCACAATAATGTTCGACTATTGACCCGTCTTTACAATAATCTGAATTTATTGTGCCTGAATCACCCGGATATGTCCTGTAGGTAACAAAACCTGCTTTATAGTAATCCTTTCCATTATCTGAATCTTCACATGATATAAAAAGAAAGCAGCCCATATTTCCTTTGTTTTCTACCCAGTAGGCTTTTCCAACTTCGAGTATGCTAGTTGGAGTATAAGTCTCTGAATCTCTGTCATAGGATGTAAACTCTATAGTACCTTCATTGTATAAACTTCTGCATGTGCCTAATACATCTTCAACATTTAATTTTTTAGAAGATGCCCCAATAAATTGGGTACCGTTAGGTGGAATTGTTACAGCCAATGAGTATGGAGTACCGCCTATAGAAAAACCGCAGCTATTGTTAACAAGAACATAATAGCCTTTTCCTGATTCTAATTTACTATATTCTGACTCATACGATGTTCCAGTCCAATATTCAACTTGTACAAAATCACCGCATGCATTTTTAATAACTTGAATATCTATACCTTCCTGAAGCGGTGATGACACTGAATTCCATCCTGGTTCTAAATTTATTATAAATCCTGGTTGACCGCCACCGCCTCCATTTATAGTTGTTGCAAACGCTATGCTCGCAAGAGCAACTGAAATCAATAATACTATTATTGTCATTGTTATGAATTTTTTATTCATAAAATAACTATTGAAAGTTTCGGTTTAAATAGTTTTCTAAATTATTAGGTAAAAAACTAAGCTATCTTATCTCCTAACTCAGCTTCTCTCTCTGGTTTTAATAATACAACTTTATTATACTTAGTTATTGCACCCAAAACTAATACTTCAGAATTAAAACCTGCAATCTTTTTAGGTGGAAAATTAGTTACAGCAATAATTTGTTTTCCTTTCAAATCTTCTTTAGAATACAAATGAGTTATTTGTGCACTGGATCTTTTTATTCCAAATCTTCCAAAGTCTATTCTTAGCTTGTATGAGGGTTTTTTAGCTTCTGGAAAATCTTTTACATCAATAATTCTTCCTACCCTTATATCTAATTTTTGAAAATCTTCGATTGTTGCCATGAAATCACAATGAGCCTCGAGCGAGGATCGAACTCGCGACCTTTTGCTTACCAAGCAAACGCTCTACCTACTGAGCTATCGAGGCATAATAGAAATATAGGACAATAATATAAATTTATTTTTTACCCTTTAATTTTGTGATTTTTACAAGTTTCTCGCATTTAGGACATTTTACCCTGAATCTAAATTTTGATCCTTTAGAAACTTTTATCCATTCTTGTGTTACATAACTGTAAGCACCACAAAAAGGACAAATTAATTCTATATGAAGTTTATCTTCGCCTTTTATAGCTAGTGCCCTAACTTTTCCATTGTTTTCTAAAGTTCTTAATGTGTGATAAGCACAATCTGTAGGTGTTAATTTCTTTTCTTTTATTAAACTTTGTATTTTGTCGAACATATCGTCAATTAATAAATATGTTTAAAATATTTAAATCCTTATCTTATCAAAAAAATCAATAATGGAAACAACATTAGAACAGTATCAAAGAGAAGCTCTTGAAAATTCGAAAGCTGTAGTTGTTGATCTAAGTGATACAACAATTAAAGGAAATGCTTCTTATGGTGCTTTTGGTACTATATGGGATAAGTTAAAAGAAGGTAAATTTCTAGATGCCCTCAAATTAGGAGCACATGGTTTAAAAATTTATACTAGAAGTCGTCTAAGAAGATTTTCGGATTTGAGTGACTGGGACTTTGAAAACTATTTATTAGAAGACCTTCACCAATGTCTTGATAAATATGGTGTAAAAAGAGGAGAGATGAAAAAGTGGGCAGGAAGATATATAAAATTCTTTGAAAATCCTGGAGCTAAAAACTTTTTAGATAGAATAAGAAATTTTGGAGAAAATAAAAAAGTTATTTTATTAACTAGAGAATCTTCTGAATGTGCAGAAGCAGCCGAAGGTCATTTTGGTTTCGATAGCTGTATTTCCAATATTACAAGATTGAGGCCAAATGGAATAATAAATGATGTTCAAATAATTATGAAAGGACCTGAATATAAATTAAGTCTTCTTCAAGAAGAACTTGAAAAAGATGGAATAAGATTAGAAGATGTTGTAATGATATCTGATAACCCTGAAGATCCTTATATCTTTAAAGGTAAAGTAGGGCTTTTTGCCACATACAACAATGGAAAAGGAGAAATAAACATAGACGACTATAGGAAATTTGAAAAACAATTAATAAATCCCGACTAAGAAAGCAATAATAGCAAGAAACATTGCAATCTTCATAATTTTCTGTGATTTTGCTGGATTAAATAACAAAATAAAACATGAGAAAAGGAATATTAAGTCAGCAAAAATTACTAAAAGCAAATAACTTATGCTGAGTAAATTAAAAAAATAAGGTATTGGACTTATTGCAATTGCAAAAATTATAAAAAGGATTGCAATCCATGAAGAAATAATCTTTCCTAAAATAACTGGAAGTGTTCTCGCACCAATTTTCTTATCACCTTTCATGTCTTCTATTCCTTTAACAATTTCTCTACCTAAATTTGTTAAATAAGACATGGAAAACAAGAAAATAATTGTTGCAGTTATATTGACAAACAAAGCTCCGAACAAAAAGGTGGAAGCTGCCAACCAACTGTCTATAAAATGCCCTAAAAAAGTTGCTTTAATTTTCCAAGCATAGACAAAAGAAATAAATGTATTAAACAAAGCCAGTAAAATCATATCTGTATTCAAAAATAATATTGCCAAAACATTAGCTAACACATATAATATAGCTGCAAAAAAGGCTGCATTCTTTCTTTTTATTTTTCCTGATGGTATAACTCTTTTAGGTTTGTTTATTTTATCGATCTCATAATCATAATAGTCATTTGTCACATTTCCTGCACCAGCAATTAGAGAAGCTACTAAAATACCTATTAAAATTTGGAATGGTTGATAATATCCAACAATCAATGCTCCTACTAGAACAGCAAAGGTTGCTAGAAAAACAACTGAAGGTCTTAATATTTTTACATAAGAAGTCATTATATCTTCCTTTCTTTGGATTTTGGCCTAAGTTGTTTTGAGTAACACTTTCTACATTTTACTTTTCCAATCTTAACTTTTCTAGCATCAGCCCTAATCTTAGCATTGCATTTCATACAGACAAAAACTCTAGTATATATTCTATTTGTCACTGCTTCAACCCTTGTTTTAGGCATAAAATCACTTTATAATATAAAACTTAAATTTATAAATTTACTGAAATAAGGAGAATAACCAGTTAAAGAAATCTATGATTGGTTGAAATATGTTCTCCCAAGTACTTTTCTGACCTATAACTGTTATTGTTTTTGATACTGATGTTGAAAAGTCAGGGGTGTTCACAAAAACTTGTATAAGATTGTCATTAGCGTCTTGTGGAGTAAAATTAAAAACAAAATCTTTAAAATCTGTTAAGGTTTCTGAAACAGTTTCTTTTCTAAAAATAACAGATATTTCCTGGGATTTGTCACCAAGATTTAGAACTCTAACTTTTACTGGAATTGTTTTTCCTGCAGAAGCTGTTTCATTCACATCTAAATTGACTTCTATTGGCTTTTCTAGGACAACAGAAATATTTTTTTGAGCTAAATATCCAGAATTATAGCCATAAACCTTAAAATCATAGTTTGGTGCTGTAAATTCTGCCTTCTCGTATGCGTATTCACCATAATCTGTAAATATTTGAGACTGTCTAGCAGTAACTAAGAATTTTTCTCCTGGTTTCACAACATTTTTTTCAACTGATAATTGAGAATAGCCATAACCCTTTGGATTTAGGACCAATTGTACGCCAGATTCTTCTCCTGCATACGGGAAAGCCTTTATATCGCATCTATAATTCTTTCTTTCATCTAATAATGGTATTCTAAAAATAGTAAAAACTGTCTTTTCATTGCAAAAATAAACTATGTTTTGAGGTTCTACTATTTGTAGAAAGTCTTTGCCACTTTGATCAATACAGCCTTTGTATTCGATCTTAGTTAAGAAGCATCCATCAGCTTTTAAGTCTGTTCTCAAAACAGTATAATTGGCCCAAATACTGTTTGATAGAAGACTAGTATTTACATTAATAAAAGGCTCTTCTTTAAAATCTAAAATTTTTAATTTAACATCATTTTCACTTAACCTGATTTTTATATTTCCTATTCCGTTTGCATTTACTTCAGTAAATGTCCAACTACTGTCTGGAAATGTAGCAAATTTCACATGAGTAGCATCAAGATATCCAACCTCAGACCAAACAGGATCAGCTACTATTCCTTTGTCTGCATAAATCTCAGCCCATCCATGAGGCTGAAATTCATATGTCTCATAAACTCTGCCCGGATGAACATAACCAACAGCAACAGCAGAATAATAACCCAAGTCTCTAAGAAAAGAAACCAATAGATTTGAAAACTCTTTACAAACGCCTTTTCTGACCTTTAAAATTTCTTTTGCAGAGAGATTAACATCTGAATAAACTTTATCATATTCTATATTTTCTCCTATCCACTTAGCTAAATATGACACTTTATCAAAATCATTTCCTCTTGCTTCAGAAGCCAGTTCAACAATCTCAGGGTCTGCAGACTGGACAAGTTCTGTTGGTTCTATAAATTCTTTCAAGGTTTTTTTCTCAATATCTCCTCTTCTTTTTATGAGAAGGGTAGAATTAACAGTGTAAATTACGTTTCCTACTGGATTTTTCCATTTAATATTCAACAATCTATTGCCGTATCTATCGTTAACAAAATCATAAGAGCAAAATTCAGTCACACAAGGTCCCAAAGAATCCCTAACATCAAAATACTCAATTTTCTGATAGTCGTTCTCTTGTGGTATTGAAAGGTTTAACTCAAGATTATAAATTGTTCCATTTAATTCCACAGAACCATTTTCTACGATATTAACTCTCATCTCACTAACTACTTGGGGGTTTTTTATGTCTTTTGCTAAGACCTGAATTGGTAGTAGTAAAAATATTACTAAAATCAAGAGCTTTTTCATACCTTTAAATTTATTAAATTCACATAAATAATATTACTGGTGGTTGTATGGACTTCTCTATATGGACAGAAAAATATAGGCCAAAAATTTTAAAAGAAGTGATAGATCAAAAGCATGTTGTGGAAAGGTTAAAATCCTTTGTTAAGGAAAGTAAAATACCTCACATGATTTTTGCAGGACCTCCGGGAACAGGAAAAACTTGTTGCGCCATAGCTATTGCAAGAGAGATTTTTGGAAAAAACTGGAAACAAAATTTTCAAGAAACAAATGCTTCAGATATGCGTGGAATAGATGTAATAAGAACGAGGGTTAAAAATTTTTCAAGGATAAAACCAATAGGAGGTTCATTTAAAATAATATTTCTTGATGAAGCTGATGCACTAACTTCTGAAGCACAAAATGCCTTAAGAAGATTAATGGAAATGTATTCTGATGTGACAAGGTTTATTCTAAGTTGTAATTATTCTTCTCGTATTATTTCACCAATTCAAAGCAGGGCAGTGGTTTTCAGATTTAAAACGCTATCAGAGGAAAACGTTTTCGAATATATAAAAAGAATTGTGAGTGGAGAAAAACTGAAAATAGATAAAGAGGCTTTGGAAGCAATATATTTGATTTCTGGTGGTGACCTAAGAAAAGCAACTAACATACTTCAAGCATCAGCAATAATGAGAAAGAAAATCACTAAAAATACAATCTATGAAGTTACTGCACAAGCAGAACCAAAAGAAGTTATGGACATGATGAATCATGCTTTAAATGGAAAGTTTATAGACTCAAGAAAGATTTTAAAAGATCTGTTGCTAAAAAGAGGTATTTCTGGACAAGATATAATAAAAGAAATTTCAAATCAACTGTACAGACTTGATATTCCTGACAAAGAAAAAATTGGTCTTGTGGAAAGAGTTGGAGAATTTGAATTTAGACTGAATCAAGGTGGAAACGAACAGTTGCAACTAGAGGCTTTGTTAGCACAATTTTCTCTTTATAAAAAATAGGAGATTAAATGCTTGTTGAAAAATATAAACCAAAAAGATTAGTAGAAATTGTAGGTCAGAAAATTATTATTAAGAAGATTACTGACTGGCTTAAGAATTGGAAATCGGGAAAGGCTTTGCTATTGTATGGACCAACAGGGATAGGGAAGACATTAATAATAGAAATCGTAGCTAAACAGAACAAGTTTAATTTAATAGAAATTAATGCTAGCACCGAAAAAGTTACTTTCTATGTTAAAGAAGTTTTATTGCCAGCCTCTAAAGAAGGCTCATTAATAAATAAAAGATTGATTTTGATAGACGAAATAGATTCTTTTAGTGACAGAGGAGCAATAGCTGAAATTATTAAAACAATAAAACAAAGTGCCCATCCTGTAATCATAACTGCAAATAATGCTTATGATAAAAAATTAAGAAGTTTGAGAAATTACTGTATCTTGTTAAGAGTTAACAGAGTACCTGTAAACTTGATAGAAAAAGAATTAAACAAAATAGCATCAAAAGAAAAAATAAAAATAAACAAAAATATGATAAGAAGAGTTGCTATTGATTCTGACGGTGATATGAGGTCTGCAATAAACGATTTAGAAGTTTTTTCCAAAAATACAGAGTTTGGATTAAGAGATAAGAAAAAGGATATATTTAAAACTTTAAGAATAATTTTTCAGTCAAATGATTTTGGAAAAGCTTTACAAGCAATAGGTGAGAGTGAAAAAGATATTGATGAAATATTCTGGTGGATAGAACAAAACATTCCTCAAGAATTTAAAAATCCTGGAGAAATTGCAGAAGCTTTTGAATTGCTAAGTAAGGCTGATCTATTTAAAAGCAAAATAATTGTTAATCAAAATTATAGGTTTAAAAAATATATGAGGGACTTGATAGCTGGAATTACCCTTATTGAGAACAATAAAAAATTCGTAATGTACAAACCTCCTGACAGATTGATTATATTGGGAAGAACAAGGATTCTGAGGAGTAAAAATGAAGAGTTATATAAAAATTTAGGAAATGTTTTACATTGTTCTAAAAGAAAAGTAAAAGAACAAATGCCTTATTTGAATATTATTTTGAAGAAATAACTATGATCCTCTGTTCTTTTCTGCTTGTATTTCTGCCTGAGTTAATACTCTATCCCAGATTCTTACTTCGTCAACAATGCCATTAACTTGCTCTGTGACTCCTGGATTATCACCAATATAAGGACCTATACTTCCATCTACTGGACAAGGAATTCCGGAACCTGGGTCTGCAGTCGAGTTCTCCAGTACACCGTTCACATAGAGGTTTATATGAGTGCTATTTCTCACTGCTGCCAAATGTTTCCAGGTCTGATCAACAATGTCCGAAGTCCCATAATAATGATTCTCGCTACCATCAACTCTCATCTCAAATCTTAGTTTATCATCAGCAATATCATCTGTTGGACCAAAGATTACCCAATCAATACCATCTGAATGTAAAAAGATGTACTGGTCATCTACTACTGAAGAAGTACTTGACTTATACCAAGCCATAATTGTGAATTCATTGTAAGTATGAGGATTAAAACTACTAACATTCACATAATCATCTGTCCCATCAAAACTAAGAGCAGAATTATACTTTCCCTTAACCCAGATATGAGTGTCATTAATATATTGTCCAGTTTCTTCAAAACTCCAAGATGCTATTGGTCTTATAATAGGTAAAGAACTTTGCATTTCTTTTTGAATCTCTGATTCATATAATCTTCTGTCCCAGATTCTTACTTCATCTATTGTTCCATTAAATCTTTTATATGTAGAACTTTCTGCTCCAATTCTTAAATTGTCTATACTTGGTGCAATTGGTCCAAAATGAGTACGTGTATTATTAAGCACACCATTAATATAGACTCTTATATAGCTTCCGTCATAAGTTCCTGCTACATATGTCCATTGGCCTACTGGAACAGAATTTGTAGTACTACTGGCCGTCCTCCAATCCGTTCCATTCCCTATGTTAAATGATACAGTTTTAGTGTTGTTGTTCCATTGAAAAAAATAACCTTGTTCATTGGCCCAAATAATTTTTTTAAGGATCATGCCCGAAGTTGCTGTGCCGCTTGGTAATAGTTTATCGGTGTTTGGATATATCCATGCTCCAACAGTAATATAATTTGGATTCAACAAATCTAAGTTTGGAACTTGAGCATAATCATTACTTCCATCAAACTCTAGAGCTTCCCCAAAATATCCGCTAACTCTAGAAGGGTCGTTGACATCTGGATTTGAAGTTGAACCACGAGTTCCATCATTAAAAGTTTCCTCAAAAAAAGTTCCATAATTTCCGTAAGGAGAAGAATCATAAGCAGTTGTTCCTCTAGCCTCATTAAATTTAAACCAAAGAACACCGTCAAAAGGAGTAAAGTAGTAATACCATCCTTCATATATTTCCTCGTATCCAAAATCTGTTTTAGTTTCCATTCCTTTTGACTTTAAAGAAAAAACAAAATA
>JABAOC010001198.1_pt1 | contig 23167 bp, 27 predicted proteins | sample 7062161 | NCBI WGS metagenome assembly JABAOC01 (sample SAMN14538625, study PRJNA623070) | marine sediment metagenome | biome: marine biome [ENVO:00000428]; feature: marine pelagic biome [ENVO:01000023]; material: deep marine sediment [ENVO:00002113] | place: India: Gulf of Khambhat ... | reverse complement strand
GTTCACACATCGATTCATTGAGGATTCTCCCTTCCTCTGTATCAATGTCAATCTCCCTGACGACGAGGCCCTCATATCTCGCACTGAGATGAGTGATCATTGAGGAAACTCGGTCACATTTGGGGCATCCATGTTGATAGAAGTAGGCCATGTATACGGGATGGCTTAAGGCCCGAGTCTCCACCCTGGCGGTTTCCGGAAGAGCAGGGAATTCGGAGCCTCCCAAGATCTCATACTTCACGATGGTCGATTCCAGTGTCTCCATGATCTCTTCCTCACCGGCAATGACATCGTCTCCGACAAAAACGATCGGGAGATCACCTCCGCTTCTGCCGTACCCTTGTTCGAATGACGTGAGGAGCGAATAATTGTTCAAATCATCAACATCATAGAGACGGACCTCAACCGAGTAAACATCCTTGAGGGCTGGCAGGAGTCCCTCGACGACTCCTCGGGAGCTTTCAGATTTTCCGGAGTAAAACAGAATCATTCGGACCGTTCCGGGGGGAGATTCCTCCCCCTCCGAAGGGCCTGAACTGAGGCACAAGAGAAAAAAGACCAGTAGAGAAAGAACCAATCCGAGGTGTCTCATGTTTCCGTTCCGGGTTGGAGCCCCCCATCTTTAATTAGTTGTGTCCCACTTCCTCACTATTCCCGCAGCAAGCCGGTCTCGTGATTGAATTCGCGAATCAGATCATCGATCTCAGCCGCTTGGTTGCGAATCGACTGCCAATAGCCCGGATAATCGTACCACTGAGCATCCAGCTCCTCAGCATTGCGGCCCTGCTGTTCAACCCAGGTAAAGTATTTGAGGTTGTGGATCCGCTTGCGATCATAATGGGACAGTTCCAACATATGATCAACCGTAACGGCCATAAGATAACGGTGAAAATCTCGAATCGCGTCCTCCCGGGTGTATTCTCCATGTTTTTCCCGGAACTCCACAAGACGGCTGCCATACAAGTCCATAGAATCGGTGAACACAGTGAAAACCAGATGATCCTCCGTCAATTCATAATACCGAGCAAATTTGATGGCTGCAATCAGATTGCTGATGCCGGATAGGCCCAAAAGGGGTAACTGCTGTATCTCCCCATCAGACAATCCGAGGCTAGCCAAATACGTTTGCCCACAGGGTTCATTGAACAGGCGGAGCAGGTCCAGGCAGCCGGTGTCATCGACGGCAATGACCATATCGGTATTGCGCACGTTGTGGATCCAGGGCACATGCTTGTCACCAATGCCCTCGATGCGATGGGCGCCATAGCCATTCAAAAGCAGGGTGGGGCACTGCAGGGCCTCTGCCACAGCAATTTTACTCTGGGGATATCTCTTCTTGAGATAATCTCCCGAGGCGAGGGTTCCCGCGGACCCACTCGAGATCACGATGCCGGCGAAGTGATGCCGGTCGGATAGCTTCTCTTCCAACACCTCCTCGATGGCCTGACCGGTCACGGTATAATGCCAGAGGTAATTGCCGAACTCCTCAAACTGATTAAAGATTACCACATCGCTCCGTGTTTGGCGGAGCTCCCGGCACTTGTCATAGATCTCCTTTATGTTGGATTCCGATCCCGGCGTCGCAATCACCTCTCCTGCCACGGTGCTCAGCCATTCAAACCGCTCCTTGCTCATTTCTTCGGGCAGAATTGCGGTCGATTCACACCCAAGGAGGGCGGAGGTGTATGCCCCACCACGACAGAAATTCCCAGTAGATGGCCAAACGGCCCGCTGCGATGTGGGATCGAAATTTCCAGTCACCAATCGGGGCACAAGGCAGCCGAAGGTGGCCCCCACTTTGTGCGAGCCGGTTGGAAACCATTTCCCAACCAAGGCAAAGATCCGTGCCCTCACCCCGGTGAGCAGGGAAGGTATCTCCACAGTGTTAACCTTTCCGTAGAGTCCTCCCTCCGGCGTGGGCTCATTCTTCCACGTGATGCGAAACAGATTCAACGGGTTCATCTCCCAAAGGCCGACCCCTTTCAACCGGGATGGGACCTTGCCCCGGATGTGTTCAGGCTGCTTCTGCTCCGCAAAAGTAGGAATAATGATACTCCTTTCCCTAGCTTGACGAATCGTCTTTTTCAGCTGTTTCGGATTCACTTGCAGATCGATCATCTCGAGTGCCTTCCCTCCTATTTGAGGAATTGATCTCTCGTGCCAAACCGCCATCGGGAGGGCATTTCTAGCCAATTAAAGCAGATTCCATGGGGATGTCAAGGTGCATGTCCATGAGGAGTTCCCCCGTTTTCCGATGGATAATTCTCACAAGCTACAGATTTCTTTGGATGTTTCCAATTCCTAAGATAGGAGCCTCCTGTCCCTTCGCTCCCAGGTTCACGCGGTGACCCTATCGGGATTCACAGGTGAGGAATTTCTGCCCCTTCCCCCGTCCTAACGGCGGGGGCTTTCCCCGTTCCTGTTCATCCTCGAGGGGACCCCACCGCTTCCACAACCTCGCCTCAGAGACAGCAGGCCTTCTATAAAATGGGGCAAAGTCTGCCATGTCGATGGGCAAGTTTTTATTGATTTTCCAATTTGAATTGCTAGAATAGAGAGCAATTTCAAAAGCCCGAGCTTTGTGAACGGAAAAATCTTTGACACTTCCGAGGCTGGGGCCATTTCCGACATCCAATGGGCTCGCATCAACGAAGAGAACCGACGCTGAGGGTATCATGAGAGGAAAACTCCACTACGGGTGGGTCGTCATCACGATGGGCCTCTTCACAACAATTGGGGCACACGGTTTCGGACGCTTTGCGTATTCCATGATCAATCCGAGTATGATCGATGGCCTGGGGCTGTCATACACGCAGGTGGGAAACCTTGCGGCGGGTAATTTCGTCGGATATCTCGTTCTTGCCATTATTGGCGGTTTTTTGGCGGCTCGATTCGGGTCACGAATCGTCATCAGCCTCTCCCTGGCCCTCATGGGCGTTACCATGATCTTGACGGGCCTAGCCAAGACTTATGACTTTGCTCTCGTCATGCGCACCCTGACGGGCCTCGGCAATGGTGGGGCATTCGTCCCTGCCATGGCCCTTGGCTCGATTTGGTTTTCCGCCAAGAAAAGAGGCCTGGCCACGGGTATCGTGACCGCTGGGATAGGCATCGGCTTCGCCCTGTCGGGAGTTCTCGTTCCCCCCATTTTGGCTGCCTATGGTGCTGAGGGTTGGCGGTCCTGTTGGTATTACCTGGGCGCGATCGTCCTCATTCTGGCAGGGGTTACATACGGCTTTATCAGAAATCGGCCCGAGGACCTCGGGCTGAAACAGCTCGGTCCGGGAGCAGCGGAGACCGAATCAGAGCGAGAAAAGGCCAAGGCCCTCGAATGGAAAAGGATCTACAAAATCGGATCTGTGTGGCATCTGGGAGTCGTCTACTTTCTGTTTGGTTTCTCCTACATCATCTACATTACCTTCTTTGCCACCTATCTGGTCAAAGACATCGGCTGGACAAATAGCGAAGCTGGAAAGCTCTTTACCTTTCTTGGATTTCTGAGTATTTTCTGCGGCCTTCTCTGGGGAGGAATTTCGGATATCATCGGAAGAAAAGGTGGAGCAGCCCTGGCCTACATCGCCCTGGCCATATCTTACGGTGTCTTTGCCCTGTTCCGTTCTTCAGGAGCCTTCTATATCTCAGTTGTATTCTTCGGGCTGACCGCATGGGCCATACCAACCATCATGGCTGCCGCAGCAGGAGATTATGTGGGACCGAGGCTGGCTCCTGCGGGACTCGGATTTATCACGCTATTCTTCGGAATCGGTCAGTTCATCGGACCTACGGTTGGAGGATTTCTGCGCGATTATGGAGGTTCGTTCACCCTTCCTTTCCTTCTGGCCATGGCCGTTTCCCTTGCAGGCACAATCGGAGCACTAACCCTGAAGAGACCCCAGACTTGAATCCCTCTCTCCAGACGGATTTTCCTAGCAAGCCCAAGAGCGAAACCGTCCGAATGAGGCTGGAGGCGCACCTACTTTCTTTCGAGTGGGGTTTTTAGGCCCGAACCGGTCAGGACCACGACGACCGTCTCGCCGGGGGAGATCTGGCTCTGGAGCTGAGGCAGCACAGCAACAGCCGTCGCCGAACTTGGCTCGACATAGATCCCCGTCCGAGCCAGCCGTTCCTGTGCTTGCGCTATTTCCTCTTCAGTGGCCACAGGTGTGAGTCCCTGGTTTTCCCGCAATGCTTGCAATATGGCTCGGCTCCGCACAGGGTTCACAATGGCCACGCCCTCTGCGATCGTTGGTCGGGGCGGGACAGCCAGAGTTTCCTCACGACCTGACTCCATTGCTGCGGCCAGAGGAGCACAACGCTCCGCCTGAGCTGCCACGAGCCTCGGCAACCGGTCGATCAGTCCCGCTGAGGCTAATCTCTGAAACCCCCGCCAGGCTCCCAGGAGAAGCGTTCCTTGTCCAACCGGTGTCACAAACCAGTCAGGTGCCCGATCACCCAGCTGTTCCCAGACCTCCCACGCAATAGTGGCCATGCCGATCAATGTTAAAGGGTGCCAGACGTGACTCGCATAGACCGGTCCGCTTTCCGCTGCCTTCTCAGCGGCGCGGGTTGCCTCGATTCGTGAGCCCGGGACGGTTACGAGCTCTGCACCATAGATCGCGATCTGTGCCCGTTTGGCCGGACTCGCATGTGCGGGTACGTAAAGGCGAACGTGAATGCCAGCTCGGGCCCCATAGGCAGAGAGGGAAGCTCCGGCGTTTCCCGATGAGTCATCAAGGGCCTGATCCACGCCTCGTGCAAGGAGGTCATTCACAACCAAAACAGTTCCCCGATCCTTGAACGCACCGGTTGGGTTGAGGTATTCGAGCTTCCAGGAGACGTCCACGCCATCCCAGGCGCCGGGAATCAGGGGTGTGAAACCTTCGCCCAGTGTGACTGGCCCAGTGGCGGCCGGAACAGGCAGCATGGCTCGGTACCGCCATAGGCCAGGCTGTTCGCGATCTATCGAATCCGGGGCAAAAACCTCGAGGTCGGCCAGTTCACGTGGGCCACCGCAACTACATGGCCACCGCGCAACGGGCCAGGGTTCGGATGAACCGCAGTGGGTACAGACCAGTCGCATACCTACCTCTCCTTGTTCCTCCATATATTGCCACAGGGAAACACTTTTCGCTACAAGGAAAGAATGCCCCCTCGGATCATGAAACTCCCGCCTCGAATTCTCTTGACATCACCACCAAATTTACGTTATCTCGCTGTGGAGGTACAGAGCCATGGATAGCTTTATGAACCGAATTGTTCGGGCTGCCAAACTCGATACCAGCGTCTACGAGGAGGTTGAGGCGGACAAAGGGGCCATGGGACAGGCCATGGGGATCGTTATTCTCTCGGGCATTGCTGCCGGAATAGGCACCGCATCCAGGGGCGGGTTAAGCGGGATCCTTACGGGTACGATACTTGCCCTCGTCGGATGGTATCTCTGGGCTTATCTCACCTATTTTGTCGGCACGAAGCTCCTTCCCGAGCCACAGACCAAAGCGGATCCTGGCGAACTCCTGCGAACCATTGGTTTTTCGAGTTCTCCTGGCTTGATTCGGGTGTTGGCAGTGATTCCAGGCTTTTCAGGCCTGGTTTTCCTTGTCGCCTCAATCTGGATGCTGATCGCGATGGTAATCGCTGTCAGGCAAGCCCTCGATTACAAGAGCACGTTTCGGGCAGGGGGCGTCTGCGCCATCGGATGGATCATCCAATCACTGATCCTCTATCTCTTGTTCTGGATTTTGGGTGGTCCGAAGGGCATCTGATAGGTCTCGATGCTTCTGAGGAACCCTGTGCGGGGAAGAGGACGAAGAAGTCCCGAGACTCAGTTACCCTATTGCGGGTGAATGAACGGGAATGCCAGAGGCTAACCCCCTCTGTGTCTCATCAAGACAAATTTCTTCCTGCCACCGATATCGACCGATTCCAGGCGAAGCATTGACTCCCTCTTTCTCAGGTGTTCGTATTTCATGGCGTGGTCGATAGCGATTCCGCTCTGTTCAGCGAGAGCCTCGATAAACTCGACTTCATCGTCACTGAAATCCCGTCTAGAATCCGTATAGAGGCGAAGTACACCGATGATCTGATTTTTCCCGACCACGGGGAAGGTACAGATCGATACGATTCCCTCCTCTTTGCAGGCATCGGGATACTGTATGCGCGGATCGGTAGCGATATCAGGGGTGAAGTAGTGCTTGCCACTTAGCAGGGTATCCTCGATGACCCTGTCTGCCCCGATGGGTCCTTTGCTGAGAAACGCCTCGCTCAGACCGGACGTCGAGACCACTTCGAGTGTTTTCTGCTTTTCGTCGAGAAGCATGAGACAGCTGCCCTTGACATCCAATGCCTTTCTTACAGCTCGAGTAATCGTATCGAGAACATCTTTCAAGTCCCGAGGTGAATTGATGGTTTTAACCGCTTCACGGAATGCTCTGAAATAGCAGTCCATTTTGTCTTTCTCCTGTTCCCGGTCATTCTAGGACGAATTGGCTCGAAATGTCAAATTCGGGTCAATTGAATTTTCAGCGGGATTCTCACTCCCCCTGGGCCCGACCCAGGGACAAGAAACCCGACTCGGCGGCTCCTTATGGCCCGGCTCTCCCCACATAAATGAAACTTTCCCCTTTTTTGGGAACCGTTTCTTCGACGCGCGTCTCCTCGGTTTGAGGAAATATGCTCCCCATTTTTCTCAGGTACCTTTCGTCCCTCTGGGCCGACCAGGTTGCCAGAACTCCATTCGGTGCGAGTATTTCCTTGATCTTTTGAAGCGTTTTTCTCGTATAAAGCCGTTTGTTTTTTCCTAAAACGAGCCAATTGGGACCATTATCTACATCCATGAGGACGGCATCAAAATGCTCTCGCGTATCGTAGAAAAAGGAATACAGATCACAATGAACCAGCACGGTACGAGGATCGTTCAGTGCACTACCATTGAGGTTGAATAGGAAGGTCCGGTTCCAATCGATGATCGCCCTCTCAATTTCGATCACGACAGCCCGAGAAACGCTTGGGCAAGTTAGGACCTCTCTGAGTGTGAACCCCATGCCGAGCCCTCCGATAAGAACCTCATATTCGCCCGATTTGGGTTTAAGACGTTGGAGGGCTTTTCTGGCAAGGACCTTCTCTGAATGATCATTGGAAGAGGCCATGAGAAAAACACCGTTGTAGATGAGTTCATAAACCCCCTCTTCTCGACGCTGAAGCCGAATCTCACCCCCTTTTGTAAATCGGTGATCGATGATCTCCCTCCTTTTCACGACCTTTTCCACAGCTACTTTCCAACGAGATACCTTCGATCCGCGCTCAATAAAGATACCTCACCACGAACCCCGACGAGAAATAATACAACACTTTCATTCGAGCTAGAAGCCCTTGCCGGGTCTCCCCTGCAAGAATAAAAGAGCTTGAGGAGTTTCCTCAGTTTTGGGGACCCTCATATCCCTGAGGGACGTTTGCGGAAGCGTTGGGGGACCCATCGAGGATGAGCAGGAGGGGGAAAACCCCGCCTTTAGAGCGGGGAAGCGGTAAATATTCCCCACCTGCGAGTCCGGAGAGGGTCAACGCGAGAGCAAGGGAGCGAAGGGATATGAGGGTCCCATCTAAATATTCAAACCTGTCGTGAAACATCAGAAGGTTAGAAATTCCTTGCTCTGAAAACTCAGGAAACTCCTTCAAAATAGTTCGGAATCCCCTGATTTCTCAGGTAATCGCGTGACCTATCCAAGCCTCTTGAAGACACACGAGGCATAACTCATTCTGTCGTCATGGCAGAAGAAACAATGCTGATATTCCCATCCGTTTCTGCTTTTCTCGTTCAAAAACCTCGTAAAATCATGATCGAAGGCGGATGGCTTACTCTTGAAGGTTTCATAGAGGTATTTGTCTTTCATTCGATCCACCTCCCTTTCGGCTAGGTTCTAAAACCATTATAAACCCTTCGGACTGGCCTTTTCAATTCTCGACCACCCGGCTTCTACCCGATAGATCATGCCCTCAGAGCTGTTCGAGATTCCCCTTCCGTGACAAATTGGTGAAGTCCTGCAATACGCTGGGTGAGTTCATGATCATGGGGTGACTCGGTGCGCAACGTGGGGAGTTATTGCAGATTTGTTAGCAGATGAGTTCTATCTTCTTGTCGGGAAAGAAGAGATTTGTGTTACCAGAGGAAGAAATCCTGATTTCGAACCTCTGTCCACAAGTGCATAAGCTGAAAAACTCCTGGCAATAGTTGGCCATGCCTTTGATTTTGGTCAGGCTCGCAAGTTGTTTCCCACAATTTGGGCAGACAATTTTCCCCATTTTGATGATCATGGAATCGGGACCTGGTCGGTGAAAACTGTTCGCTCGAAATTGAAATTGATCCAAGACGATCCTGTCCAGATTCTTGATTGCTCTGATCGAGACCCCCATTTCAAAGCTCCGGTCCCGAGAATGCTTTACGTAGACCACCTCTCCCTTAAAGGTGACCAGGCTACCCGCGAGCGCAAAAGCGATATCGAACAATTCCTTGGGGTTGACGGAAAAACCGCTTTGAAGCCTCACGCCGCCCATGCTGAGGTCCATGGACCTTGAAGGTTTTTCGTCGTATGCCCGTCCTTCGTTGTCGATACGAGTGTAGATGGCGGGATAAACCAGCCTCAATCTGACCGAGTTTCTTCTCTCCCGAAATCGAGGCCTAGCTTCCATGAGCTTCCCTTAGAATCCCTTGGCTCTCAGGGGTCTTGAGAGATGCTCGTCTAGTTTAGCAGCTTCTGGATTATTATCAAGAAAAAAGGGTGAATTTTTTCATGTGATTACAGCAATTAACGGGGGGTTATTACAGCCAGTCAGACATCGGGGAGTAAATACGGAGCGTGTCCCCCACGTGTCCCGCTGGAGGCGGGAAGAAGGTCTACGGGAGAACAAGAGAGTGAAGGAACATGAGGGTCCCCTTTAGAGATCCAAAATTTTCATCGAAAATCAGAAGGGTAGAGAAACCTTATTTTCAAGAACGAGGAAACTCCCGGACCCAAAAACGAGTGACAGAAAGGAAATGTTGCGCAACATAATAGAGATTTGCGTGTACCCGCAGTTTTGCGGATCGCGACTCATTGCAGGGGGGTCCACTGGCCCTCCATTTTATGAGGAGTCGACGCGTTTTGAAACCCTTCTCAGCTCCTCTGCCGCCTGGTCCATAACGATTGAAACCACGGCGTCGATCCGGAGCACCTCCCGACCTCCATCAATTTCTTCGGTTGCACCCCCTTCGCTTACGGGTTTCTTTAGATCAGGATACCGTGTCACATAAATTTGAATATCATCACGCACGCTCTCGACATGATTTTTGTTGTATCGGGTCTTATATCTCCAAATCTCGGCTGCGTTCTCATAGTGAATCAGAATGTTGAGTATCGAGTTTGCTATTTGAACTCTGTTCTCTGCTTCTTGGCTGTTCAGATAGGAATTGACCGTGGATTTCGTGTCTCTCAAGATCTCCACATATTCCCCGTACGTAATATCGTCTCCGTATCTAGCCTCGACCTCCTGCAGGGCTTCAATTGCATGTCTCGTAAGTGGTAGGTGGACCCTGTTTTCGATCCGCCCATCCCCTGGTTCCAGTGGCTCCTCTGCAATTGGCACGTTAACCGTTTCAATTCTTCCATCTTCATGGTTGAAACTCTTCAATAAGAACATCAATGCGGCCAAGAGAATCAGCAAAATACCTCCAAAGATCGCGATATCTCGCTTGCTACTGCGGGACTGACCCTTAACTGATGTTGAACCATCCTCGCGTATTTCACCTATCGAAACTCTTGAGCCGAATCCCTCGAGGCGACCTCTGATATTTTGGGCTTCTTCATGGTCAAACTCAACAGGCAGTATTGCAGGGATATCCCGCAATACTCCATTTCGGATTTCTATGTAATTCAGGTCTAATACACCATCGAGGTATTTGGCCATTCGGTGCTTTGCATCTTCGCTTTCAATCTTATTGATATATACGGCGAACCTAGCTGCTGATTTTTCTCTTGGAACGGTTCTCCGATCCTGGGATTCAACCAAATGATCAGACTGGACGCTTACTCTTCCTCCAATCTGTTCCAGCTTCTTCGCAATTGAGTCCGCTTTTGCCTTGCTGAGGTTTTTCTTTATGATGACAGGGGAATTAGCGATGAGTTTATCGATCTGCTTTCCCGTGACCTTAAATACTTTGGGTACGTGCTGCGTGAATTTCTCTTTTGTGCGGGGCAGATCGTCGATCAGTCCAATAAATACAATCCGATATGTCTTTTGGAACACGGCCTTTCCAAGTGACTGCGGCGATTTCATTTTGGATTCCTCACGCAGGAGTTCACGCAACCACCGTTAGGCAAACTTAAAACAGACCTTCGATTTCCTTATCGGCAGTCCAACGCTAAAACTCAAATGATTTTGGAAACCTCACAACCCCCTTCCTCCATCCCAGAATTTGCTTTCCATCAAAAAACACCAGTGATAAGCCTATTCACAACGGGTTATGCCTCCGCCGTGAAGGTGGCTGCTCGAAAGAATGTCCTGCCGTTGAAAGTAGTGAGTCTGAAGTAGGCCCCACGCCTGAAGGTCGCGTCGCGGAAAGACGCCTCACCATGAGAAGTGGCCATCCCGAAGAGCCCTTCCTCACTGAATTTTGCTTTTCTGAGGATAACGTCGTCGTCGAAGATCACCTTATCGAAACCAAGCTGCTCGTGGAAAACCGTTTTCTCCGCAGCAACGGAATAGGACTTTCTCCCCCTGAACATGCCTCCAACCCGAGAGTTCGTGATCTTTATTTTGTTTTGGATCTCTTGCAAATCCGTGAAATCCAGACCTCTTCATCCCTTTATCCCGGACCTTTGTAGCCAGGAATGATCCAAAAATGCCTCTTTCCCAAGAACCTTATCATTTTTTGTCTAAACCCAAGTGCATCCTGTTCTTCTCACACTTTTGTCGTTTCTCGGTTCTCGAGACTTGCCCATTATCAGCCGATTCAAAAGAAAAGGAGAATTGCGTGGAGGTCTTCAGGTCTTCTTCAGTGCGGATTCTTTTTGGCAGGGACTCTCGAAGCGTGTCGCGCGGTTTGCTCCATGAGCTGGAGGAGGTTTTGTGGCAGATTAGGACAATTTTTCAGTTTCGGGAAGTGCCTGAAATGACAAACTAATTCATGGAAGTGGAGGACTTTCACCCAGGCTTGAAACGATTCTCTTCCTCTCTTCCCCCTCGGGCTCAATCGTTTGATGTGCCTCTGAAATCGGATCATAGGGCATGACAATTTTTGACCACAAGGACGCTATCACGAAGCCGCGCTGACTCTGAATTGCACCATTTCATGCGGGTTTCCACCCAAGGATCATCTTGGCACGATTCGTGAGAAGTAGCAAGACGATGTTCTCCAGACAGAAGTCTTTTCTTCTTGTCGTATTGCTGTTGCTCTGGGCCACGGGCTGTGCGACTTATAAATCGCGAAGGATCGACATCCGCCCTGTGAATGAGTACCCGAATCTGAGCATCGCTGAGGGAATCTCAGTCGCTGCTGATCCCTATGGCTCGGGAACAAAAGCAGAACAGGGGTTCGACAGAGATGTAACCCGCGAGGGGTTTGTCCCAGTGAACCTGATCGTTAGAAATGACACCGATGAACAGGTTCGAATCAATCGCGAGAAAATTGCGTTAATTGATGAAAATGAGGTTGTTTACAGGCCGGTGAGTAGCAACGATATGTCCGACAAATTCAAGAAGAACGTGATTGCACATTTTTTGGCTGGAAGTGTTATTTCCGTGGCCGTGGGCGTTGTGTCGTCGGTTTCTGCGATACTCGCAAACCGAAAGATGAAAGCTGACTGGCAACGGAAAGAGATTCCGGACCAACTCGTCCTTCAGCCCGGAAAACAAATACATGGGTTCGTGTATTTCAAGCTTCCCCAAGGCCAGACAACGACGGTGAGTAAACTCTATTTGGAGTCCGAGAGGCTTAACAGCGGAAAGACAGTTCGCGTAGAACTCACTCCTCGTGACAACGAATCGATCGTTACGATTTCTCCACCCGATCCAAGGGAACCCAAAGACCATTCGATCACTGCGGCCAATCCCTGAACCTACAGAGACCAGGGCTGAATCAATCCTCCCAAAGGTGATCCAACCGAAGGGACAACTCAGTAGCGAAGTTCCCATCCTTGAATCCAAGCCAAAAAATCATGGAACTCGCCTTTTGCCTGCCGCCCGTACGAAATGGACGGCCATTGACCAGTGCGGCATTTCTCAAAATTTCCCTCATTTTCCAGTGCATATCTCTCACAAGCTGCAGATCTCTTTAGGTACTTCCAATTTCTCAAATGGGGAAATCCTGAGCATTTCTGTACAGTTTACTGAGCTTTGTGGATGGTCATGTCCCTGAAGGACTTTTGCGGAAGCGTTGGGGGACCCAGATAGGTTAAAGGATAAAGGTTTGTTGGGAGTCTCTCTCCTTAAACCTTTTGCCTTTTTCCTTTGTCCTGCGACAGCAAAATCTGCGAGCCCCGCCAGGGTCAACGCGAGAGCAAGGGTGTGAAGGGATATGAGGGTCCTGTATAAATACTCAAAATTATCGTTAAGTATCAAAAGGTTACAAACTTCTTGCTTTGAAAACTCAGGAAACTCCAACCATTTCTCCCTTGACCATCCGACCCATAGCGAATACAATAGACCCAGCGTTCTATAACAGTTTCAATGGCTTATAAGAAACTCTTTTTCCAAAATGGGTAAACCTTTTCTGATTATCGCTATGGTACACAGCTTCGGAATTCGGGATAGAAGGAATCTCGACAGGATGAGGATGACCTACCCACCCACCTATACCCCACATGACAATTACGGAACTCCGTGTGAACAGAGAATTTCCAGGTTCATGAATCTGAGTCTTACAGGACCACTCCTCCAGAGCAAGTACCCGGTGGAGTCCGGGGAGATTCTCGACATTACCCCAGCACTCGGAGACAATTTGATCATCTTTAGGGGAAAGGTCATCCATGTGACACCGGCCGAGAATGAGGGCTTTGATTTGGGTATCTCCGATAAAGATATAAACGACCCGGAGATAGCCGCCCTGATAAGATTCATGTTTTGCCTACAGACCGAGCTTAGGTGATCGAGAATAGTCCAATTCGCTTTTCGGAGATTTCGATCGCATAATCAACTTGATCCAAGAAAGGAGGCCTTCCCATGAAAAGGTATCCCCTTCGTCATTCTCGGTACTTGACTGCTTTCTGTTTGCTGGTTGTTGCATTCTCCCTGACAGTTTGGGGAGGGGACCTGGAAGCTAAGGTTACCTTAGAGTCAACTTCCTTAGAGGAAATTATCGTCCTCGGCGGAGAGGATTCGCGAATTCGAGCGGTGATGGACGTGCAGGAGCGTCATACGGATGACCTCATGGCCGAACCGGGAGTTGTTGGAACAGCAACCGGACTCACTGACGCTGGGAACCCAGCAATCCTCGTATTTGCCGAGTCTTTTCATGCGGCTCAGGCGGCGATCATTCCGGCCCGCATCGAGGGGGTGCCCGTTGTCGTGAGAATAACAGGCAAAATTAGACCTCTGGGGAATGGTCTCCCAATCGGGACGCAAAGGGCCGATCCAACTTCCAGGTTCCGGAGACCGGTACCGATCGGCGTTTCAACGGGCCACCCGAATATTACGGCCGGCACAATCGGATGCCGGGTCACCGATGGTTCGGGCGTTTATGCTTTAAGCAACAACCATATTTATGCTGACGAGAACAGGGCTTCGATAGGCGACAACGTGCTCCAACCGGGTCCCGTCGATGGGGGCATCGACCCAGACGACGCGATCGGGACTCTCTCTGATTTTGAGCCAATTGTTTTCTCTACGTTTGCCAACAACGTCATCGATGCAGCGATCGCTCTCTCTTCACCCACCCTGTTGAAGAACAGCACACCATTTGGCGGGTATGGTACGCCCAAATCGGAGCCAATCGCAGCCAGTGTCGGTCTTCGAGTGATGAAATACGGGCGAACAACATCAAAAACTCGGGGCTGGGTCGATGCCATCAATGCTGTTGTGAATGTTCAATACGGGTCTGGCGTTGCCCGTTTTGTTGATCAAATCGTGATCAGACCGGGCTTCTTCAGCTCCGGTGGTGATTCAGGATCGCTCATCGTTGTTCTGAGAGGGGTAAACGCACGCCGACCCGTCGGCCTCCTGTTTGCGGGCAGTCTTGAAGTTACGATCGCCAATCCGATCGATGCGGTTCTGGAAAGATTTGGCGTAACCATAGACGGTGACTGAGATTCGTCGCTGTCTCCTAGGGCATTGACAACTGAACCACAAGGGGAAAGAGCAGAGCTGAGCCAGTGTGGGACGCCCTTTCCCTTTTTTGTCTGTGAAGCGTATAATCCTTTCCAGATGATTTGAAGCAATCACCAGAGAAAAGTCGATCCATGGCTTCACGAGTCAAGAAAGCAGCGCTCAGCATCGGTCTGATTCTCCTTGCCATCGGTTTGATCACAATTGCAAATGAAAAAACCAACGATGCCCAAGGAACGTTCAACATGGCAGAAAAAACGATCAAAGAGGTGCTCAAGGAACACACAAACGAACTGATGTCCCTTCCGGGTGTGGTTGGCACAGCTCAGGGCCTCTGTGATGACAAGCCATGCATCAACGTGTTCGTCATCAAAAAGACGCTTGAGCTGGACGAGAAAATCCCGGATTCCCTTGATGGTTATCCGGTAGCGATCGAAGAGACGGGTGAGTTTCGAGCGCTCCCAGGGGACCAGGATTGATCCACCGTGATCAGGCTCATGCCCCTACCTGAATCCAACATCTTCATCAAACAGGGCCAGGAACTCTCCCAAGTTGGCTGGGGTTGAGACTTTCACGACTCAATCCATTTCGAACCTAGGGTGGACTTATGAAATCTCTGATCACCGGTTTGACAATCGTTTTAGGCTTTATCCTCGCGCTCCTATGGATGCCCCCTTCGTCTCATGCATCCTCCGACCCAGTTCAGTGTTCCGATTTTTCGGATAGGGGCCATTTGAACGTCCTGACCATTAACCTGTTGTTTTCCGAAATCAGGCAACGGGAAACGAGACTGGAGCGGGTCGTCGATTTCATCGAGGCGCAAGCGGATGCAGACGAACCGGTCGATCTGGTTTTGTTGCAAGAAGTTGTCGGGGGCTCACTTTCTGGAACGACAAACACCGCCCTCGATTTGAAGAGTCTCCTCTCTGAACGAGGGCTCCACTACAATCTCAGCTACCGACTCGCAAACGGCCTTCCCGGAGCACTTACGGTGGGCAATGCCATCCTCAGCCGATGCGAGATCGTATTCACCCTATCAAAAACACTCCCGATTGTCACAGAAGAGCCATTTGACGGCTTTGAAATTCCCCTAAGAAGAAAAGTCATCATGTCCAGAATCAGCGTCCCAGACTTTGGAAAAATCAACGTTTACAATACCCATCTCTGCGCATTCTGCGATCCGCAAGAAGAACGCCTTGAACAAGCAGAAGTTCTCATGCGGTTCATCAGAAACGTGGAGAGACGTATCGGGTGGGATGGAAATCCCATCATTCTCGGAGGAGATTTCAACACGAATCTGAATATCGAAGCCGAGATACCGGTTTACGATTTGATAACGAACGAGGGATTTATCGATAGCTATGCTGTCGCGAACCAATGCACCAGCTGCTGCTCTGAGGACGAGGGATTGGATGGTTGTACCTTCGCCGTCTCAGGCAATCCGTTTACTGGGGCATCAGAAGATCCCATACGGATCGATTACATCTTTGCCAGAGGCGTGATGGATCTGGATATTCTCAGCAGCCAAGTAGTGTTCAAGGAGGATCCCAATTGGGTTTCGGATCACTCTGGTGTACTAACTCGAATTCGGTTTGACTGAACCCGCAGATATTTGGCCCATCGGTTCTCTCAAGCTGGAGTTATCGTCAAAGCCGTTGATGTTCTTTCAGCATGCATCGGTCCATGACAACCTTGAGCCCCGCAGCCTCGGCCTTCCGGGCAGCCTCCTCATTGATGATGCCCTCTTGCATCCAAACGGTCTTTGCCTTTCTCGCTATGGCCTCTTCCACAACTGGCAGGACCTCCTCTGATCTCCTGAAGATGTCAACCACATCGATCTCGATCTCCGACGGGATGTCTGTCAGGCGGGGATAGGCCTTTTCACCGAGGACCTCCTCCATGCCAGGACGAACAGGGATAATCTTGTATCCCTTCGCCTTGAGATAAGAAGCAACCCGAAAACTCGGACGGTCCTGCTTCGGGGATAGTCCGACCACAGCGATGTTTTTCGATTCTCTCAATACGTCCTTGATTTCCTCATCAATCATGGTTTCTCCTTTTCAAACGAGCAGTCAGAGGCACTGCTTCAGCTCAACTCGAGGGTCCTTTCAGTCTTCATGGTTGAATAGGAAAACAATAGCCTAAGGGTCACTGCGAGAGCAAGGGAGCCAGGGGATAAGAGCGCCCCCGTGAAAGTTTCAAAATCATCCTTAGGAATCATAATCCTAAACGAACCTCTTGTCGGGAGCCTTCTTCCAAACTCTCGTTGACTTTCCGGATCTTTCCGTTAGAATTATGGGGCCTTTTACCTTCGTGAGGTGGGACAGAATGGCAAAGAATCCAAATGTCACGAGGCGGGAGTTCATCAAGGGGATCGCCGCAACAGGAGCTGTGGTCTCCATGACCGGTCTTTTCGTTCCCAGACAAGCATTCCCCGATGGAGAAAGGTCGCAGGTTTTCGAAGTTTACGGATGCCCCATCCATGATGGCGAGCTCCGTCACTCTGGCCTCGACACCCTGTTAGGCCTCCTTGCAGATCATGGAGTCAAATTCTATCACACCAGCAGTGACCACCCGTGGGGAGGTTCCAACGGGATTATCGAACCCAATGACGTCGTGCTTATCAAGGTCAACTGCCAGTGGAAGTGCCGAGGCACAACCAATACCGATGTGATCCGAGGCCTCATCTACCGAATTCTTCAGCACCCTGATGGCTTTGACGGCGAGGTAATCATCTTCGAAAACGGCCAGGGTCAGGGAAGCTTTGAGGGCGATCCGGACGCTTGGGGATCCTACGCATCCTGGCCTGAAATCGATAATGGCGTCTGGGTCAACGCTGAGGAGCAAAACATCTTAAGTGTGGATTACCTGGTCAACACGGTATTCAAAGACGACCCCGTCACTTCTTACCTCCTCGACTCCGTCCGGTCCACCTTCTTAACCGGCTCAGATCATGTGACTGAAGGCTATCGAAGAGTGTCCGATGTATCCTACCCCTGTTTCACCTCAGCAGGAGGAAACCGAATCGAACTGCGCGAGGGGATTTGGAACGGATCTGGATACGACAGTAATGTGAAGCTCATTAACGTTCCGGTACTGAAGACCCATGGAGGTACGGGCATCACAGGAGTTCTGAAACACACCTACGGCATTCTCTCCATGGCCGATGGTAACTCCGGGATTCGTCATTACAGCCAATCGGGGACACAATGCGGGAAAATGTGGAGCCTTGTCCGGGCTCCTGATCTGAACATCCTCGACTGTATCTGGGTAAGCTACGAGAGCCTTTCCGGTTATCCTCCAGAGACGACCTACCGCACAAATATGCTCCTCGCAGGATTCGACCCGGTAGCCCTCGACTACCACGCAAGCAAGTACGTGCTCTTGCCACTCGGTGGCAGTCGCGCCAATGAGCACGACCCCGATTCCTACTCGGGTCTGACAGATCACCTGACTGGGGCACGTGACTACATTAACGACAACGGTGGTATTGGGGGTGAGCCTGCCCGGATGGGAGACGAAAATATCGAGGTGATACCAGCGTCGGCTGGTGGTTCGTCAGGAACCATTGGTGGCAGTAGCAGCAGCGGTGGGTGCTTTTTTGCCACCTCAGTCCAGCGCTAAGCACTGCCATGGATCCATTTGCGCTGTTTCTCCATGAGACGGGAGATCTGTTCCTGGAGATAGAGCCTGTCCTGCGTCCGAATCTCTTGAAATTGAACCCGCACTTTCAGACGGTCTTCATCCGGCCATAGAGTCTCAACAACATGGCCCTTACATTCGATCACTTGCGGATGGATGGCAATCGAGAGTTCGACCTTCTCACCATTTGTCAGGCTGTAAGGAGTCTCGACTCGGACTGTACCTGAGCTGAAGTCAAGTGTCGAGGCGACCCGAGGCCCGGAATAGATTTCGCTGAGATAGAGGACGGCGTGAGAGGCCTTCACTCTTGGATGGCTTCTTCTCCCAATCATGGCCGCGGTTCCCCTATCGCATTCCCATTAAAGCAGTGCTGGCCTTAAGACGATAAATCGAGAGACTGTAATTACCAGAAACCTCGCTTCCGGTCAGTTTTTCGACAAATCCCCTGTCGCTGAGAAACTCCAATCTCTGCAGTATCTGTTCCACGCTCGGTTTTGTCTTCCCTGCGGTGTCTTCCTCAAGCTCGTACCACACCTGCAAGGGCGTCAGCCGCTCGTAAGCAGAGAGGATTCGCAAGATATTACGGTCGATTTGATCAACATCGATACGGCCGTTCATTCCAACGTTCTCCTTCCTGTAGGTGAGCAAGATCAAATAACCCCAATAAAAAGAAAGCATAGAGAGAAAAACGAATTCAAGGGTTCGGCACCAAAAAAATGGCTACGCCAAAGACGTAGCCCTAACCAATTGCTCTTGAGACAAACACCTAGAACTCTCTAACCGTCCCTACGAATTCATCATCGGTGACCAATATTCCCTCGGTGGTCATGATTTCTTTTGGATCGAGTTGTTTTGCCATTTCCAAGAACCGCTATCTTATCGTTGGCATGAAAAATCCGGCAACCGAACGGCACATTCCATTACCAAACAGGTCGAGATGAAAGTGCCTTATTTCCGCTTCAGGCCGATATGGCTTCTTGTTGTGTGTAAACCGCACATCCAACCTGTGGTCTCTTTTTTTGGCCAGGGTTTTGAGTATCTTAACCGCAGTTTCCAAGGGGAGGTTGGATTCGACCATCATTCCCTCGTTACAGGCATTTACCGCCTTTCCCAAAACACTCCTTCTGCTTATTTTGAAAACCACGGGAAAATCGACCGCGACTCTCTTGTATTTCCTGCGATCTTCTTTCATCATTCACCCCATCGCCTTCTCTTATTCTGACTCGCCTCCCTCTCATACCTCCAAGGCCCTCTTTGAGCCTTTGCGAGGTTCCAAGGGTTCTGCCTGAAACGATCCCCAGTCATCATCCTTCTCAAGAGAGTCACTGATGCGATAAGAACCGGAGAGAATGGTCGTTTTTCGTAACCATCCTTGAATGAAGCAACTGTGACCATCGCAGCTACCNNGTTCGCTCCAGTTCCACCCTAACCCCAACCTTTTGGTCCATTTCAAACATAGTTGCCTTGACGAGACCGCCCAATCCCCTGTACTTGAGGCTTTTTCACGTCCCAAGCCACATGGTGGTGATATCCTCGGTGTGAGATCTGAGAGGTGGTCTTGATCGTGCATTCACAAGGGGAGTCCCACAGTCACTTGACGATGACACACGTGCATTCACATGAATGACAGACTTTGTCACAAACGCTTCCAAGCGGAATCGCCAGAACACCGCCTGCTCCGTGACTTCCTATGACAATTGTGTCAATACGTTTTTTTCTTGCAAACTTCAGGATCTCATCAGCGGGATCTCCCTGCGTCACATAGGTTTGGGCAACCTCAACACCTATGTCCTTCGTAAATCTCTCGGCCTCCCTGATAATCTCGACAGCGGCCTCTTCCGCTTCATCGATCAGACGCTCGAGGGCAGATTCACCGTGAGACTGACTTGATAGAGCGGTCAAGTGAGCAATAGAGTACACATGGATAAGATAGACCGACGTATTGTATTTCAATGCGATGTCACACGCAGTCCCCACCACCTCTCTAGTATGGTCTGAACCGTCTATTGGAACAAGGATCTTTCTAACCATAGATTGAGGCGGCCTTTCCAAAATTCCTCTTTATGAGAAAACGGTCCGTTGGAGGTTCGCGCTTCAACCCAGCCAATAGTTCCTCTCCGATTAAAACACTATACCTGGGAATGTCAAGGAAATTGTGAGATGAGATGACCCACGTCCGGGATTTCTAGATTAAACTTTACGAATATGGCTGGAGACCGAGCAAACTAAGATGGGCCCTTGACCAACCTGATGAGAGTGCTACGATACAATTGTTCCTGCTGAATGCCACAGGGGCTGAAATAGGCTAACCGAGCGGAAGTTGGAGGGATGCGAACCCACCACCTCCGCCTTGAGTACTTTGGTTCCAATGGCTCCATGGAGTCTCCTGCGATCGAGAAGAGGTCTATTGAAGGGACCCAAAAAGGTGGCGATCTCTCGGCCTTATCACGACTCAACCGTCGGCAACCATGTTGCGGCACAGAGCCGCTCATCGAAAATCATCAATTCGAATCCATAAATGAGCGTATTCGCCGCTATGAATCGATCAGCTGGATCCTCATACGGCAGGTCGAGTTCCTGACTTCGGGTGGCTATAGCAGCGGTGAGAAAGGCCTCTGTAACGGGCCAATTCTTTAAGGCTTCCTTGACCCATGCCACAGGATCAGGCTGAAGGTGGATTCTGCCTTTTTTGCCGATGCTAATGTTTCCCAACCTTAAGAATTGCTAATCCCATCTTAAAGCTTTCCGTTTCTCAGCTGTTTTCTCATAAAGGCATTGAATGTCGATGATTCTTTGAGATCTTTCTCGAATTCCACTGGATCGTCCTGCTTTCTTCTCTCGATATAGATGTTAATTCTGTCCATAAGTGGATAAGGCAGCGGTGAGTCTTCTCCAGTAGTATGTCTGCCATCCCCAAGATCACCGTAAATGGGGTGTAATTTCCTAACCTCTTTTGCCGCCTCCTCATCGCTTAGACCGTCTTTTGCTTTGACTGTTTTGAATAGAGCCCGTGCCAGAGACAACCAATCATGAATTTTTGATATCAACCTCCTCTCAACATCCTGCCTGTTAAACCACCATTTTATGTCGCGATCTCTGACACCTTGACTTCTCATTTTTGCGAGATACGATCTGGTTTTTTCATCGAAAGATTCTGCTTCCAGAAGGATGTCACCCAGATTCTGGGGGAGGTTCACGGTGCCTAGTTTATGAGATTCTTCTATTGCCAGCTTGAGCATATCACTTAATGCATTTTTAGCGTCTGATGGCGACATTCTCATCCTCTCTTGTAAGAGAGGTATATATTTTCCGCGGAGTTTGTTTTTGATGTCTGACGATCCTCCAAATACCTTCGAGAACAATCCCATAAAGCACATCCTCCTGTTAAGACGTGGCGCTCCTGTGTTTTTGCTCAAGAATAACTGTCATTTCTATCGGCTTTGGAGCCGACAAACTTGAGCCAGATAATCGAATCGCTAGATTTCAGAGAAATGAAGTCAGGTCTTGACATGAGACATCGAATGTTTCGCCTTTCGGTCAAGAGATTGCGACGTGTTGATGCCTCACTCTAAGATCGAATTTTTGATGGGTTTTGTGCCTGTTCTCAGCTCTCCAATAGACAGCTCTGACGAGGGTGAAGATGTTCAAGGTCAACGCGATTGTGAAAGCTGTCGAAAAATGCTTGCATAATTCCACAATGGTGCTACCATAGAATTGTTCCTGCTGACGCTGCTGGGGGGCTGAAATAGGCTAAGCGGAGCGGAAGCTGAAGTTGACCTGAAAGCCTACTTTTTCTCCAAAAGGGGAAGGGTGGGCTTTACTATTTTCGCCCATCCGAGGATGGGTGAATAAACTTCAAGGCGAGACGGCGGCAACCAATAACATGCAAACAGGAGGTGATGAAAGGTGAAATTTCTCGTCTCCGCCCGACCAGGCACAATACCAATCAAAGTAAAGTACGGAGTCCACGTTTTTCAGGCGGCCAAGGAGTGGGCTAACGCACGACTTGCAGACGGCACATTTGACTGCCACTACGTCTATTCTGATCTCGGTGGAATCAGCATTACCAACGCAGACTCCCATGAGGCAATACAGGATTTGATCCTAGATTGCCCACTCTATCCCTATTTCGATTGGGAGGTGACGGCTCTCTGCGATGCAAACCATAGCTACGACAAAAATGTTTCGTACTTTAAGAAACTCGGAGGCTAAGGTTTTTAGGTTCCAAATGCATCGTTCGTGCCTCCCACACAATGGATCAAAGCGGTTGCCGCCATGCTACTCGACGCCGGGCTGTCGACTTGAGTAGGTAGCTCGGCTTTTCCATGTGTTTCAGGAGCCCTCTTCGGTTCAGGAAAGCCACGTACCCTGGGCAGGTGTGTATTCAAGAACTTCGAAACCGTTACCGAAATGGTTACTCGACCACAGAAAAAGGGTTACGCGGGTCACGTAACCCCTTGAAATCATTAATGCGCCCAGAGGGATTCGAACCCCCGACCTGCGGATTCGTAGTCTATTCAAACCCCCGAAGAAGAGATAACAAGGGATAAAACCAGTAAAGATTTCAGCAACTTCTTATCTGGTATTATCCCTTGTTTTTTGGTGTTTTCCTTTATTATGGGTGCAAAATGGGTGCAGAAATTTTGAGATTGCGAAATCAATCCTCGCTCTGTTCAGACGGTCAAAACAGGGGGATATTTTTCGCAAAGTGTTGACCAAGAATAGGGTCGTTAGGAATTTCCGGGATTGGAACCTTCATCCGACGGATTCGGAGTGCGAGAAAAGGCATTTTTACTGCGTTTTACGGATTGCTATGAAGTGTTATTTGTGCTTAGCCTGTCGAAAGATTCTTTGATATCTAGTTTGACGGAGTGTGACTGAGAAATACCGCTTTTGGACACCTATATGGACACCAAAACTGACACCAGCGGAAAAGGAGGTAAGCCCCCCAGGCCGCTCACATTTGACATTATATCCCACTCCTTGTCTCCCCCCCGAAATCAGGCATCCTAGAAGCGTTTTCTCAGCCGATTCTTTTTGACGAAGGGTTTGGGTTGTCCTGAGTTGAGATCGTGGCTTAGAGAGCAAATATGAGGGCATAAAAGGGCAGAGCCATCGCTGCCCCTGCCTCTCTGCCTTGGTTGGTTCCTCTCTTTATTTGCCCTTCTCTAGGATCAACACACAGTCAGACCCCTCAATCGGCGTCCCATCGAGCAAATTGCCCGTAAGCGTCAGC
>JABAOC010002490.1_pt3 | contig 23171 bp, 27 predicted proteins | sample 7062161 | NCBI WGS metagenome assembly JABAOC01 (sample SAMN14538625, study PRJNA623070) | marine sediment metagenome | biome: marine biome [ENVO:00000428]; feature: marine pelagic biome [ENVO:01000023]; material: deep marine sediment [ENVO:00002113] | place: India: Gulf of Khambhat ... | reverse complement strand
TCATCACACTATTACGAGAGGTACCGTGTGGCAAATCTAATGGGCATGAAGCGCGATGAGGTCCTGGCATCAGGGAAGAACAAAAAGGCCGTAGAGGCTCGCAGCATCGTATGCTTTTGGGCTATGCGTGAACTCCGCATAAGTCGGACTGTTTTGGCCGAGAGGTTCGGAATTTCACAACCGGCGGTCAGCATGGCAGTTAGCCGGGGAGAGCGATTGGCCAAACATTTAACTTTTCAATAATGGAGAATCAGTGAACTTATAAACTTATGTACGTCCCCCATTTCACACGTATTTCAGCCATTTCATTTCATTAGCGAATCAATTCCCAGGAGTTGATCTCGAGCCAATCATTGAGTTGATCGCTGTGAAGGCAGATTTGATTCAAGCTTCAGCCTTGCCCGAGCGTGTTTGCGATGATCCTGAAGATGAGAAGTTTATAGCTTGCGCTCTTGCCAGCAAGAGCGAAGTAATCATAAGCGGCGATCGGCATCTATCGAAAGTATCGGAGTATTGTGGCGTGAGAGTCGCAAGGCCAAGGGAATTTCTTGAAGACTTCGCAGGCGAGTAAAGAAGTACACTATGAGTCCACGAGGGGGAGGCAATCTGAAAATGCCCCGGCAAGTGTGCTGGGCCATTTCGGTTTTGTGGGTGAGTCATGGAGAAAAAGAGCTGAGCTAAGAATGCTGCAGCTGGAGATGTCGATCCAAAAGTCCCTCTAGAGCTTCTTTATCCCAGCCAGAGTATGTCTCCCTGTTGTCCACGATAAAAGCCGGGAATGTTTTGATGCGATGACGGAGCTTCTTATAGAGCCCCAGGGGCGAGACAGCGTCGATCACTTTGAACTGGATTCGATAGGGATAGAGCTGGGTGAGTTCTCGTATCCAATCAGACAGGCGTAAGACCTCCTCCTTGACGTCATCCGGGTATTCATTGATTTCCCTATTGGCAAATTTTCCCTTGAGACCGACATCAGCAAAAATCAGCCGACAGTTTTTACACTCCTCTGTCTGAATGCCGAGCATCATGGAAACGACCTCGACCTGAAGGGGTTTCGTACGTGATTCTCTACCATTCATCGCGGCTACCTCCAACTCCATGAGTTTACCATAGATTTCAACTCGAATATCAGACGAAATACCCTAAGCAGCTCCCCTTAAGGCATTGAAGAGTTCGAAGTAGTCTTCAATGAGACTCCCGTACTTGGCAGCTTGGCCGGGCCCGTTATAAAGCGAGGCGAAGTCCGTGAATTTTTTGCGCTGAAGGGCAACGACCATGGGTGAGGTTGTGCCAGGGCCTTTGAGGAAGTCGAACAACCCGAGAATCTGATATCGAATGTTCGATTGGAAGGCATCAAACATCTCCCGAACCGAATCGTAGCCAATACTGGGATGATTGAACCCCATGATCTGCGGTCCCCCCATGCTGATAGAACGCATTGCCGCCGACTCATCCAGGGCACGTGCAAAATCAAACACGGTCCACTCTCGCCGCTGATTGCCATGGAAATTAGCCCATCCTTCGTTCACGTTCTCCCGGAACTCGTGATTCTTCCATTTCTCTTTGGCGTCGAATCGAAAATGCTCACTAAACACGTCTTGATGATGTCTCCCCCACTGACGCCAGAAGATGTGATTCTCAAACCGGATGATCATACGTCCCTCAGGGCCATAGCCCCGTCCCCTTGATTCGACGCAGAGGACAGCCACGGTTGCGGCAACTTCCACTTCAATCGTGGTGCTGAGAGGTTCGAGCAGTCCTCCCTGACGGTTCCAGGTGCGCCCGGCGACTTTCTCCCGGTCAGAGAAATCTGGCTGAACGGCGATTCGCTCGCTCTCTGGAGGTTCCAAGGCGATGGCTCTTAAATCCTCCCGGTCGACAAGGAATCCGGCCGTGGGTTGATCATCCTGAACCGAGACGTAGTCTCCGTATACAAATCCTTCGATCCCATCTGCCCTGATCTCAAACCAGCTGTTGTGGTGTCTAAGAATGACGACGGAGGTCCCCCGCTTCAGTTGACCGACCGGAGGCTTATCTGTTGAAGGTTCCGGCCTCACGTTCAGCACTGACGCCGTCACAATTCCCTTTTTCTGTCTCCTTTGACCTACTTCCTCCGGCATTTTTTCCCCTTCCATCCGGTAATCTGATCCATGATCAGTGACATTGTTATTCCTGTTCTTGTCCTGAGATCAACACTATTGGCGTTTTGTACGCTGGTCCATTGCTCGTTGTCGCAGGAATGCTAAAAGGGGGTGCAGATGAGGTGGGGCTGTCACATCGCTGAATGTCAGTGACTTCTTTCTCTCGCCCTCGGATAGGGACAACCGGTAGAGGAACGCATCAGGAGGGCCGGGCGATCGAGGCGCCACATCACTTTCCCTGAGATCAAAGAATCCAGAGTCCTTGACAAGCCGCAACAGTTCTTTCGCAAGGTCTTGCGGAAGCTCGTCCGTGTCCCCGCGGAAGGTCAAAAGGACATTGGCAAACCCCCCGGAACACTCAAAGTCGATGTGCATTGTTCGGGTAGCTCCCGCTTTTTGTCAACTCGCCTAACGACAATTCTAAACCCGAGTCACCCACAATGTATACACGATCTTAGGTCACTTGGGCAGTCCCACCGCCTTGAAGGCCGCTCTGACTCTTTGCGTTGAGCCTAAGGGGACCTCCCCCTCTTTGGTGAGTGTCCGTGCTGATTCTACAATCACCTGAACCGCATCATTAAATTTCGCAGTGGACCAGAGCTTTTGGAGCGCGTCGTACCAGATGAGTGTGGCCTTATCCGTGCCGATTTCCATTGCCACCAGATAGAAGGCCTTGTTCGGAATGCCGCTATTGATGTGCACTCCCTGGTTATCTCCCGTACCGGTGTAGTAGTTTTCCATGTGATCCGGCTGCGGATCCCTGCCCATGAGGGGATGATTGTAGGCCATCCCTGGCGCCCGCATGGAGCGGAGCGTCTCTCCGTACAACTGGGGTCCCATGATTTCATTTCCAATGAGCCAGTCAGCACTCCCCGCGTCCTGCTTTAGAGCAAACTGCGTGATGGCGCTCCCAAACACGTCAGAGAAGTGTTCGTTCAGGGCCCCCGACTCGCTGTAATACTCCAAGTCGGCCGTAAACTGGGTCACGCCGTGGGCCAGTTCATGAGCCACCACATCGAGAGATTTGGTGAAATTCACGAACAAAGTCCCATCACCGTCGCCGAATGTCATCTCGTCTCCGTCCCAGAAGGCGTTCATGTAATCTTTACCGAAATGGACATTCAGGATCAGGTCCATCCCCCGGTTGTCGATGGAGTTCCGGTTCAAAACATTCTTAAAGTAATCGCGAACCATTTTGGCGTGATCGTGAACCTGATCAACAGCCTCGTCACCAGTCGGTGGATCGGTCTCGTCTCTGACGAGCTTAACACGTTGTTTCCAGGTATTTTTGCAGTCGTACACCTTTCTGGCGGCTTTCCCTTTGGCCTTAGCCCCCGTGAAGGTCTCCATGTCGACGAGCCTGATTCCCCTCTTTGTTCGACTCTGCCGACTCTGTTGAATGCTTAACCGTGCTTCACCAACACCAACCCTCGCCAGGTTCTCGAGAACCTGAGGAGGAACAAACGTACAACGACATGCGTAATAAGCCATGATCTGTCCCCCTTTCGTTTAAGTCGTTTTCTTGCCTTCCCCCCTCACATGAATATCGAAGTATTACGCTTGCAGTTATTCATTGTTCGTCTACTTGAATTCATAAACCGCTGGCCCATGGAGCGTCAAGTGTCTTGTGGAAAACTGTGGAAAAGTGGGGGACGTACATAAGTTTATAAGTTGATCATTTTTTGCTTTTCTGTTACGAATATCGTATGCCACGCAAGTCACGCATAGATGCTCCGGGGGCACTTCATCACATTATTGCGAGAGGTATTGAGCGTAGAAAGATTTTTCACGATAATCGGGACCGAGACGGTTTTTTGGAACGCCTTGGCGGCATTGTAGAGGAGACCCGCACATCTTGTTATGCCTGGGCCGTAATGCTCAATCATTTTCACCTATTGCTGCGTACAGGCACAACGCCGATTTCGGTGGTCATGCGGCGTCTACTCACGGGTTATGCTGTTTCATTTAACAGACGTCATCGCCGACAGGGTCATCTTTTTCAGAACCGCTACAAATCGATTTTATGCCAGGAAGATCCCTACCTCTTGGAGTTGGTTCGCTATATTCACTTGAATCCATTGCGGGCGAGACTCGTCAACGATTTAAGATCTCTTGATAGGTATCCCTATTGCGGTCACAGCGCTTTAGTGGGAAACCGTAAGAATAGCTGGCAGGACACCGACTCCATCCTCAGTTTGTTTGATGAAACCCGCTCTACTGCGCGTCGTCGATACAGGGAGTTTTGTAAGAATGGGATCAGCCAAGGAAAACGTTCTGATCTTGTCGGTGGGGGATTGATACGCAGTGTTGGCGGTTGGGCTGCCGTAAGAGAGTTGCGGAAAGCGGGGGCATATCAAAAAGGCGATGAGCGGATTTTGGGTGACGGTGAGTTTGTGAAAGAGGTCCTCCGGCAGGCAGAGGAACAGCTTGAACGTCGATATCATCTTAAAGCAAGTGGATTGGATTTTGATAAAATCGTGGACCGTGTGGCAGATCTAATGGACATGAAGCGTGAGGAGGTCCTAGCATCAGGGAAGTACAAAAAGGCCGTAGAGGCTCGCAGCATCGTATGCTTTTGGGCTATGCGTGAACTCGGCATCAGTCAGACTGTTTTAGCCGAGAGGTTTGGAATTTCACAACCGGCGGTCAGCATGGCAGTTAGCCGGGGAGAGCGCTTGGCCAAACATTTAACTTCTCAATAATCGAGAATCGGTAAACTTATAAACTTATGTACGTCCCCCTTCTTTTTACAACGGAGGTGGCTCTATGGGTCGCGTATTCTCAGGTTTTTTTGCCATATTCGGCGTCGCTCTCGGTCTCTCCCACCAAAACTCTCAGGCCGATGAAATGACACTCTATCGCGTATCTGATAGTACCGAAGTCACCCTGTCGAGGGCTCTTGGGGATCTGAGGGGGGCCCGTCTGGTCTTTGTGGGGGAATTCCATGAAAAGAAAAGCCATCACAAAATGCAACTCACCGTGATCCGTACCCCCCATGAGGCGGCGATTCCCCTGGCCGTCGGCCTCGAGATGTTTCGACAAGACTGCCAGAGCGAGCTGAATCGGTGGATCGCTGGGAAGTTAAGCAAAAGAGACTTCCAGAGACTCTATTTTGACAACTGGAACTACCCATGGCGGTTGTAGCAAGACATTTTTCTTTATCTGAGGAAAAAAAGAATCCCTATGGTAGGACTTAATGTGTCGAGGGAGATTACCCACCAAGTGGCTAAACAGGGTTTCGACTCGCTTAAACCAGAGCAGATCGGCCAACTTCCGCCAGTGGCCTGCAATGTAGACGCCACGTACATGGAGTTCATCCGGCGCTCCTACGGGGCAAACGCTCATGGGAAATTGAATTTTGTCTATTTCTGTGAAGCTCAAATCGTCTGGGACACTGCCATGGCATGGAACCTCCTGACCTATATCAAAGAGAATCCCAAGACCAAGGTCGTGGTGCTGGCCGGAAATAGCCACGCCTGGAAGCGGGGAATCCCAGAGCAAATCCAACGTCGATCACGTGCCACCTATTGCGTGGCCCTTCCCGAGGATCCAGAACGTTTGAACCGAGAGACCGCCACTCTAGACGACACGGACTATCTTTGGCTCGAAAGGTAACGACCTCCTAAGCTCCTTCCCTGGTCCTTGCCAGCGCCTCTTTTTGCTTGACTGTCTCCAAAAACCGATCTGCTGAGACAATAATCTGTTCGTTTTGGCCCCTTGCTATCTCTTCAAATTCGTCGCGAACCATGATGTCGAAGAACAACCTGCGGCCATTGATCTCCTTTAGAAAGGCCTCTGCCCGAACCTTCACCCCCGGGGGCGTGGCCGCAAAATGCTCGATGCTGATCGACGTCCCAACGGTAATCTTCCCCTCTGGCAGGAAATTCTCTATGGTATTGCGCACCGCCTGTTCCATCAGGAGGACGCCCCGATGCGTAGAAAGAACCTCAGCACCGATGTTTCCAGCATAACTCGCCAAGTCTTGACGCTTGACAACCATCTTTTTTTCGCCCCTCAAACCTCTTTGAAGTCTCAACATCAATGCCTCCCCCATTCGGAATCACGCTTTGCGCGCACTTTCCTCGAATCCCCACTGGACCGAATCAGAAATACCTGGCCTTCAGATTGACCATGAAGCCGAGACGGTTCACTGGTATAAAGGACGCTCGGTATTGTACAATAAACTGAGACTTATCGGGATGGCGAATACCACAGATTGGAGGATTGATCCTGTCAGCTCCTATGACCGTCCCTCTAAATTCTCAAGACTCCCTGGTTTGAGCGCGGAAAAAAGCATGTTTAGACGTAAGACTGCCGTCGAATTCTACTCCCATCGCACTCGGCTTTTTCGAATTCTATGGCCTGTTACGCATTATGTGGTTACCAACCTGGCTGTCACGATTGGCTACGTTTTTTTCCATTTTTTGAACAAGACTACCGTCGTAGGGAAAGGGAATGTTCCGCGTCGGCCGAATACGCTATTACTCTCCAACCACCAGAGCATGATTGATAGCTTCTTGATCGGACTCTGCGCCTACTATCCGGCTTCGATAACCCGACCATCATTGATGCCTTGGAATCCGGCTGCGGAGGAGAATTTCTACCGTAATTCAGTTTTGGCTTGGTTTTCGGACAACTGGAAATGTATTCCCATCAAGAGGGGTAGGAAAGATCCAGAGGCTATTTCGAGGATGGCCGAGGGGCTGAAGACAAGCCCGTTGACGCTGTTTCCAGAGGGGACAAGGTCTCGGACAGGGGATATTGGGGATGGACGCGCGGGGACTGGTTTCCTAATCCTCGAAACATGGCCCACTGTCGTTCCAGTCTGTATCGAGGGCATGGACAAGGTACTACCTGTGGGCTCTGTTTTTCCTCGCTTCTTCAAGACAATATACGTCCGCTACGGCCGGCCTTTGGATCTGTCCGAGTTTAAGGGGGAAGAGAAAAATAAGGAGATCTCACGGACATTGGTCGAGAAGGTCATGGAGGCCATAAGGTCCCTGCGCAATGAAATTGAGGAGATGAAAGCGGCTCGCGAACGAGCGTTCAAAAATGGAATTCTGAAGGGGAAGCGTTTCGTCGCGAGACCCTCCTGACGTTTGAGCCCGGGTAAGTGAGACAGGTCACCAATGAAGCATGCGCTGAGTGTCGCATTCTTTTTGTTTTTATCGGGAGGCATCATGGTTGGTTTAAATTCCGGGCAGCCCCAAGGGGCCCTAGATCTGGCGACATACACTTGGAAAAATCGGTTACTTCTCGTGTTTGCCACAGGAGAAGAAGAAACCTATCAAAATTTCATGGAAAAACTCCAAGGTCAAGAAGATCAGATCACGGACCGCGATCTCATTATCTTATCCATTTTCGAGAGCGGCGAAAGCCGGTTGGGCGATTCGCCGATCGATCAGCATTCAGCAGCTTCTCTAAGGAATCGATTCTCGATCCAACCCGGTCAATTCATTGTGGTACTGGTGGGTAAGGATGGTGGAGAAAAACTTCGGCGCAATTCAGAGGTTGAACTCAAGGAAATCTTCTCATTAATCGACTCAATGCCCATGCGTCAGCGGGAAATGAGGGAGCGGGTGAGGGAGAGAAAATAGTCGAAACCGGCATGGCAGACAGCCTATTTCTTTATTGAATCATATCGAACTATCTCCGCCCGTCCTTACAGCCTCGAAAGGGCGCGAGGGCTAAGGTGAACCAGCCGTCAACGGCCAGCAGTCTCCGGGCCGGCTTTCTCAGTGGCGCCAGTGCAACGATCAAGAGCACCAAGGCATGATACATTTGGTATCGCAATCCAGTTTCAAACGTTGCCAAGAGTTCAGGCGTCAACTAAGCCTTGAGAGTATGCGTGCCAAAAATGTCTCGATGAGGAGCTTTCGGATGGCTGGCAGACCGGCATACGTCCAAAAGTGACTGGGTTCATAAGATACCATTTTCCCAGGCCCTGAACGCACTCGCCCATTTGGATAGGCCGCGTCAATGATCAGCTCGAATCGGCCTTTGCGTACCTTTCCAGAATTCAGCATCGTGACGGCACGTGGGGTGGCTCTGAGAGAGAGTGGAACACAATCATGGCCGTTCATGCACCCTGTAAGAGACATCTCATTCGGCCTCAGGAATTCGGAAAATGATCATTGTCATCGCAAAGTTTCTTCTAACGGGATTCTTTTTTTCTTCCCTTCTGATGTGCGTCATGCCTGTCGTCCAGGCGTCCGCGGCCGAGATTGAAGGCATCCGGTTCGATGATCAGTACCGCACAGCGAACCTTGTCCTCCCCCTGCGCGGCCTCGGGACCTTGAAATATATGGTGGTTATCAAGGTCTACGTGGCGGCCTTTTACTTGGGAGATGGTGTTCCCTCGGAAGAGGTGTTGTCGGATACCCCCAAGCGTCTCGTCATTCATTATTTCAGGGGCATCGAGGCGAAGGACTTCGCCCGGTCCACGGACGCGCTGATCATGAAGAATGTCGGCTCCGAGGTCTTCGAACGTCTTCGACCGCGTATCTCCCGACTAAACGCCCTGTACGAGGACGTCCACCGGGGCGATCGCTATTCACTCACCTACATCCCGGGTACGGGCACGGAGCTCGGTCTGAATGGAATCTCCAAAGGCGTCATCATGGGCAATGATTTGGCCCAGGCCGTATTCTCCATGTGGTTCGGGGCGAGCCCCCTGGACATCTCCCTGAAAAACGCACTCCTGGGTAAGCCATGAATCCCACCTTGAATGACCGTGTGCCGGCATCCATCACATACGCCTATGCGGCCCCCGCTTTCGCGCTGGCTGTGGTCGGCATCCCGGTATACGTGTTTCTTCCGAAATTCTATACCGACGTGGTCGGGGTGCACATCGCCCTCATCGGTACGCTCATTCTGGCGGTCCGCGTTTTTGACGCCCTCACGGATCCCGCCGTCGGGTTGATATCGGATAGGACGCGGACCCGTTTCGGGAGGAGAAGGCCCTTTATCGCCATCGGCTCGGTGGCGCTCGCCCTGTCCCTCCTGATGCTATTCAACCCCCCTCCGGGTTCCCCGAACTTTGAAACCACCTGGTTTGGTCTCTGGATTTTCGCTCTCTTTCTGTTCTGGACGGCAGTCGTCGTGCCTTATGAGTCGCTCGGCCCTGAAATCACCTTCGACTATCACGAAAGGACCTCCCTGTTCGGTCTCAGAGACGGCGCGCTGATATTGGGGACCCTCGTGGCCGCCAGTTCCCCGGCCCTGGTCACCTGGGCGTTCGGCCTGCCGGAGGGACCCGATGGGGAGCGGCGTCAGTTTTTCTGGATCTCGGTTCTTTACGCGCCCCTAGTGGTTGCGTTCTGCTGGTGGTGCGTGTTTGCCGTCCGGGAGAGACATCTGTCCACAGCGCTAAGCCGAACTGGCCTGGCAAGGGGCCTGAGGAATGTCGCGGGAAACAGGCCCTTCCTCATCCTTCTCATCTCCTACACCGTCAGCGCATTCGGGAACAATCTTCCGGCGACGCTGATCCTCTTCTATGTGCAGTATGTGATTCAGTCCGGGCATGCCAATCTGTTTCTTTTGGTCTATTTCGTGACTGGGGTGCTGTTCCTGCCCGGCTGGATTCTGCTGTCGCGATACGTGGGAAAAAAGGCCACCTGGATCACGTCCATGGTGGTGAACACGGGGGCGTTTCTGGGGGTCTTTTTTCTCGGTCCCGGGGACGCGTGGATCTACGGCATCCTGGTCTTCATTTCGGGAATCGGTTTCGGGGCCACCGTAGCCATCCCTTCGGCCATGCAGGCCGATGTGATCGACTACGACGAACTGATCACGGGAGAACGGCGGGAAGGACACTACATTGGGTTGTGGTCCATCGCCAAAAAAATGGCCGCCGCCCTCGGGGTAGGGGCTGCCTTGTCGATCCTAGGGGCGTCGGGATATCAGCCCAATATCGCACAGAGCGAGCGGGTGATATTCACGTTGCGGGTCCTGTACGCCCTGGTTCCGTCGTTGTGCAACCTCGCAGCCGTTGCCATCGCGCTGGCCTATCCCATCGATCGGGAGCGGCACCTGGCAATCCGCGCCGCCATCGCGGAACGTCGAAACGGAAAACCGGGCCTGGATCCCCTGATTCAGGCAAGGACCCTTTGAATAAAACCCGAACCTGCGGAAAAGACTTAAGCAAGTATTCAGGAGAAGGGCGTTATGGATAGTCAACTGTCGATTTATGTTATCAACCTGGGCATTTCTCTGGGTCTCATGGTGTGCGTCTGGGTCCTCAGCCTAGTGCTCAGAAACGCAAGCGTCGTGGATACCTTTTGGGGGCTTGGGTTTGTGCTTGTCACGTGGGTCACCTTTTTTGCGGCCGAGGGGTATGCGGGCCGCCGGCTCCTGATTTCGAGCATGGTCACCATTTGGGGACTGCGGCTCGGCGTTCATATCGCCAGCCGCAGCTGGGGCCAAGGCGAGGACCGACGCTATCGGGCCTGGCGAAAGCGCACGGGAGAGCGCTTCTGGTGGATGAGCCTCATAACCATATTCGGGGTGCAGGGGATTCTCCTTTGGGTGATTGCGCTTGGGGTCCAGGCAGGACAGATCGCACGGTTCCCCGCGGCCTTCACCTGGCTGGACGCCCTGGGCGTCCTGGTCTGGGCCGTGGGGTTCGGGTTTGAGGCAGTTGCGGACTGGCAGTTGACGCGCTTCAAGTCAGACCCCGCCAACCAGGGACATGTGATGGACGGGGGCCTGTGGGCGTATTCGCGCCACCCCAACTATTTCGGCGAGATGCTGGTGTGGTGGGGGGTGTTCTTGGTCGTGCTCTCCACACCCAGGGGCATATGGACTATTGTCAGCCCGCTGACCATCACCTTTTTGCTGCTCCGGGTGTCAGGTGTCACGCTTCTCGAAAAGACGATCGTGGATTCCCGGCCCAACTATGCCGACTACCAGCGGCGGACGAGCGCTTTCTTCCCGTGGTTTCCTAAGCGGAGCGGAAAATGAATCTCCCCTCCTTGCTTGCCGAGAGACGGGTCCTCCCGGACCCGTTGATCCGATGGGGCATCCGTCGCCTTGACCGAAAGCGGCTTCGCCTGGAGGGTAGGGGCGGTCCTGAGGTCCAAAGGGTCAGAAGACAGCGCCTTATTTGGAACCTAAGGCGGAGTCCCATTGCCGTTCAGACGCTCAAGCCCAAGGCGCAGCACTACGAGTTGCCTCCCCGCTTTTTTGAAAAGGTACTCGGCAACCGCATGAAATACAGCGGCTGCTACTGGCCTTCCGGCATTGCGTCATTGGATTCCGCCGAAGAGGCCATGCTGGCGATCAGCTGCGAGCGTGCGGGACTCATGGACGGCATGGAACTGCTTGATCTCGGATGCGGTTGGGGCTCTCTCAGCTTGTGGGTCGCCGAAACGTACCCGAACTGCCGCATTACCGCCGTGTCCAACGCCGTCTCGCAAGGTGATTTCATCCGGGGGCGGTGCGCCGATCGGGGGTTGCTGAACGTAGACGTCATCACCGCGGACATGAACGACTTCAACACGAGTCGCCGGTTCGACAGGGTCATGTCCATTGAGATGTTCGAGCATATGCGCAACTGGCCCCTGCTGCTGGCGCGAATCGCCTCTTGGCTTCGCGAGGACGGGAAGCTGTTTCTCCACGTGTTCACGCACAGAAAATTCGCCTACACCTTTGATGAGACAACCGGAGACAACTGGATGGGACGGCACTTCTTCACGGCCGGACTCATGCCTTCCGACGACTTGATCTTCGATTTTCAGGATCATCTCCGGGTGGAGTCCCACTGGCGAATCTCCGGCACCCATTACCAGAAGACGGCCGAGGCTTGGCTTTCTCGCCTGGATACAAATCGCCGCGAAATTCAACCCATTTTTGCCGCAACGTATGGTGGTGACAGGGCCCTGCTATGGCTTCAGCGATGGCGGATTTTCTTTATGGCCTGTGCCGAACTCTGGGGATACACGGGGGGAACGGAATGGATGGTCTCCCATTACCGCCTCTGCAGGAAAAATGCCTCTACTCAGCCAAAGCCGGAAGCAGGGGAGCGGGTCGCGCCCGAGGCTTGATAAGGCGCATCTGGACATCACCCAGGTACCGCTGCTGAAAACCTGCCTCGCAATAGCAGAGATAATACTCCCACATGCGGATAAAGGCATCGGAAAAGCCGAGTTTTCTGACGCTGTCGATATTGCTAAAGAAACGCTCCCGCCAGACCCTGAGCGTACGTGCGTAGTGGGGTGTCAGGTCCTCCAGGTGATCGAGGCGCAGATCCGTGGACCGCGCCACGGCGCCGCAGATGGCGGATACCGACGGGATACAGCTTCCGGGAAAGATATACCGCTTGATGAAATCCACGTTTCGCCTGTGGCGGTCGAACGCCTGGTCGGCGATGGTGATGGCCTGAAGCGCCATAATACCGTCCGGTTTCAGGAGGTGACTGCAGATCCCGAAAAAGGTTTCCAGGAAGGGATATCCCACCGCTTCGATCATCTCGATCGAGACGAGTTTGTCGTATGTGCCCCTCAGATCCCGGTAGTCTTCCAGTAGGATCTCCACCCGGTCACCGACGCCCGCCCGGAGGATTCTTTCCCTGGCCAGATCGAACTGAGACCTGGAAATGGTGGTGGTCGTCACGCGGCTGCCATAGGCCTTCGCGGCGTGGATGGCGAAGCCGCCCCAGCCCGAGCCGATCTCCACCACGTGATCCGCGGGCGACAGACTAAGCTTTCTGCAGATTCGGTCGTATTTGGCGATCGAGGCCTCTTCCAGTGTGCTGTCCTCGCGCTCGAATATCCCGCAGGAATAGGTGAGTGTATCGTCCAGAAACAACTTGTAGAAAGCGTTTCCCAGGTCATAATGGGCGGCGACATTCTCCCGGCTGCCCCGCCGGGTGTCCCTTCGGAGCAGGTGGTAGAACCAGTACAGGGGGACCTTGAGCCTTGCCAGACCTGCATCGATCCGGCCGAAGACATCCTGGTTCAGCAGGATGATCCGAATCAGCGCGGTCAGGTCGTCAACGGACCAGGCGCCCGCCATGTAGGTCTCGCCCGCCCCGATGCTGCCGCCGAGGGCGACGCTGGTGTAGAAGCGGGGGTGGTGAACCTCGATCTCCGCAACGAGTCCCTCGCTCGCCTCCAAGCGTCCGCCGAAGACATGGACACCGTCTCCGTCTTTGATGACAACACTTCCCTCTCGAAGTCGTTGGAGCAGCGAGAAAAGGGCCTTTTGCGCCATTCGCGCGATGCGACCGCCGCGGGAATCGTAAAGTGGCCGGGCATTTCTTGGGATGATTGACACCTTCATCGGATCACCTCCGCAGGTTTGGCGTGCGTTTTGCGGGATGGGTGTGAATCGGTGCACCCTTTACCCGCAGCCGTAACGCCTGCCAGTAGATCATGGCGATCACTTTTCCCGTCATGAGGGGGTAACCCCACAGGACCCGCGCCAGGGAACGTCCGGTGATCGCCTCCCGCTTCAGCGTGAGGGTCGCGTCGAACCGCTTGCCGCCCTGCACCATGTTGTTCATGTGGACACTCAGGGTTTTGCCCGGCTCCCGAAAGCGCCAGTCGTACCGGATTTCCATCTCCATGAACGGGGACACGTGAAAGGCCTTGTCGAAGCAGTATCGCTTCCATCCTAGCACGCCGTGTCGATTCATCGATTCGCCAAACACATAGCAGTGCTCCTCGTTCCAGGGGGTGTTGTGGACTTCCGCGACAATTGTCTCCACGTGGTCCCCGGCCCGGTCGAAGCAGTAATAGAAACTGACGGGATTGAAGCAGAACCCGAAATAGCGCAGGTGCGTAAGCAGGCGGATAGGGCCTTCGGGACGATAACCCAGCCTGTCTTCAACCAGATCTCTCACCGCCCTGTCGAGCGGTATTCGAGGGTCCCCCAGGTGATCCCGTCTCCGGAAATAGGCCGCCGTCACCCGATGGTCGGACCACAGCCATCTGCCGTCGAAGACTCGGGGCAACTCGGCCATATCCAAATACATCATATATAGCCGGTATCGGAATTCATTTGCCACCGGGGAAAACCGACGGTGGCGCACGTGACCTGTATAGATACAGCTATGCATGCTCATAAGGTTTTGCCGAAATGCCTGCAGACCGACAGGGCGCTTTTTACCCCGTCCTCATGAAACCCATACCCCCAGTACGCCCCACAGAAATAGGTTCGGTTTGCGCCGTTGATCTCGTCCCGTCGTTGCTGTGCGGGAAGCCCCTTCGTGGTGTATACCGGATGGTGATAGGTCATCCGGCGAAGCACCCTTTCGGGCTCAATGAGACGGTGGGGGTTGAGGCTGACGCAGNNCCGGATGGTCTGAAGAATGTTCATGTCGTAAGTCACAACGACTCGGTCGCCACGCACCTTGGGAACGAGGTAATTCCAGCTGGCCCAAGCGGATCGGTGAGATGGAAGAAAAGACACGTCCGTGTGTAGTACCGTCCGATTTTCCTGGTAGGGAAACACCCCCAGGATGTTCCTCTCGGCGTCCGACGGATCGGAGAGCATGGCGAGGGCCTGGTCGGCGTGGGCGGCGATGATGGCATAATCGAAGTATTCCAGGTCCTGATCCTTTGCCGTCAACTCCACGCGGCTATTCCGGCGTCGTATCGAAACCACCGGGGAGCCGAGTCGAATTCGGTCTCTGAAGGGGCGGATGAGCTTTTTCACGTATTGCCTGGACCCTCCCCGGATGACGAGCCATTGTGGCTGATTTCGAATGTTCAGAAAACCGTGATTATGGAAGAACCGGGCAAAATAGCGCGCGGGAAACTCCTCGAATTGCGCGGGGTCGGCAGACCAGATGGCGGCCCCCATGGGAATGATGAACTGATGAATGAATACCTCGGAAAACCGCCTCGAGCGGAGATAGACGCCCAAGGTCAGATCGTCGTCGCCGGTTCGAAGGAGTTTACGGGCGGAGCGACGGAAACGGAATATCTCAGCGACCATTCGTAAAAAGGACGGACGGCGAAGATTCCGCCGCTGCACAAACAAGGTGCTCAGCGAACTGGGCCGGTACTCCAGGCCGGTGCGTTCATCGCGGAAACTAAAACTCATCCCCGAAGGCTGCCAGGGGACGTCCAGTCGCTTCAGAAGCTTCACGAAGTTGGGGTAATTGCGCTCGTTGAAGACGATGAAGCCCGTATCCACCGCATAGGTGGCGCCCGCGTGCTGGACCTCGATGGTGTGGGTGTGCCCTCCCACGTAATCTTCGGCCTCATAGATGACGATGTCGTGGTCCTCATGAAGCAGATGGGCGGCTACCATGCCGGAGATACCTGTGCCGATAATCGCGATTTTCATGAGGACTCCCGGCCTTTCCCAAGAGGCGAACAAGCTCCGGGCTGCCTCCCCGATGTTTGGATCACCCCGGCAAGCCGAACCTTTTCGGGCAGCGGCCGAAGGTCACGGACGATTCCGAGCCCGGAAAGACAGACGAGAAGGTAGTAGGTGATATCGATTTCCCACCAGAAAAAGCCCTGCCTTGCGGAGACGGCGTAGTAGTGATGGTTGTTGTGCCAACCTTCCCCAAGAGTGATCAACGCAAGGAAAGCATTGTTGCGGCTCGTGTCGGGCGTTTCGTACCGTCGCGTGCCGATCATGTGGTCCAGTGAATTGATGGTGCAGGTGGCATGTAACAGGACGACTGTGGAAATGAAGAATCCCCATACCAGCATTTGAGGGCCGCTGGTCCCCAGTTCCGGAATCGTTAGCGAAAGCAGTTTTCCAAACCCGTAAAGGGAAATGGCGAAGAGATAGGGGACGACGTTATCGAATCGGTTAATCCACACCAGCTCGGGGAACTCCAGCCAATCGCGAATGTAGGTTGTCCGGGTCGGGTGATTCTTGGGTGTGGTCAGCCATACCACGTGGCTCCACCAGAAACCGCGCTGTTTCGGCGAGTGCGGGTCTTCGGGCTGATCGGCGTACCTATGATGGTGGCGGTGATGGGCCGCCCACCACAGAGGGCCCCTCTGCACGGATGCGTTTCCCAGCACCGTAAACACGAACTGCCAGAATCGGTTGGTCTTGAAGGCCCTGTGAGAAAAATACCGGTGGTAAAACCCCGTGATGGCAAACATGCGGGTAATGTAAAGGACCGCGGCCACTATGACCGCGATTGGACTCCAGCCGACCCAGATGACACCGAAACAGGCCAGGTGGACGAAGATGAACGGGATAATCCGAACCCAGTCAGGTCGCTCCTCGCCGCGACGTTGATATTCCTCACGCCCGGCCGAAGAATCAAACCATCGCACAACGGACATGAGCAAATGGGATTTTCGCAAGGATGGAAACACGGTCGTACCCGGGGTAGTGCCGAAAAACGAAATCGTGAAAAGACGTACCTCGAATGCCGGCAATTTAGTCCAATCTTGATTAGATAAAAACCTGATCTGTTATAATTTTAAGGGTGACTTTATCCTTAATTCAATGTCTTTGTCGATGCCAAATAACTATGAGGGAGGAAATGCGATGTCCTTAAAGATCTTTGTCCTCACCTATATCGCTTCGGCCTTGTTTTTTCTAGTCATCGATTTTATCTGGCTGGGTTTGATCGCGAAAGGGTTCTATCAGCGGCAGATTGGCTTCCTCATGGCCGACAAGGTCAATTGGGTGGCCGCATGTCTATTCTATGGGATATTTGTGCTTGGCACGATGATTTTCTGCATCTATCCGGCTGTGATCAGGCAGTCGTTCTGGATGGCCCTTGGCCTAGGGGCCATGTTCGGGCTCGTGACTTACGCCACCTATGATCTGACCAATCTGGCGACCTTGAGGGACTGGCCCATTGCCATCGTCATCGTCGACATTCTATGGGGCATGGTCTTGTGTGGGGCCGTGTCCGGTTTCGGCTGGGGGATGGCCGGCTGGATGAGCCGTCAATGAAACCTCACGCCCCAGTCGGCGTTCATGTCCATGGGAATACCGCGGAAGCAGAAGTAGATATCAAAGGTGACACTGAGGAGACTCTCAAATCGGGAGAGGTTGAAATTGACAGCCTGCTGTCTTTTCCATTTTCCCGGTTTTCAGGCCGTCAATCAGGTCCTGGGTATCGATCAATTTTCCGCGCCCTGTATTGATAATCATCACGCCGTCCTTCATTTTGCCGATTGCATCCCGGTTGACCACGTGCGCGTTTTCAGGCGTAAGAGGGCAGTGCAGGCTGATGATGTCCGCCTTGGAGTATAAGGTGTCCAGGTTACAATACTCAAAACCCTTGTCTTTGACATAGGATAAGTCCGGATACACATCATAGGCCAGAATATGCATGCCGAATCCTTTTATGATGTCGATGGTGGCCCTGCCTATTTTTCCCGTACCGATAATGCCGGCGGTCTTTTTGCACATGTCAAATCCCATCAGGCCGTTGATGGAGAAATTGTTGTCCCGCACCCGGTAGTAGGCCCGATGGGTCTTCCTGTTGAGCCCAAGCATGAGGGCAACGGCATGCTCTGCAACCGCATGCGGGGAATAAGCCGGAACTCGGACCACGTGGATCTTGCCGAAAACAGCCTTCAGGTCAACATGGTTGTACCCGGCGCTGCGAAGGGCAATCAGTTCGATCCCATTTCTGAGTAATTCCCCGACAATATGCCCATCAAGGAAGTCATTCACGAGAACGCAGATTATATTGAAGCCTTTGGTCAGCGGAACCGTCTCCGAGGTGAGATGGTTTTCAAGAAAGGTGATGTGAAAACCGCACTCCCGGTTGGTTCTGCTGAAAAATTCCTTATCATAGGGTTTTGTATCGAAAAAAGCGATTTTGGGGTTCATTTGATGTCCTTTGCAAAAGTCATAATTTATCCATTCTCCACCTGTTAAAACCAGACATCTTACTCCCGCGCACCCTCCGGCATATTCCGCGTCCGCCGAAATCATGCTGCTTCCGAGTGCTTTTCGCTTGAATCCGAAGGTTGGAAAGAAAGCACCTGGTTTTTCTTGCTGCCGTAAACAGCAGCACCGGATACTCCATGCTGCTCTGGTACAGTCTCCTGGAAAAACACCTTCAACGACTGCCAGGCACATCGAGTTAATTCAGATATTAACTTTCCGTTGGATAGAAAATATCGCCGGAGGATCGTAGGTATGCTAAAGAGAAAATGGCGATGGGGGACGCCGTTGAGGACTCGCTCGCAGAGCCATTCGCTGAATTCTACCACCCTTTTCTGATGGCAGGAAGGGCAGAAATGTCGACGCCTACAAGAGAATGCTAGAAGATACTCGTGACCGCACTTTTTGCATCTGACACGGGCAAACCCGTTGTGAAGATCACCGCATTCGCGATATCGATAAATGATCCCTTGGACATAAGGACGGAAAAATCCTTACCATTCTTCAAACCGTTCCCCATACACCTGTTCGAATGTTTCTAAGTGATCCTCAACACACTGATCGTACACTGAATTCTGAGGATTGCGAGGCTGGTAGAAGGGGCCTTTGTCTGGCCTCATTTGGCGTGTAGCCACTCCCCGAATCATGTCACTTCAGTCTGTGCTGGAAAATGCATCGATTGCCGTTTTGAAATCTTATAGAAGCGTCGTGTATTCACTTGGGTCACGTTCAGAGTCACGCCGCCGTGATCGTCGGTGACCCGGCCTCTCAGCACAAAGCGGTCGTTGAGGTCGATGAGGTGGGCATAGCGGCGGAGGACACATCGAGGGTAGGCTTCAGACTAGGCCGCCAGTGTTCATTCGCCATATGGCGAAGTTCAGGGCGGCTGCGAAGGCCACCCATACAAGATAGGGTAATAGGAGGTAACCGGCAGCAGTCGATGTTCGCCAGAAGGCGATTAACGTTGCAAAAATAGCGAACCAAAGGATGACGATTTCCAAGAAAGCCACCCCGGGGAGCCGGAGCCCAAAGAAGAGAATCGACCAGGCAGCATTCAGTAAAAGCTGTAACATAAAGAGCGTGATGGGTACCGCCGCTGCGTAGAGCCCATCATGCCGCCAAACGAGCCACGCTGCTATGGCCATCATGAGATACAACACGGACCAGACAGGCCCAAAAACCCAGCCAGGTGGTGTCCACGAGGGTTTGATCAGATCGGCATACCAGGCAGGGATGGATGGTGTCGTGAAGATAGATCCCAACCATCCAGCTCCAAAGCAGATGGCCATCCATACGATAAGACCGATGAGTGAACGTGACAGACTCATGTCAAATCCTATGGCCATTGAGGAGGAAGGCCTTAGGGCCGATCATTTGGGTTCCGTGGGGTATCCGGCCTCAACCCACTCGCTCCAACCCCCTTTGAGGGCGTAAACCTTGGTATATCCTTTGTCCATGAAATTCCGTGCCAACCTGGCACTGGTAGCCTCATTGGCTCATGCTCAATAGAGCACGATCGTTTGGTCCTTGGAATACTTATTGGCCCAAGACTCAAATTCTTTCGGGTTTTCTCGGATCGCGCCCGTAATTGTTATCTCACTCTCTTCCCAGTCATCACCCAGCCGAACATCCAAGATGACCAGTTCGGGAGTTCCAAGCATCGCCTTGAGCTCCTCCTTGGACATCCTGGAGGCTTCCTCAGCCACGGCTGCTGGAGCTGAAAGACCTATGAGGGCGAGGACAAGGCCCGCTGCCAATATTCTCAGGTTTTTATCTCTCATTCTGTCAACTCCCCTCTTTTTCGAGTTTTTCCCGGATATTTTTCGCAAACTGCTCCGCCATTCCCTTGGCCATGGCGCTCACGATCTTCTCGCCGAAGCCCACGAGTCCGTCCCCGAGTTTTGTATCCGCCGAATAGGAGACTTCAACCTCTTTTCCCGAACTCTCCTTGAGGTCGATGACCGTATCGAGACGAAACGTTCCTGCTCCGATGTCGGCGGTTCCTTCCGTAATAGACCTCAAGTGACGAGGTGGGTCCATTTCTGTGATCGTCGTCTTAGATTTTACTGTGATCGAGATGATGGGCAGTTTGATCGCGATGGAACTTTCGTAGGTATTCTCATCGACGATTTCGATTTTTTCGCATCCAGGTATACATGAACCGATCTTTTCTGGGTCGAGCATGAATTGCCAGACCTTCTGGACGGGAGCCCTCACACGAAACGTCTCTTCAACGATCATCAGACAAGATCCTCCGCTTTTGTTTCTGCATTTCGACCGCTATCTTTACGGTCTGAAAGTGGATATCGACCGTGTCCTGAACCTGTCGGGCATAACCGCCACCCATGGTAATGGCGACTGGGAGCCCCGCGCCATGGCAGTGATGGAGGACGAGCCGGTCGCGATTCGCGAGACCCTCTTTCGTCAAGGAGAGGCGGCCGAATCGATCATCCAAATACGGGTCTGCACCGGTGAGGTAGATGGCGAGGTCAGCCCCAGCCAGGTTGAGAGCCCGGACCAATCCCTCCTCAAGGGCATCCAGGTAGGTCGCATCATCAACACCGTCATGGAGCGGTATATCCAGGTCACTTTTCTCCTTTCGAAATGGAAAACCATTATCGCTATGGATGGAAAAAGTAAAGACCGTCGCGTCGTTTTGCAGGATTGCCGCGGTGCCGTTTCCTTGATGGGCATCACAGTCGATGACGACAACACGCTCGGCCCTGCCTTCGGCCTGCATTGCAAGCGATGCAATGGCGCTGTCGTTGAGCACACAGTAGCCCTGACCATAGTCTCGAAAGGCATGATGGGTGCCCCCAGCAAGGCTCGCGGCCACGCCGTCTTCGAGGGCAGCCCGGCAGGTCTCAATGGTTGCGCCACACGAACGGCGGGTGCGTTCGACCATCTCCATCGACCAGGGAAACCCGATGCGTTGAATCTCCCTCTCTGTCAATTCTCCATGCTGGACGCGACGGAGATACTCTGGATCGTGTGCTCGAAGAATTTCTTCATCAGTCGCCGCATGGGGAACGTACAGGTCCTCTCGAGGAACCAATCCGGCTTCGCAGACCTTTTGCCTGAGAAGGGAGTATTTCTCCATGGGAAAGCGGTGTCCCTCTGGGAGGGGGAGCACGAAATCGTCGGTGTAGAATATCTTCAAACTCATTCACTCTCTTTATGGACGATTCTGTCGAAAAGATTCCTCTCAAACGTGGTTCCGCAATTGAAGTTCCAAGGGGTGTGGGTGGAGGTAGTACTGCTCCCTAAGATAGGGCTGATCATATTTGCGGACATAGTGATTGATCAGTGTGATGGGTACGATAAGAGGAACAAACTCTTGATGGTAGCTATCAATGACCTCAAGGAGTTCCTTTTTTTCATCCCCAGAGAGTTGCGTCTTAAAATACCCCACGGCATGCATGAGTACATTTGTGTTCTTTTTGACCGTCGTTTTGAGGCGAAGGGCCTCCATTAAGAGCTTCTGATACACTTCGTAGATTTCTTCCTCTGGGAGGTTTTTGGCCTGGGCAACGAGTTTTCCCATCATCCGATGATGCTGGGAACTGTGAGAGAGGATCAGCATCTTGTGTTTGGTGTGAAATTTGACCAGGTTGCCTCGTTTCTTTCCGTCTGCCAGGGTTTCTCTCCACCGCTTGAAGGCAAAGATGCGTTCGATGAAATTCTCACGGAGCCTGGGATCATGCAAGCGGCCCTCATCTTCGACTGGCAACAGAGGAAACCGCTCCATGAAAACGCGAGCGAAAATGCCCACCCCCTTTTTCGCGGGGACATTGTTTTTGTCGTAGACCTTGATGCGTTCCATGCCGCTACTGGGTGATTTACTCTTGAAAATATAACCGCAAAGGCCCTCCTTCTCCAAGTCAGCGACCCTTTCCCGCGCCCACTGGGCCATGCGATCCGTGAAATCCTGATTCGTTCGAGAAGTGACAAGGCGGGGCGAGTCTGGGTCTCCCACCAGGCGGAGCGGCTCGCGAGGCGTGGGAAGACCGCATTCCACNNCCGTTCCAGCGGACTTTCTCACCGAGCAGGCAAGAGCTGATCCCGAGTTTGATGGTGGTTTCCATTGATTCTTCTCCCGAAGACCGGGCACCAAATGGCACCTAATCTTCTCACGCCAACATCTACTTCTGTATAGCCTCGTCGACGGGAATCTTCCACATTTATGAACCCACCCGTGTTTTCCTAGCCATCGACAGGTGAATGACAGCGAAACAAATCCCGATGATTTACGAGGGAGATGGACTCATTTTGTCCCTCCAAGGTATCAGCTGATTTTCTTTTCGCATTGACAACGTCGATAGAAGGGTAATTGAGGTGGTGGTTGGAGACGTCAGGAGAGAGCTTGAAGCTCTCCCCGCGCACTCCATATTAGGTTCGAAGTTTAAGATTAGGTTTGCGCCAATTTGAACATCATGCTGGCGATCGCTTTTCTCTCGTCAGGTGTTCCGACATCCCACATCGCTTTGAGTAGCTCTTCCTCTTTCGTTGCGGGACAGACTTTTTCAGCCAGGAAATCTCCGACCTTGACAGCCAGATCTTTAATGACTTCGTCTGAAACGCCGAACTTCTTGGCCTCACCGATGGCTTCTTTCAGTGTCGTTCTCCAAGTTTCCCAATCTTTCACAAAATCGAGTGCGTTGACGCATTTCATTGTTTCCATGGTCATCCCCCCGTTCATATATTTGATTCAATTTGAACAAAGTATAAAACTTCGTCTCTACGATTTCAAGATCGCTCAAGTCCTGGCCTCACTTTTCCGATATCTTATCCAGAGTCTTGAGTTCGAAAAGCACAGAGGAGGGGATTATGCCGAAGATCGAAAACAAGGTCGTGGTCCATTTTCGGGACGGGAGGATAATCAAGGGGTTTACTCACGATTTTAATCCCAATAAGGAGACCTTTCATCTGACCGATGTTCACAATGAAAACGGGGTGAAAGAGGTTTCCACCGCGCTCATGAAAGCGGTTTTTTTCGTCAAGACTTTCGAGGGTGACAGAGACCATCCGAATCCGGAGGACTTTTCCCTCGAGAGCCTGAAGAACGTTCCGGGCTTGAAAATGAAGGTGACTTTTTTCGACGGGGAAGTCATGTACGGGACGACCCATGGCTATTCGCCGCAAAGAAAGGGGTTCTTTATCTTCCCAGCTGATAAGACGATCAACAACGATAGGGTCTTTGTGATT
>JABAOC010008053.1_pt4 | contig 23181 bp, 22 predicted proteins | sample 7062161 | NCBI WGS metagenome assembly JABAOC01 (sample SAMN14538625, study PRJNA623070) | marine sediment metagenome | biome: marine biome [ENVO:00000428]; feature: marine pelagic biome [ENVO:01000023]; material: deep marine sediment [ENVO:00002113] | place: India: Gulf of Khambhat ... | reverse complement strand
CAATCGCTTATAGATCCAGAAGTAAGATTTGGTTTGATCGTGCTCATTGGCATCATCTCTTTCATAGTCATATTTACCAAGCCAATCATTGGAATATATGCGGTTGCGATAATTTCAACTGCTTTTAGCCCACCAATCAATATTGGTTTTGCGAATTTATACTTCCATCAATGGGTTATTCTCGTTGCACTTTTGGCATCGATTTCAAGTGGGCTCATTCTGGAGAACTTCCACACTAAGCTAAAATGCGAACTTAATGTACCAATGATGGTATTCGTACTTTCGCTTCTCCTTTCCCTTTCTCATGCTCCCCACATGGTAATAGGAATAAAATCATTTTTGTACGTTGGTGTTCTCATTGCTTCGTACTATCTCGTCCTGTTAAGTGTAAATAGCTTAAAACACATAAAAGTCTTTATTTCGCTGTTGCTTATTGCGACATCGGTAGTATGCCTCATCAGCCTTCAATATCATAGTTCTGGAAGATTAGGCTCACTGGTACTGAGGAATCCGAATAGTTTCGGAAATTTTTTGGCATTAGTGATTCCATTTTCTGTTAGCCTGTTCGTTTTCGGAAGATTCGAAAGAGGTAAAAAATTACTTATAGCATGTTCCCTCATTCTGATGTTCATCAGTTTGGTTTTCACTTTTTCCAGAAGTGCTTGGTTTGGGGTTATTGTAAGCATTTTTTTCTTGTGTGTTCTTAAACCAAGAGCACGTTTATTTCTCCTGATATTCGGCATTATCAGTGGGATATTTTTGTTTTCTCCGGTTAAAAAAAGGGTATTTAAGGACATTTCTGATCCGGGTGCCCAATACAGAATAATCAAGGCGAAAATCGCATTTGATAAATTTAAGGAAAATCCACTTTTGGGAAGCGGATTGGGAAGTTTCCATTATGAAGCTCAGTTTTCAGATGTTTGGGCGTATCGAGCCCATTCGACCTTGGAAAATAATTACCTCGTGCTGTTAGCAGAGGGAGGTATAATAGAATTTTTTGCATTTCTTTATTTAATTATAGCTTTCGCGAAAAAGTTTTTATCTCTTTTGAAAAGGATCCAAGACCCATTCCTTTATGCCGTTTTATTGGGATCTGGAGCGAGCATCATTTCAACGTTGGCAGCTGGGATGTTTGAAGATACCCTTTTTTTTCCAAAAAACAATTGGCTGATTGGGATCTTTATGGGGATTGTTATGGTTGTGGGTAGGATATATGAGGAATCTGTAGCAACGGAAAATGACTTTGAAGCCGAAGGTGAAGTGGAAGAACGACCCTTGCAAATGGAGATAGCCTGAGACCATGGAAAAGATCTTGGGTAAAAAAGAAGAATCTATTGTACTTATTGAACCCCCTCGTGGTTGGGTATTACCGGAGATACGCAGTATCTGGGCTTATCGAGAATTACTCTATTTTCTCGTTTGGCGTGACCTTAAGGTTCGGTATAAGCAGACATTCTTAGGTGCTCTTTGGGCCATTATTAAACCCTTTTCACTCATGGTGATTTTTAGCATTTTTTTTGGAAAACTTGCCAAAATACCTTCTGAAGGTATCCCCTATCCTATTTTTGCCTATGCCGCGTTGCTGCCGTGGTCCTATTTTGCTCAATCTCTCAATGCCTGCAGTAACAGCATAGTGGGAAACAGTCATTTAATAACTAAGGTCTATTTTCCAAGGCTCATCATCCCCATCAGTTCGATCCTGTCAGGGCTTGTAGATTTTGCCATATCTTTCGGTATGTTGTTGGCAATGATGTTTTATTACCAGATTATCCCCACTTTAGCAGCCTTATTACTCCCATTCCTTATCCTCATGGCCATGGCAACAGCCCTTGGAGCGGGACTTTGGCTTTCAGCATTAAACGTACAGTATCGTGACATACGATATGCTATATCATTCCTTATCCAATTTTGGTTTTTTGCCACCCCTGTTGTGTATCCGAGTAGCTTAGTCCCTGAGAAGTGGCGATTGTTCTACAGCCTAAATCCAATGGTAGGTGTTATTGAAGCTTTCCGTGGAGCTTTACTAAGCAAAGGCCAAATTATCGGGCCTATTTTTATATTTTCCATAATCGTAATTGTTTTCCTTCTCATCACGGGTACCTTCTATTTCCATCGAATGGAAAACAGGTTTGCAGATGTAGTGTGATTGCAAACGGAGGGCCAAAGACTGAAGATGGGAGAGGGGGGGAGTGATGAGTTATGAGTTTACTGTATGGCCATAGATTAAGGTGGCAAGGTGTATGGATATTGCAAAGAGCTACCTTTCTCAGAACGGTTCAATCCATGGAGCCAGTTGGAGCCAGAAGTAACTTCTATTGTGCTTGGCCATCAACTTCTTAAAACTGCAGGTTTTCAGAAAATTTTGGAGACTCCGGTCCACGGTCTTCGGTCTTCCTTCGAGGAGGATTCATGAGTGACACGGTAATCCGTACGGAAAATTTAAGCAAGCTTTACCGTATTGGTGAGCATAAGGGAGGGTACAAAACGTTGCGTGAGACAATTGTGAAAGCCTTCTCTGCGCCTTTCCGTCACCTAGATCGTAATCCGCAATCCACAATCCGCAATCCAAAATCTAACTCCATCTGGGCTCTGAAAGATATCTCTTTTGAAGTAAAGCGTGGAGAAGTCGTTGGCATTATTGGACGGAATGGAGCGGGAAAGACCACTTTGTTAAAGCTTTTATCGCGCATTACTGAACCGACAGAGGGATGGGCGGAAATAAGCGGACGTGTGGGATCGCTACTGGAGGTAGGGGCAGGATTTCACCCCGAATTGACAGGGCAGGAGAACATCTACCTGAATGGTGCCATCCTGGGGATGCATAAGGCGGAGATTGACCGTAAGTTCGACGAGATCTTGGCCTTTGCCGAGATCGAGAAGTTCATCGACACGCCGGTCAAACGCTATTCCAGTGGCATGAGAGTGCGCCTGGCCTTCGCCGTGGCCGCACACCTGGATCCGGAAATTCTGCTAGTAGACGAGGTGCTGGCCGTGGGGGATGCAGCATTCCAAAAGAAATGCCTGGGAAAAATGGGGGATGTAACGAAAGAAGGACGAACGGTGTTGTTTGTGAGTCATAATATGGCCGCAGTACAGGGACTATGCGGACGGGTGATCTGGCTGAACGATGGCAAGATCGTAAAAGAAGGACAGCCCGATCAGGTAGTATCCAGCTACTTGCAGACATCTTTCCAGACTTTGACCGAACAGGTGTGGGAGGATATAGCCACAGCGCCTGGGAACGCAATGGTTCGTCTGCATCGTGTATGCGTTAGACCTAAGGATGACTCGCGATCTGATTTCATCACAATGCAAACACCCTTCATGATAGAAGTCGAATTCTGGAATCTGGTGCCGGATGCTTATCTGGATGTCACATTGCACCTTTATACTGAACAAGGGATCGTTGCATTTGGTACCGGTACTGCACGTGAGCCAATGTGGCACGGTAGACCCTTCCCGGCAGGTCTTTTCAGAAGTGTATGTCACGTTCCCGGCGACTTATTAAATAGTGGTATGCATCGCGTTCTCTTGCTCATTGTCAAGAATCAAGGGTCTATCATCTATCGACATCAAGATGCGCTGACATTTGAGGTTTTGGATTCAGTTGAAACCAGAGGGGCTTGGTATGGTAAACGAGTGGGTGTTGTGCGGCCTATGCTTGAATGGACAACGGAGCATTTTAATAGCAAACCTGGAATTAACATTGGGAGACAATAATTTATGACAAGGGCCAGAGCCTACAGGTGTTAGAGCTATTCATCTGACAAATGTGCCTCGAGGTCGTGAGGGTAAGATGGTTTTAGATAAACAATTCATATTCATTATTGGCTCTGAAAGAAGTGGGACGACGTGGCTTCAGATGATGATAGGTGCGCATCCGCTCGTATGTACAACGGTTGAGCTCACGCTTTACAGTAAATATACCGCTCCGTGGATAAAGGCCTGGGAAGAAGAGGCTGCTAATATAGCGCAGGGCCGGTGGCATCAGGGGTTACCATTTCTCTGGGGCGAAGATGAGTTCTATCGTTTTCTTAGAGAGTTTCTTAGGAAGGTTTATGCTCGAGTCCTTGCGACTAACCCACAAGCGACCCATATCCTTGACAAGTGTCCGGGATACTCTGAGTACGTGGAAAATATGAATAGACTTTTGCCCACCGCGCGATTCATACATGTAATCAGGGATGGGCGTGATGTTGCCGTATCAATGGTGGCAGCCCGAGAACAGATAGGGTTTGGGACCGCTACCATACAAGATTCTGCTATTGCCTGGAAGGAACGCGTTCGGACAGCACAGAAGGCCAGGCAGTACCAGGATCGGTATATGGAGGTGAGATATGAAGATATGTCAACTTCTGGGGTAGACGTTCTCAAGGCCATATTCGAATTTTGTGGTTTGTCAGCAAGTATGGAAGAGGTGATTGCAGTTGCAAACGCACATCAATTTGAAAAGATGAAGGCGAATAGGCCTACACCAGTTGATAGCGTTAAAGCACCTGATGGTTCTTATCGAAAAGGCAAGGTAGGAGGCTGGCGAGAAGAACTTGATCCATTGCAGAAATATTTCTTTGACCAAATCGCAGGAGATTTGCTACATGAACTTGGATATGCAGAAGATGGATGGTGGACTGATTCAAGTAAGCAAAGATTCGCATTACCCGTCTTGACTCTAATTTCGACCGTGTTAAAGAGAATCCGCCGTGCTACTGCGATCCTTTTAGGCCCTTCCCTAACCAGGTATATTGGAGCTGCGCGATCAACATTAAAAAGTAAACCGTGAGTCTAATTCTTAGTTGACAATCGAAAAAATAAAGAGGATGTGCAGCGAAGACAACACTTCGGTGAATAGGAAATCAAAGCTGGAGTCAAAGTATGAATGTCCGAAAACTCGTTCCGTCCCGTGCTATTCCTTTTCTCAGAAGGCTGAAGCATCGCGTACATAAGCCTACGTTATCCTATGTTGAGTTGCACCTTACCGACCACTGCAATTTGAATTGCAGAGGCTGTGGTCACTTTAGCCCAATAGCGCAACCCTGGTTTGCAGACATTACGACTCACGACAATGACATGAAGCAACTTGCCAAATTATTCTCAAATATTAACGATATCCGATTAATGGGGGGCGAGCCGCTCCTTCATCCGATGGTGACCAGTTTCTTTGCATCGACACGAAAACACTTCCCGCACTCAGCGATCCATCTTGTGACTAATGGGCTCTTACTCCGAGAGACGACAGATGATTTCTGGGCGTCATGCCGTGAACATCGCATTATTATTGATCTTACGGTCTACCCCCCCACGGTCAGAGATATGAATGATATGCTTGAAAAGGCAGTGCAAAACTCCATCAAAATTCGTTCTTTTACTGTTACGAAATTCATTGCCCACAAGAACCTACCAGGAGATTCGGACCCAGTCAAAGCTATGACAATATGTAGAAGTAGGTACTATTGTCCATTTCTTAGAAACGGAAGACTATACATTTGTTCAAACCCAGCATTGGCGCATTACTTTAATCAGTGTTTCGGCACAGAAATTCCAGATGCCGGTTATGTCGATATTTATTCACAAAACTTGGCGGGTGAGAAATGTATCGAGTTATTGAACCAGCCATCGCCAGCATGTCGTTTCTGTTCTTACGACTTTCCGCAGTTTGACTGGCAGAGGTCACAAAGAGGAAGGGAAGAATGGGAAGCTCGGTGGTACAGACCGGAACAACGTGGATAGTTGATATTATAAGTTCCTACCCCCAGAAAGTTGAACCCGATAGAACTGTTAAAAGTCAGCCTCATCAGGCGGATTTAGCATGATGGATGTCGCCGAAGTAGTGGATACCACAATGGGAAAGAAAGAAATTGAGAGAAGGAAAGCTGAACTTATCAAACAGTATGGAGAATGGACTTATGATATACTATTAGCGGAAGGTGTATGGACAAGAGGTAACTTAGAAATACCCCATACAAGACTAAAAAGGGTAACACAGATTATGAAAGATCTTTCAATAAAGTCATTAAATGAATGTCGAATACTGGACCTAGGTTGCTTGGACGGTCAGTTCGCAATTGAATTCGCGATGAACGGAGCGGATGTTGTTGGAATCGAAGGTAGAGAAGCAAACATAAAAAAAGCGATATTTGCAAGGGACATTCTAAAACTACACAAGCTGAAGTTCGTCCGGGATGATGTGAGGAATATTTCCATTGAGAAATATGGCAAATTTGACATCGTATTATGTAGTGGCATAATTTATCATCTTCCTTCAGAAAATGTCTGTTCTTTTGTCGAAGCAATGTATGAAATCACAACTCTCATGTTGATTATTGACACGCATATAAGCCTTTTCCCGGATAAGTATATATCATTTAAAGGCAAAAGATACTATGGTGCTGATTGGAGAGAACATTCCGCCGACGACGACGAAGAAACTAAGTTGAATCGGTTGTGGTCTTCTCTGGATAACAATTTGAGCTTTTGGTTCACACGACCATCACTAATTAACCTTCTTTATAACATTGGATTTACTTCGATTTATGAATGCTTCAATCCCCCGATTAAAGGATACAAAGATAGATGTACATTTGTAGCTATGAGAAGGAAACCGGTAGAATTAAAAACATCCCCCGCCGCGAATTCTATACACGAAGAGTGGGAAGAAAACGAGTTAACCTATGCTACCGCAAATCCCAAAGAAATTGAAAGGAAGCTAAAAAGGTTGGAGAGATTCGAAAATCACGCCTTGATTAAGATTGGATTGACGGTATACAGGTTATTAAAGAAATTTCCCATCGGTATACTACACTGAGCAAGTCTTTCTTGAACCCCCTTTTCGATCCAGACTTGTATGTAGGTGACTGGCTGCAAGTAGCTGTTGAGTTTACCCGGGCGTCCCGGGCTAAAGCACATTTAGGTCATGGCTTGCCGGCACTAGACGAATTGACAGATTTTACGTTGAACGTGAATTCACTTGCCGGATTTGGTCTAGCGTTCATTGACTCCACCTCTGCCAATGATACTTATCGATCAATATGCCACAGCTACCGGGCGTAGGTGAGCCTAGAAAAGATTAACCATCTCTCTAAGCTTTTCTATTTGATAGGACCAGAAATCCCAGTTCTTTACTGTTTATCTCATCGAATTAGAAGTTGAACTGGGGATGAAACGAAGTGAACAAAGCAACCTAAGTTGAAAGAGTACGGGTAATGGTTGGATACCTACACCCTGCCTATCCACAATCATTGGCAGAATTCGGCACTTCGCGTGACTTCCCTCGATACGGGGGAGGGATCTTAGGGTACCGGATACCGCTCTTCCCATATTACAATCCATCAGGTGTTTCTATTCGGCCTCTCAAGATCGTTCATGTCTTCGCACTCAATTGGAAAGCATGGACAGCTGACTGGGAGGCCTCCCATTGGTCACTGGAGGGATTATAGGGGTAGCACATGAAGAAGAAGTATAATGTTCTGGTGTTCCCAGGAGGAACAGAGGTCGGCCTCGAAATCCAGAGAGCAATTTGTCAGTGCAAGGATATTCAGTTGTATTCTGCTGGACTCAATGTTTCGAATCATGCCCCATATGTATTTACTCGCCACTTCGTTGTCCCCAGTATCCATGATCCAGCATGGGTGGACAGTTTGAACCAAATCATCGTCGAACAGAGAATTGACTATGTCTATCCAGCGTATGACGATGTTATTGTTGCCCTGGCTCAAAACGCGGAAAGGATAAAAGCGCGAATTGTATCTTCTCCGTTGGAAACTTGTTTAATTACCCGTTCGAAGTCCCAAACCTATCATCTCTTCACTGGTGTTCTTCCCGTTCCTACACTCTATGACGACTTGAAGACGATTGATCAGTATCCCGTGTTCGTGAAGCCAGATAAGGGTCAGGGCTCCCAACAGACGCACATTATTAATGAACCGCGCCAGCTTTCTCGTATTTTGGAAGAAAGTGGAGAAAGTATCGTAATGGAGTATCTGCCGGGCGAGGAATATACGGTGGATTGCTTTTCAGATCGAGAGGCAGGACTGTTATTCTGTGGCGGCAGGCAAAGAGTCCGGACTAGGAATGGCATCTCCATGAATAGCCGCCCTGTTCGCGATGGCGTGTTTGGGGAGTACGCCAATGCAATTGCCAAGCGGTTGAGTTTCCATGGAGCTTGGTTCTTTCAGTTAAAGAAAGATCAGTATGGCAAATACAAATTACTGGAAATTGCTCCCCGGATTGCTGGAACTATGGCTGTACAGCGAGTCCAAGGGGTTAATTTTGCACTCCTTAGTATATACGAACAAGAGCGTATTCCGATTGAAATCTTGGTGAACGAGGTAGATGTAGAGATCGACCGGGCATTAGCAAATCGTTACAAGCATCAGGTCAAGTCCAGCGTTGTATATGTAGATTTAGATGACACATTGATTGTAGATGGCGTTGTGAATGTAAATCTTGTCAGGTTTCTGTACCAATGCATAAATTCAGGGATACGTGTTGTGTTAATTACCAGGCATTCAACAGATATTGATCAAACCTTGAGGAGGCATCGGTTGACAGGAATCTTTGATGAAATCATCCATGTGGAAAAGTCACTCAGCAAAGCAGAGTATATTCGGGAGAGCGACGCTATCTTGATCGATGATAGTTTCAGCGAACGCAAGGCTGTTGCTGAGAGGCTTGGGATTTTGACGTTCGATTGTAGCATGCTTGAAATGCTTGTGGACGAAAGGGTATAGCCGGTATGTCAGAAATTATAGTTAGCCAAAAGGATGTCGGGCACCTGACAATTATACGGAGAAATATAGTTGATTTTATGAAGCGAGTTGCTTCGGTCTATGCTAGCGCACCAGGATACCTCCTGGATATTGCGCCACAAGATCACGAGGGTGCTGCTCCTTATTTCCCTGGGGCGAAGATTTATACTCTGGATATAGACCCCCAGTCAAATGCTGATTACATTGCAGATATATGCCAGTGCAATAACGAGTTGATCCCGGATAACTATTTCGACTGGGTTGTATGTACTGAAGTACTTGAACATACACTAAATCCATTCGGTGCTGTAACGGAGATAACCCGTATTCTCAAGCCTGACGGGTTTATTTTCATTTCAACGCCTTTCAACTTCCGAATCCATGGTCCACTGCCGGATTGTTGGCGATTCACAGAGCATGGATTGCGGGCCCTCCTGGAAGGATTGAAGATTATCGAATTACAACAGGTACCTACGCCCGGCCGCGATTTGATGCCAATTCATTATACTGTTGTTGCACAAAAGTGAAGGAAATTAATGCTATGCATACCAAGAATTCCTATCGGCTTAAGGGAAGAAGTCAAACAAAATTGTGTCGAGTAAAGGAGGAAATCTCAGTGAGCTCCATAGCGACCCGGATCGTTAAGAAGGTAATAATTCATTTGGCATACACAATACAGAGGACGGGGACCTTTAGTGCATGTAGTTCCAGTCCATGTGGTCACTCCATATATGCACCCTGGCTTGAGTCAAAGTTTCAGGAAGAGATTTATAACAAGATTAGGACCATACAGTCGTCTCGGAGGATAGATGTTACATTCTTGATCGCTTTTCCCGCCATTGTGCGTACCTTCAAGGAGACTTTGCTGAATGGGGTGTGTATAAGGGTGGCACCGCCTATCTGGTTGCTAATTCTATCAAATCATCTGGTAGGGATAAGAAGTTGCATCTATTCGATACGTTTACTGGTATGCCTGGCACTGCCATAAAAGAGCGAGATGGCCACTAAAAGGGCGATTTCGGAGATACTAACCTTAATAAGGTTAAGAGTTATTCGGCGCATTTTCCATGCATAATTATACATGCGGGCTTTATTCCTAAGACATTCGAAAGGGTCAAGAATGAATGATTTTCCTTTGTCCATGTTGACGTTGATATTTATCAAACCTCGCTCGATTGTTGTGAGTTCTTTTACAGTCGACTAGTTAGTGGAGGTATTATGATTTTTGATGATTATGGATTTACTTATTATAAAGATGCTGAAAAACGCGCGGTTGATGAATTTTTCGCTGACAAGCCGGAATTTTTAGTATCACTGCTTACCGGGCAGTGCATTGTCATTAAATTATGACCGATAACGCGCCAAATTTGCAGCTAATTTTGTGAAGAGCGAATTGGACAACTTGGCTGTTTTTGGAGGCGTACCCGCTTTCGAGCAGAAACTTCACGTTGGTCGTCCTAACATTGGGGACCGGCAACGCCTCCTGGGACGCATCAATGACATACTGGATAGGCGATGGCTATCCAATGATGGCTTCTATTTAAAGGAGTTTGAGCGGCGCGTGGCTGATATGGTGGGAGTCAAGCACTGCATCGCGATGTGTAATGGGACGGTGGCATTGGAGATTGCGATCCGCGCTGCAGGTCTTACAGGTGAGGTGGTCGTTCCTTCGATGACATTTATTGCTACTGCCCACGCCCTGCAATGGCAAGAGATCACTCCCGTTTTCTGTGACATTAAACCGGAATCCCACAACATAAACCCGTCCTGTGTTGAGAAAGTGATTACGCCACGCACGACCGGCATCATTGGTGTCCATATTTGGGGGCGCCCATGTGATGTGGAATCGTTGGCTGATATTGCTCATAGGCGGGGCCTAAAACTCCTCTACGATGCCGCTCATGCCTTCGGTTGCTCACACAACGGACGCATGATCGGCAGCTTTGGTGATGCCGAGGTGTTCAGCTTCCACGCTACTAAGTTCTTCAATACGTTCGAGGGTGGCGCCGTTGTTACAAATGATAACGAACTAGCCTCCAAAATCCGTCTCATGAAGAACTTCGGTTTTGCTGGATATGATAATGTCATCTACATTGGTACCAACGGCAAAATGAGCGAAGTATCCGCAGCGATGGGATTGACGGAGCTAGAGAGTTTAGAGGAATTTATCGGCATTAACTATCGCAATTACAAGCAATACGGGCACGAACTGAAGGGCATGCCAGGGATTCAGCTCGTAACGTATGATGAAACTGAAAAATGTAACTACCAGTACATTGTGCTGGAGATTGATGAGGCTATCACCCGGGTAACTCGGGATCAATTGGTCGAAATTTTACATACTGAAAATGTGCTAGTCCGGCGCTATTTCTACCCTGGCTGCCACCGCATGCAGCCTTACCGTTCTTATTTCCCTAGCGCTAGGCTAATGTTGCCTAAAACCGAGCGACTTGTCAAAAGAGTGATGAGTTTACCGACTGGGACTGCTGTTGGACTAGAAGAGATTAGTAAGATCTGTGAGATCATCAAGTTTGTCGCAGCGCATGGACAAGAGGTAAGTGAAATGTTATCCAAACGCAGTTGCCAAAAAAAGATTGCTACATCGTCTTACTCCACCCCATGACACCATCGTACCAGGTTAGTTTCAATCACCCAAAATGAAAGAAGCAACCCGAAAACAGCACGTGAATAATAATTAACCGACTTGACATGTTTCATCAAACCACGATGAACCACTCGAGTTCTTTAAGAAAGGCATATTTGCTGGTGCCCTATTATAAGGTAGTCTTAAAGGTACTGGAATAGATTGTCGAGTATGGCACGACGCGCTTGATTCGGAGGTGTTAAGATGAAAGCGAACATGGAAATGAATTTACATGAAAAGACTCGTAACCGAATGAATTTAGAGCGTGAGAAACAGTTCGTAGATAATCTTTACTCAACCTATACGATGGTATATACCCTTCACACCAATATCAAGAAAGATTTAGTCATAAAAACATTCAAGCCTTTTATAAAAGGGGGGAAAGCACTGGAACTTGGATGCGCGGATGGCTATATGACAGAACGGCTGGCAAACTTAGTCACCAACTTAGATGTTGTTGAGGGATCACCGAGATTCCTGAAACATGCAAAGAGAACTTCCTTAAAGAATGTTAGTTTTATCTGTGCTTTGTTTGAAGAATACGAGTCCCATAAGAGATACGATTATATCTTTGCAACGTATGTTTTCGAACATGTCCTTGATCCCATAGCTATCTTGAAACGAATGAAAGCTCTTCTAAAAAGCTCAGGGCTGCTGTTTATAACCGTGCCTAATGCAAGGGCTTTATCGCGCCAAATTGCCCTTCATATGGGGCTTATCGAAGACCTGAAACAGTTAACCGACAATGATAAAAAGCACGGGCACAGAAGGGTATATGATAGGATAACTTTAAACAGACATATCGATATTGCGGGGTTTCGTAGCATCTCACAGGGGGGTATCCTCTTAAAAATACTGGCCGATTTCCAGCTAAACAAACTCTTGAAAGAGAAGATCTTAACAGAGGATCATTACCATGGTCTTTACAGTCTCGGACTTGAATATCCTGATTTCTGTGATTCGCTTTTTTCCATTTGCGCTAGCAAGGAAACTTGAATTTTACAATATAAGGTTTACGTCATACGCTCAGCTTGAGAGACATGCAGATGACAGTAAGTGTGTTGGTTATAACATACAACCATGAGGGATTCATCACAAAAGCGATAGAGAGTGTATTAATGCAGAAAGTGGATTTCGACTATGAAATCGTTATCGGCGAAGATTGCTCTACTGATAACACCAGGAACATTTTGATTGATTATCAGAAGAAGCATCCTGACATAATAAGATTGCTATTGCATGAACGAAACCTTGGGTTGTATGGCAGGTACAACTTTATTGAAACTTTAAATGCTTGCCAGGGGCAATATATTGCCATGCTTGAAGGGGACGACTACTGGACCTCACCGTATAAACTTCAGAAGCAAGCAGATTTTTTGGATAGCCATCCAGAATGTGCAATATGTTTTCATAATGTCATGGTAATCTATGATGATAGCCCTGGAATCTCACATCCATTTTGCGTTCCAAACCCAAATGGCTTTTATATGCAAGGGCAACCGAAACCCATTTCCACCCTGGAAGATCTACTGAAAGGCAATTTCATTCAAACGCCTGCAGTTATGTTTCGTGCCCGCCTTTTTGAAGAATTTCCGAGATGGTTCTACTTAACTCCGATGGGAGACTGGCCGCTCCATATTATGAATGCACAGCATGGAAATATAGGATACATCGACGAAATAATGGGAGTTTACAGAATTCATGATGGTGGTGTCTGGTCTACGAAAGGACTCATCCCAAAATTACAGAGGGAGATTGAAACATACAGATTTTTCAATGCTCATTTAAATTTCCGGTACAATAAATTTATAAAATCCAAGATATCACTACGATACTTATGGATTGCTGCAGAATATAAGCGAAGTGGTGACCGTATCAAAGCTCTTGCAAATTTATTCAAGTACATAAGCAAATTTCCTTGCAATGAAGGTATTTCATTTCGGCGCTTACTTCTCATGATTCTAGAATTATCATCACCGTCGCTTTACAAAATACTATTAGATTTGAAATACAAATATTTAGCTACGTAGTCACAATAAGTGTTTTGCTTTAAAATTATTACTGGTTAAGAGGATATTTATCGTGCTGCTCTTATTGATATCTATTTTGCCAAAAAAAAAATGGTCAGAGTGAAATGCCAGTTTAAGACGATCAAACCATGGTATTGCGTCTTTCTTTCTGCTGTACTCAGGGAAGAGCGCAGTAGTGTTTCTTTCCTGATATTGGTGATTGAACTTATCTTGGTAGAGGGGGGACATTTATGGAGAAGGAAATATCAATGGTGTCTAGTAACAATCTCGATTAAAGCGCGATGCAGGTTACTTGGAGAGGTATTTAACAACATGGAGAGAATATTTGAATGCTATGAGGCACGGATAAAATTCGATCAGCTCATTATAGGAATAAAATAGAATCGCAAGTGACGATTTTTGCTGATAGCTATTCGTAAGCATAAATGGTCAAATTAGCACATAAATCAATGATACGCTCATGGAGGAAATCACCTCTGATTGATAAATTTGCTCGCCTATCTAGGTTTCTACTGCTGATTCTAAATAGTAGATATGCATATCAGTCTATCAAAGCCCTGATTTACCATTTGAGTCGTATAGATGAGCTTCCACCAAATCAATTTTTTGAAAATATCATTAAATGGAGTGGAGATCTTACCGCCTGGCATCGGCGTACCATCGAGCGAATGAGAGAAGAAGCCATCATTCTTGAATATCAGCCGAAAATCACTATCATTACGTCAATTTTCGGGTTTGAAGGGGGACTGATTAGAAGAACTTTAGAATCTATCGAACGCCAATATTATCAAGAGTGGGAATTATATCTTCTTGTGGAAAAAAACCATGAACTTCAACTATTGAGGTTGACCACGGAAATTTTCAACGGCGGCCAGAAAATCAACATAAAATGTAATTCAGATTTAGACGGAAATCTTGTTGAAGCACTTAACGAGGTGCTGAGGGAGTGTAAAGGTGAATGCATTGCTTTCCTCTCAGGAAGCGATCGGCTGACATCAAATGCTTTGTTTGAAGTCGCTCGTTCGATCAACCAATATCCGGATACAGATATCATCTACTCAGATGAAGCTGAAAAGGACAAGGATACGTTAATTCGTTTATTCTACAAGCCAGGTTGGTCACGTGATTTATTTCTTTCGATGCATTATTTGCGGAATTTGCTATGTTGTAGGAGTGAAGTGATTCGAGCGGTTGGCGGATTCCAGGGCAATTTTGAGGACGATATTAAATACAATATGATATTGAGAATGATAGAGAAAAGGGAGAGAGTTCATCATATTCCTAGAATTCTATATCATGAACAGGTTCCGAAGAACGCATATCCCCAAGGCTTTACTGCTAACCATTCCTTCATGCTTCATAAAAAGGCATTACACGATCACATGAAGCGGGTAGGTATTAAAGGTGAAGTATGTGATGGGATCTTCGAGGGGTCGTTTCGAGTGCGTCGAAAGGTCCTGAAGCGACCGAAAGTAAGCATTATTATCCCCACAAAGGATAAAGCAGACCAACTTAAACGATGCATCGAAAGTATCGAATCCAAGACAACTTATCGAAACTTCGAGGTCATCATTGTTGATAACGCAAGCACGGAACTTAAATCGCTAGAGTATTTAAAGACGTCACCGTGCAAAGTTATTCAGTATGCTCAAAAATTTAACTTTTCAAAAATCAATAATCTCGCCGCCCACCATGCTACAGGGGAATATCTGTTTTTGCTAAACGATGATACACAAGTGATCTCACCGGATTGGCTTGAAGCAATGTTGGAGCACGCACAGCGAGAAGAGGTGGGCGTAGTAGGAGCGAAACTGCTTTATCCCAATGGATTAACACAGCATGCAGGGGTTGTACTTGAGGGTAATTGCGCTAGGCATATCCACAGATTTATCAGTTTAAGTGAGCATGGGTATTATGGCATGGCTGATGTGGTTCGTAACTTTAACGTTGTAACCGGTGCATGTCTAATGATAAGGAAAAGCGTTTTTGAAGAAGTTGGGGGTTTTGAAGAAAGCCTTGATATTATCTATAATGATGTTGATCTATGTTTAAAAGTACGTTCACGTGGCTATCTAATCGTTTATACGCCATACGCTGTCCTTTATCATTATGAAGGAATAAGCAGACGGGTAGATCTGGGTAAGGAAGCAGAGGCAATGAAGTTCTTATATTCACGGTGGAATACATTTATGGACAGGGATATTTACTTTAACCCGAATTGTTGTTTAACCATTCCGAGTCTATTTTGTGTCAGTCCATATGGAAATTACTATAATGTTTTTGAAATTTAGATTGGACCATAGTACAGAAATATCCTAATTAATGGACAAAGAAATTTCCATGGTATTTATTGTCTCCCTCAAATGAAAGGCAATGCAGTCTAATTCGGAAAGACATGAAGAGGATAATTTGGATGTGGTGAACCATTGATGATAATTCAATCACCCTAGTTGAAAGGGAAAACAAATTTGCTGATGATCAATCAAACGAATACAAAAGCTGAAATTAACACCTAGAGTAGCGACAAAATTAGCGAAAATCCGGTTCTGATTGGTGAACTAGGTGCCATATTAATGCTCCCTCGCCCTACTGATATTAGGGGGTGGAAATGCACATCGGTGTATAAATGTACTGGTTTTACCTTCCTACAATGGTAACTGGAAGATATTGGGTGCCCAAATTCGATGAAAGTTGCTCAACGGTTAAACCGAGGCATAGTGGAAGGTGCAAAGTACTGAATCATGCAGCATTATGAGTAAATGAATAGGCACCTAATGTTGCGGCCAAACATTCCGAAATTTGAAGATGTCGAATATCCTCGAATTGATCCGGTGGCTGACGGTGTGCATAGACCCTTCTGGTCTGTAATGATTCCAACCTACAATTGTAACCAGTATTTGGAACAGGCTCTCAACAGCGTCCTTCAACAAGACCCTGGACCTAATGAAATGCAGATCGAGGTAATAGATGATTGTTCTACCGAGAATGACCCAAAAGCGATTATAGAGGAAATAGGTCACAATAGAGTGTCTTTCTATCAGCAACCACGCAATGTCGGTATAGGCGGCAACTGGAACACATGTATCAAGCGTGCACAGGGCCATTGGGTTCACATCCTGCATCAGGATGATATTGTCTTGCCTATGTTTTATAGCCAATTGGAAGAAACCCTCAAAAGAGAGACAACTATCGGAGCAGCTTTCTGCCGTCATATCTACATAGATGAGAATGGTCATTGGCAATCGATATCACCCTTAGAGAGGAGAGAGCCGGGGATTCTTTCTAACTGGTTAGAGCGTATCGCCGTTGTGCAACGGATTCAAACTCCTTCTATCGTGGTCAGACGTATTGTCTATGAGGAGCTGGGTGGATTCCATGCCAAAATGTACTACGCTCTTGACTGGGAAATGTGGAAGAGAATTGCTGTATATTATCCAGTATGGTATGAGCCTCAACCGTTGGCATGTTTCCGTTTGCACTCCAGTTCAGCTACTTCTCGCCTGGTCAAGTCCGGCGCTGATATCTGTGATATGCGCAGGTCTATCGAGATTTCCCGAGCGTATCTACCAGATGCCATAGCAGATGGACTATCGCATAAGGCAAGGGAGCACTACGCCCTCTATGCCCTCGGCACGGCTCGCCGGATGCTCAGTATGCGGGATATTGCTGGCGCGATTGCCCAGATTACCGAGGCCCTAAAGTGCAGTCAATCCGCGAGGGTTATGGGATCACTTGTTAGCCTCTTTGTGGGGGGTGGGACACGGTGGATTTGGCGGAAGGTGCACACGGGCAGTGTCAACCACCTATGAAGAAGGTACAGGGTCATCGAGATGCCTCCAGGTGTTAGTGTCGTTGTCTGTTGCCATAACAGTGCCCAGCGGTTGCCTCAAACGCTGGCTCACCTGGCTGCCCAACAAGTACAAGGGGGTCTCCAATGGGAAGTCATTGTAGTTGATAATAATTCGGCGGATGAAACATCCCAGGTTGCCCTGACCCGTTGGCCTTCGGATGCGCCAGCTCCTTTACGAGTGGTGCCTGAGCCCAAGTTGGGCCTTAGTCATGCCAGGTATCGAGGCTACACTGAGGCTAACTATGAATGTATCAGCTTTTTGGATGACGATAATTGGGCTTCGCCCGAATGGGTGCAGCTGACTTCAGAATTAATGGGCCAGTATCCTGTGATTGGGGCCTGTGGTGGATTTAACGAGGCTGTGTGCGAGGTTAGCCCACCATGGTGGTTCGAGCGGTATAAGAAGTTTTACGCCATTGGACCGCAGGGACAGGAGGCAGGGGAGATCACGTGGACACGAGGTTTTCTTTGGGGAGCGGGATTGACTATTCGCAAGTCGGCGTGGCAGCAGTTGGTGGGAAAGGGATTTCGCTCGGTGTTGGTGGACCGTCAGGGAGCGAGCCTTAGTTCCGGAGGAGATTCTGAATTCTGTTTCGCGCTACGCTTGGCCGACTGGCGTTTGTGGTACGAACCGAGTTTGAATTTGCGCCATTTTTTACCGGCAAATCGCCTGGAATGGAGTTACCTACGGCGCTTATGTAGAGGACTTGGAGCGTCCAGTGTAGGGCATGATCCTTACCTTTGGGCCTTAAGACGTGGGCCCAAGAATTTCAGAGAACGGGTCAGACAAACCTGGCAATGGCAAACGCTCAAGGTGCTAAAAATGCTCCTTTGGCACCACCGAAAGTTGCTTTTGTCGTTTTGCTATCCACTGGAGGGGGATTCCGACATCCTCACAATAGAATCTCAAATTGGAAGGTTATGTGGCTTGGTTGGAAAGCGTAAGGCTTATGATTCAATCATTCAGGAAATTCGACAGGCTCCTTGGAGAAAGATCCAATGAACCTTCACCACCAAGATGGCATTTTCTTCACACCTAAGTCTCCAATTGTCGGAATTATCTCTGCAACCTAAGACAAAAGACAGATACCCACTTGGCCTGATACTTAGAGATTCAGACCGTTCCTGGCTAAGAGATATCTTAACAAAGGGTTACAAAAAACGGTCAATTTGTATCGCGAAAAGGGGAAAATAAGGTTGAATAAGGAACTTCCGCTCATATCTATCGTTACTCCTTCCCTAAATCAGGGAATATATATAGAGGAAAATATCAAGAGTGTCATAGATCAGAAATATCCAAATTTTGAGCATATTATTATTGATGGGGGTTCAACAGATGGGACCATTGATATTTTAGAAAAATATAACCACTTAATCTGGATTTCAGAGAATGATAGCGGTCAATCTGAGGCAATAAATAAGGGTTTCAAAAAAGCTCGTGGTGAAATTATTGGCTGGTTGAATTCGGATGATTGCTATGAGCCTGGAGCCTTTTTCACCGTTTTCAGAGAGTTAAATAAAGCTCAGGGCAAGTACGTTGTTTCCGGGGATTGTACTGTAATAGATGCTAAGGGGAATAAAGTGGGCTACTGTAGAGGGAGATTCTCAGAACACAATGACTTAATCAAATACTGGGATAGGGATTATACAATACCTCAACCATCGGTGTTTTTTTACAGAGATGTTCTCCATAAGTCTGGATATTTAGATGAAAAGTTACATTATGCAATGGATTATGATTTTTGGTTAAGAATTAGTAAGCATTACAAAATTCATTACGTTAAAAAATCCCTTGCAACGATAAGAGTTCATGATCGCGCAAAATCGAGTCCCGGTTATGAAGTTTTTGAACGTGAATGGTTTAGAGTTTCAAAACAATATTGGGGGAATTTGTTTTCACTTAGTTATTATAAATACATCTTTAATGCCTTAAATTTCAGGTCAAACCTAATGAGAATAAATGCCTATTCAAAAATCGAAGAGCTTTCTCCGAGAGAGTTTCGAAGAAAAATCTTTTTTGCAATTGCCAGCAATCCTTTGAATTTATTAAAAAGAAATTTTTTTTCCGCCTTCTTACGAACAATCTTAGGCCACGATTACACTAATCGAGTTAATCGTTTCCTCAGATAAAGAAAACACCTAACCCACTTTCGTTTCCCTTTTCATAGAAGCAATAAGTTAAAAAAGATAAATTGCAGTTAAGTTAGAATTATGAAAATTACATTGTTAACACCACATGTCAATATTGGCGGTGGTGTGAAGATAATACTAGAATACGCCACCAGACTTGCTGAAAGAGGACATAAAGTAACTGTAATTTGCCCGCAACCGACTTTCGCTAAAATGAGAGTCAAAGGTAGAAATATCCCCACTGTTTTACCTAAAAGAAGTTTGATGAATTTGCTAAAAATTAAACCCTCTTGGTTAGATATCATTGCACATATAAAATACGTATCCTCTTACGAAGAGAGGCACATACCTGATGGAGACGTAGTTATAGCGACTGCTTGGCAGACTGCCCGTTATGTTAAGAATTATTCTCCAGAAAAGGGTAAAAAGTATTATCTTATTCAACATTATGAAACTCTTTATCATGCACCTAACAGTAAGAAAGAGGCAGATGAAACTTATACATACCCTCTGAATAAAATAGTGGTTTCAAGTTGGCTTAAGGAACTGATGGAGGAAAAATTCAATTCTGTGGTTGAGCTAATAATAAACCCTGTGGATTTCGGTCAATTTTACCCTACGAGAAATGGATATAATAATGAAAAGAGAATTTGTATGCTTCACCATTTTTACGCTTGGAAGGGCTGCAATGACGGTATGAGGGCATTTGAAATAGCAAAGGAGAAATATCGGGATATACGATTAATAATGTTTGGGGCGCAGATCAAGAGAGTTGGTGTTGATTATGATTATTACTACAGGCCCTGGGGTGATAAGTTGAGGGAAATATATAATTCGTGTGATATATTCTTGTGCCCGAGCTGGAGAGAAGGATTTGGATTACCATCTGCCGAAGCCATGGCTTGTAAATGTGCGTTAGTCACGACAGATCATGGGGGGTCTCGGGATTATGCTTACCACGAGAAAACAGCTTTAGTTTCTGCACCTAAAAATGCAGAACTATTAGCTGAAAATCTAATCAGATTATTAGAGAATGAAGAATTATTAAAAACCATCGGCCAAAATGGATATGACTATATAAAGCAATTTACATGGGATAAAGCGGTTGACAAAATGGAGAAGATATTTAGGGAAGAACTCCAAAAAAATTAAGTATTAAACTGTGAACGGTCAAGGAATAGTAGATCTTGCAAATTTGTTCTTGGGGGAGAAGTAAAAAAAGGAATGCGTATAGAGACAATGTACTATCTGAAAATACATACGTTGCAATAAGATAACTCAAAGGGAAAAAAATCATGGTAAGGGAGAGAGTTCTCGTTACTGGAGGGGCTGGATTTATCGGTTCCCATGTGACGGATGAGCTAATCGCAATGGGAATGGATGTGGTGGTACTTGATGATTTGAGCGGCGGTTTCAGAGAAAATGTTAACTCTGAAGCTCAATTTGTAAAGGGGAGTATTAACGACGAGAATCTGTTGAAATCTCTGTTTGAGAAACATGGTTTCGTGTATGTTTATCATTTAGCAGCATATGCCGCGGAAGGATTGAGCCATTTTATTAAAAAGTTCAATTATGAGAATAACCTTATTGGAAGCGTGAATTTAATTAATGCAGCTGTTAATCGTGAAAGTAAATGTTTCGTTTTTACTTCCTCTATAGCGGTTTATGGGAAGAACCAGCTTCCGATGAGTGAAGATCTTACTCCCTTGCCTGAAGACTCATATGGAGTTGCAAAGTTATCTGTGGAACAAGAATTGAAAATTTCAAAGGAAATATTCAATCTGGACTACGTTATTTTTAGACCCCATAATGTTTATGGGGAAAGACAGAATATCGGGGATAAATATCGTAATGTCATCGGGATTTTTATGAACCAGATAATGCAGAATAAACCACTGACCGTTTTCGGAGATGGTGAGCAGACCCGGGCATTTACATATATAAGAGACGTGGCTCCTATTATTGCCAAGGCCCCTCTGGTTAAAGAATCTTATGGGGAAATCTTCAATATTGGATCAGATAAGAAGTACACGGTTAATCATTTGGCTCGTAAGGTTGGTGAGGCAATGGGAGCGAACGTAAAAATTCGTTATTTGTCTGAAAGAAAAGAAGTTAAGCATGCTTACGCAAATCATGACAAGGTGAAGAAAATGTTTTTCTGCTGTAGCAAATATTCTCTCGAAGAGGGACTAGAAAAAATGGCGGAATGGGTTCAAAAGGCTGGAAGTAAAAAAAGCAACAATTTCGATAATATTGAGATTATGAAAAACCTACCTCCATCTTGGTTGGAATAGAATTACTTTTTTAGGTTGACCGGGCTGGAGAATAATGGCTAATCAATGATGAAGGTTTTCGATCAGAGATAGCGTTTATAGGTACGAATCGCAAACACCACAAGAATAAGAGGAAAAGCACAAAGAGACGCGAGGACAGCTAAAGAGCATGGAAAATGAGCGGCTCATGAGCTAAAAAATGAAGATATCAGCCCTAATTAGTGACTTAGCAGATAACCCTATAGTGAGAGCAAGCCCAATTCTCAAGGTCCTTGAGAAAAGATATGAAATTGAGGTAATTGGACCCTGTTTCGGGCAACGCATATTTCAGGCATACGGCGACGAATTTAATTTTAAAACTATCGAGGGGTGCAACTACCCTAAATTTCTCAAAAAAATCAGAGATATATATAACAACGTTAATGGAGATGTCCTTTTTGCGTTCAAGCCGAGGCCCAGTTCCTATTTAATAGGCCTAATGTGTAGTTTACTTAAGCGCATTCCAATAGTACTAGACATTGAAGATTGGGAGCTTGCGTCGTATTGGATTCAAAGAGAAGAATTATCGAAATGGATATTNNTTACATGGATGGAAGATTCCCAATGATTTTAAATACCTATTTCTAACTGAAAGGCTCATTTCACTGTCTGATGCTATTTTTGTTTCCTCAGATTTTTTGAAGAAGAAATATGGAGGCACAAGGCTCTACCATGGGGCAGATACTGAAGTTTTTAACCCCAACGGGCGAAATAAGAACCTGCTCAGGGAAAAATGGGGTGTGCCGCGGGGGAATAAAATCGTTCTGTTTGCTGGTACGCCGAGGCCCCACAAAGGCCTTGATGATTTAATCCGTGCTTTGAATATCATCGATCCGAACAAAAAGATAAATCTGCTCATCGTCGGGGGAAATATAGGTGGAAGCATCGATCGCGATCTCTATGAATCGAATGGGAAAAGGATTATACATCTTGGATATCAACCGCATGCCTTGATGCCAGAGATATTGCATCTTTCAGATTTAGTTGTTCTGCCGCAGAAGGATAACCCCATTTCCCGAGCTCAGATACCGGCGAAAGTATTTGAGGCCATGGCGATGGTGAAGCCAATTATCGCAACAGCTGTTTCGGATTTACCCGAAATTTTGGAGGATTGTGGGATTATCACTAGGCCGGGCGATATTGAAGCTTTAGCACGGAATATTCAATATATCCTCGAAAATCCCCCTATTGCCCACATGCTGGGGGTAAGGGCAAGGGAGAAATGCATTGAATCATATAGCTTCGAGGCCATGAAAAGGATATTGATGCCCGTATTCCACCGGTTCGAAAAGAGATTTCACTCATGAAAATAATGCTCCAAAACCATACCTTCTATCCGATTTTAGGGGGGATTGAGAATTATTTATATCATGTTTCGAAAACACTTAAAGAAATGGGACATCAACCGATAATTCTTTGCGAAAATAGTAACGCTGAGGTGGTCGACATTGAGATGTATAATGGTATCAAA
>JABAOC010002809.1_pt1 | contig 23220 bp, 19 predicted proteins | sample 7062161 | NCBI WGS metagenome assembly JABAOC01 (sample SAMN14538625, study PRJNA623070) | marine sediment metagenome | biome: marine biome [ENVO:00000428]; feature: marine pelagic biome [ENVO:01000023]; material: deep marine sediment [ENVO:00002113] | place: India: Gulf of Khambhat ... | reverse complement strand
TATACTTGCCCCGAGGGGGACATCGGTTCGACGGTCGAACTGCGGCTCAACGGCAGCAGCGTCAAAGGCAAAGTGACCGAGGCCCATGATCCCCCGCTGGTCGGTGCGGCATTCGACCGGGCCCCACGAGGCGGCGAGTCCTACGTCAAGGATTTCAAGCCGTTGCGCCTGGGCGTCTTTCGATTGCCAAAGGGGCGCGGCCAATTGACCCTCCGAGCGCTGGAGGTCCCCGGGCGCAGTGTGATGGACGCCCGCGCTGTCATGCTCAGGCTGCTCCCGTNNAGCGTCAAGGCTGAAGGCCTTGGCGATGGTTGTTTGTGTCGCGGGCGTCTTGCCCGCGATTCGAGGGCGGGACGCCCTCGACACGAGCGACGCGTTTGGCACGGCACACCGGATTGGCAGCGACACGACCATCGCCAAGCCGTGTTTGACGCTGCCACCTGAAGTTTGGCGACATGCGATAAGAAACTCATGTGTAATGGGTATTAGACAAAGGGGACTTCAGGCAAAGCTATGTCCCGGACGATCAAACCGAACGATGGCGGGGTCCCCCGGCGAACGTTTCTGACACGGTCGGCTGCCACGGCAGCGGCCATGATCGGCTCGGCACATTCGGCCGGAGCGGCACCGGGAGACAAGAAAGTGACGGCTGTTGAGGAACTGCGAGAGAGACTGATGAAGTGCCTGGGCGGGCCGTGGCCCGAGCCATGCGAGCTGCGCCCGGCGATTCGCGAGACGATCCGCAAAGACGGCTATCGGATCGAGTCGGTGACCTACGAAGTCGAGCCGGGCGACCGGGTGCCGGCGCTGCTGCTGGTGCCCGACGGCGTCGATGCCAACTATCCGGCCCCGGCCGTGGCGGTCTGGCACCAGCACAACGGTGAATGGCATTTGGGCAAAAGTGAGCCGGCCGGACTGGCTGGCAACCCGATGCACCACACCGGCGTGGCCTTAGTCAAGGAGGGATACGTTGTTCTCTGTCCCGATGCCCTGTGTTTCGAAGAGCGCCAAAGTAAGAACCTGCGCGGCGGCGACTTCGAGCGGTTCGAGTTCCTCCGCTACGTGGTGGCCGGCAAGTGCATGGCCTGGAAGAACATCCTCGACATGCGCCGGGCGGTGGACTACCTCGTCTCGCGGCCGGAGATCAGGACCGACCGCATCGGCTGTTACGGCCATTCCATGGGCTCGACCCACACCTGGCTCGTCGGGCCCTGGGAGCCCCGGCTGGTGTGCCTGGTGGGCAACTGCTGCCTGCCCACCTATGCGGCCATCCATCGCACGCACCTGCTGCACTGCTTCCCGAACTTCATCCCGGGCTGGTTCCAGCACGGCGACACGCCGGACATTGCCGGCCTGATCGCCCCCCGGGCCCTGCATCTGAACTTCGGCGAATTGGACGACGGCAGCCCCATCCAGGAGGTCCGCGAGGGTATCAAGACCATCGCCCGCGCCTACGAACAGGCCGGGGCGGCTGACCGTTTCAGCCACTACATCGAGGACGGCGCCGGCCACGTACTGTCACAGCAGATGTGGCGACGAGCGAGCGACTGGCTCCGAGAGCACTTGTTGTCCAGTTAGGAATGAAGTCCATGCAGTCACACCGAGATATCAGGAAGGGTGAATCACATTGGCACACGACGGCGCTGGTCCTGCTGATCGCCCTCGTGGGAATGTCAACAGCACGTGGAGGTGAAACGACCGACGCTGTCGTGATCTGGGACACGCATTCGTCTTTTGGCAACACGATTGATCTCGCAAACAGGGCCGGGTGGAAAATCGTGCCTGTGGATCTCTTCACCTTGGAAGCCGACCCGTCCAAGGCCTTCTCAGATCCGGGCTACTACGGCAGAGAATACGCTTTCCAGGGAGATGCGGTCGTCGAGACGGACTGCCTGATCGCGGTCTTCTGGTCGGGCAGAGGAAGAGTCGCCGTCTACCCGAAGGCGGACCCGGACGGGAAGATACTGGAATTCGTGCCGCTGCAAACAAGGACGGAGCCAGCCCGGATCAGCCGTTGCGGGATTCTGCTGAATACCGGCGATGAGGCGGCTCTGGACGTCTCTTTTTCCGCCGCAAGCACAGGGGGAGACTTGTCCGCCGTTGTGACCTTCAGCCGGACGGGAGTCATTGAGATCAAGCCGGTCGGGACCATGAAGGGGCTCCGCCTGCTGAGCCCTATCGAGTATGGTGTTGTGCCTGGCTTCGTCGGCGACGACTTGGTATTCGACCCCGGACAGTATCCTTCCGCAAGCGTGCTCCACGTTCCTTCGGAGAATCTCTTTTTGGGACTGCTGAAGGGAGAGAACAGGGTGCTGGTTGTGACCTGGCCGCCAGGAAAGCAACAAATGAGGCTCCATTGGGGCCAGGCAGAACAAGAAAACCGGCTTATTGAATCCGTCGACTTCGACAATGACGGGCAAAGCGTCTATCTGGCCGTTGTAGAAGCGCCCGGCATCTGGCACAGAGAGCCGTTGAAGCCTTCTTACCTGGAAAGGGACGTGACAATCGACTGGCAAAGGCCCTTTGCGGCAAAGTGGGTCACCCAGTTATATGAAGGCGACGTGAGAACCACGTACACGTTCCGAGAAACCAGGGGCCAGATCTGGCGCGGCGTGCCCGGCATGTACACTTACCCCGTCTGGTTCGATGGGGACAAGACCTGGTATCGCCTGAGCAAAAAAGTGCCGCCCAAAGGAGAGTCTATCATTTACTTTCTGGAGGGCCGGAACACGCCGGCATCGGTCTGCACGCCTATTGACATCATGAAGGCCACGCTGGGCAGGCAGACCTGTGACGACATTCTCGACCTTGCCGGCCGGAAGCTGCGCACCCACCATCGGCGGGGAGCCGAGGGCATTCGCCGAGCCTGCACCTGTGGATGCACGGAGACCATACAGGTGGTTTTCGACGCGGGACAGGAGGTCGAAAAGAAAGAATACGTCGAAGGGGCTGTCGATGATATGGTCTACTTTGTCAGGCGGCACATGGAAAGGATTGATGAATACCGGGCTTTTGCCGATGACACGATCAAATTCCTGCAGGCGGCAGGGTGTTCTGCGGCCGATCTGAAGCCATTCGCGGAGAGTCTGGAGCGAATCGTGGAGCAGATACCCCGGGACTACCGCGTGCAAGAGGAAAACATCAGGACCTTGGACTACGCCGACGACCTGGCCCGCAGGACCAAGGCCCTCACCGGCAAGAAAGACCCGCGAAATCTGCCGACCTACAAAGACCTGAGCGAGAAGTGGAGGGCGATGGGTGGCGCGCAGGACGGTCTTCTCGCCCAGTACCACACGATAGCCAGGACGCTGTTTCAGGAGGCTGGTTATGGGTGCGTGAGTCAACCCAGGGCCGTCGCCCTGGCACAAGAGGTCCGCAGACGCTGCCGGCTGTGCCTGCGAAATCCTGACGGCTACGAAATCTGGCCGAACTACTGAACGAAACATCGAGTGTGTGTGCAGACAAGGCATTGAGAATCATGAGACATCTCATCACGGCCGTGTTCCTCTCAACCGGAATCATCGTGCTACTGCAAAGCTGTAAGAAAGCGCCGAACGACAACCCGCCGGGGCCGGACGCCGGGCCGAACAAAACGACGAACGAATCCGGAATCGAGCTGGTTCGGCTTCCGGGAGGCCGGTTCACGATGGGGGACAAGGATGAGCCCGACGCGCCGCCTCACGAGGTGACCGTCGGCCCGTTCTGCATGGATAAGTACCTGGTGACCCAGGAGCAGTACGAGCAAGTCATGGGAGAGAATCCTTCTCGCTGGAAGGGGAGCCGCAATCCCGTCGAGCAGGTGCGCTGGTCCGACGCCGTGCGCTTCTGCAACGCGCGTTCCCACCGGGAGGGGCTTGAGCCCTGCTATGACCTCGAAACGTGGCAATGCAACTTCGACGCCAACGGATACCGGCTGCCGACCGAGGCGGAGTGGGAATACGCCTGTCGGGCGGGGACCGAGACGGCCTATTTCTTCGGGGATGATGCCTCGAAGCTGGTGGATTACGCCTGGTTCGAGAAGAACTCGGGCGGACACCCTCAGCCGGTGGGCCGCAAGCGACCCAATCCGTGGGGATTGCACGACATGTGCGGCAACGTGTGGCAATGGTGCAACGACTTCTATGAGGTGGACTACTACCAGCAGGCCCCGCCGGAGAATCCCCGAGGGCCGGCGGACGGCGAGACCAAAGTGGTTCGCGGCGGCGCCTGGCGGTTCAGTGCGGAGAGCTGCCGTTGCGGGTACCGCTACAATGAGAACCCGGGGTACGTGGACGTCTGCTTCGGCTACGACATCTACGGCTTTCGCTGCGTCAGGGCCTTGCGGGGAACAGGGGCGACCCCATGAAGAGAATTCGTATTACCGGGCTGGTGCGACTCGCGAGACAGGTCAGGCAGGAGCTTTCCGAGCCGATTTCCGCCGCGCGCCTGGCCCGCTTGCGTGAGGACGTCGGCACCTCCCTCGCGACCATCGACCGGATCCTGCGCGAGAAAGGCGCCCGGCCTGCGAGCCTGCCGGCCCCCTCGCGCAAGGCTTATCGGCTCATGAAGGACTTGGACTTCGATGCCGTTGTCACCCGGGATACATCCACCTCGCAGCACCGGTGCGCGTCAGCGACGAACGATCGCCCGCCGGATAGTGTGTCGTTCGTTGGCTTGCCGGGTTACTTCGACCACCTTCTCGACCGGCTGGCCCAGGATGACGACCGTTCACGACTGGAGGAGATCCGTGACCTGATCCGATCCGCCAGCGAGAGCATCGAGAACGAGATCAAGGCAAAAGATGTCCGGCCGAAACAGCTCAGGAAGTCGACGCGGGAGATGCGCGGGTGGCTCGCGTTTTTCTCGCAGCAGGAGAATTTCGACGACTACTGCGCCGCCGTGCAAAGAGCCGAGCCTGCCTTTCGCGCCGCTTGCACCTGGCCGATGAGACCGGCCGTTGCGGTCCTGGTCCATTTCCGGCCGATGCAGGGAATGTACCGCATCCGCCGCCACGACAATGCCATTCTGGTGCGCCTGCCCACGCCCATGATCTGCTTCGATCGAGAGCTCCTGCACGCGCTGGCCGAGGCGGCGTTCAAGAGGAGCCACAGTAAGAAGCCGGTTCACGATGCTGCGACCAGTGAGCCCTACCAGAGAATTGCCTCGGAGCTCGAGCTGCTGGGCGGCGTCGTGACGCAGACACGCGGCCTCCATCATGACCTGGCCGCCTCCTTCGACCGTGTCAACGCGACGTATTTCCAGGGGAGCCTGAGCCGGCCCCGTCTCGTATGGAGTCGGACCTTTGCCGTGCGCAAATTCGGCCATTACGACCAGGCGCATGACACCGTGATGCTCAATGCCGTCCTGGACAGAAAGACCGTGCCGGAGTACGCCGTCGATTTCATCGTCTATCACGAGCTGCTGCACAAGAAACTGGGGGTGACCTGGAAAAGCAATCGGATGGCGGCCCACACCGGCCGGTTCATGGAAGAAGAACGCGAGTTTCAGCAGTACGAGCAGGCCAGGGCCGCCCTCCGCAAACTCTCCTCGGAACGCTGAGACACTGTCTCAAAACGACACTCTGACTCGTCATGGTGAGCGAAGCGAACCATCTGGCCACGGAATGAGAAGGTCCGCAACGTATCGGACGAAACCTCCCAGGCGATGCCCAGATTCCTTCGAGGCTCAGGACAGGCTCTTCGCTTCGCTCAGGATGACAGGGTCTAGCTAAGGCATTGCCTCCCGTGTACATGCGTTGCCGCAGGACCCAGCCGCACACGGCCGACTCAGACGGAATTTGCTTTCCGGCGTCAAATGCGGTATTCTGGCGTTCGATGAGAAATCGCACGGTCTATATCAAGAGCTTCGGCTGCCAGATGAACAAGCTGGACACGGCCCTGGTGGGTGCTGCGCTCGAAGAGGCAGGTTTCTGCCTGACCGGCAGCGTCAAGGATGCCGATGTTGTACTCATCAACACGTGCTCGGTGCGACAACATGCGGAGGATCGCGTCCTTTCCCATCTCGGCCGTCTGAAGCACCTGAGAAAGCATCGGCCGGAGATGGTGGTCGGCGTTATCGGCTGCATGGCGCAGCGTCTCGGCGGCCAGCTCCTGGAGCATGAGGCCGTCGATATCGTCTGCGGCCCGGCCCAGATTCCGCAGATCGCCGATCTGATCGGCCAGGCGCTGGACCACAGGCAAAAGCAGATTGCCGTGACCGAAAGAATCCGGCTGCCGAGTCCCGGTGGAGACGTTTCGTTGGACAGCTTTGAGCTGGCGCACTCGTTGCGCGTCGCCCGTCTTGCGTCGCGCGAGGGAATCGAGGAAGAGACGGCGCGCCACGATCGGCGCGTGGCGTGCGAATCCGCAGGTAGGAGGTACGAGGGACGAACGACGAACGACGTGACTCCGCCCGGCCGGGCGTTCGTGCGCGTGATGCGGGGCTGCAATTACTTCTGCACCTATTGCATCGTCCCCCACGTGCGGGGCCCCGAGGTGTGTCGGCCGCCGGAGGCCGTTCGGGAGCAGGTGAAAAGGCTGGCGGATGAGGGGGTCAGGCAAGTGACCCTTCTCGGGCAGACGGTGAATTCGTACAAGCACCGGAACGGCGAGAAGACGTACTGCCTGGCGGACCTGCTGGACATGACCGCGCGGGTGGAGGGGATCGAGTGGGTCCGATTCGTTACCAGCTACCCGGCGGACGAGTTCTACGAGGAGATAGTCCGGACGATGGCGGCTGCGCCGAAGGTCTGCCGGTCCCTGCACATGCCCGCCCAAAGCGGCTCGGACCGGATCCTTCGGGCCATGAATCGGCGCTACAGTGCGGCCCATTACCTGGAGCTGATCGACAGGGCGCGGGCGGTGGTGCCGGATATCGCCGTGGCAGGGGATTTCATCGTCGGTTTTCCGGGCGAGACTGAGGAGGACTTCCAGGCCACCGCGGAACTGCTGCGGCGGGCCCGATACAGGAGTTGTTTTGTCTTCAAGTACTCGCCCCGCCCCGGCACGAGCGCTGACAGGCGTCTGCCCGATACGGTCCCGGATGAGATTAAACAGAGGAGAAATGTCGAGTTGCTTGCGATTCAGGAACGGATCAGCGCCGAGTTGAACCGGGCTTTCCTGGGCCGGCAGGTGACCGTTCTCGTCGAGGGCCTGAGCAAGAAAGCTCACGTGAATCGGGCTGACGGCGAAAACCCTCCGCAACTCGTGGGTCGCACGTCAACCGACCACATTGTCGTCTTCAACGGCCCCGTCTCATTAGCCGGTCGATTCGCTCAAGTCCGTATCAGCAGAACAGCGCCTCTGACTCTCTTCGGCGAGCTCTCATCGGACGGCCGATAGCGCCTATGGCTGCTGATCCTCGATTTGTTTCACCGGGCCCGCCTGGCTGAGTGCCGCCGGTATCATCTGGCTGTACTTCTCGTGCAGGGCCAGGAGCTCGTCCACCGGCGTTGTCAAGGAGGCGGCGAAATCAAAGGTCGGCAACTCCGGGGTGGGCTGCGGCAGTGCGGCCCGGTTCGCCGCGTACACGATGAAGCGTCTGGCCCAGAGCTTGTAGGTCATATCCGGCTTGACCAGGCCTCCGTAGATGCTCATGTCGGTGGAATCCGGGGTGTCGGCGAAGGGCCAGGACAACCACCCATCCGCCAAGGGCCGCGAGGCCTCAATCTCGGCCGACAGCCAACTGGCCTGCTCATCTTCCGTCAGAAACTGGCGATTCTGCACCGCGCCGCCGCCATACCAGCCGTATTCCCCAAGAACCACCGGCTTGGGGCCCCCCGATGCGGACCCCTTCCCGACGTGGCAGTACGCCAGGATGGTCTGCAAGTAGGCCAGGTTGCTGTCCCAATTGCTCTTCGAGGCAAGCGGCTGGCCCATCAGGGGGTAGAAGTGGACGGAGATGAAATCGAGCCACTGGGCCTGACGGTGCGGGTTGAAGGCCGAATAGAGGCTGGGGTCTCCCGGCCGAACGATGGGATACGACCACTGGATGTAGCCGACGGTTATGAGGTGCGTCGGATCGGCCTGCTGAAGGGTCTGGACCTGCCTCTGGACCCACTGGTCCGCCAGGTGCTCGCGGAACATCTGCCAGTCGAGCAGACGCGGGTCGCCCTCGTTCGCTACATCCTCGGGCACGCCGATGTTGCCCCATGGTTCGTCGTCTTTGAGTTCGTCCACCCAGGCGTTCTTGAGCCCGTCTCGGTCGCTATATTTCTTTTCGAGCCAGGCGTTCCATTTCGGCCGCCACGTTTCCCGAAACCACGGCATCTGTGGCTCGTTGAGCAGGTCCCATGCCAGGATTGCAGGCTCCCCGCGGTAGCGCCGGCCAACCACCTGCCAGAAGTTGTCAAGGGCCGTGAGTGCCTGCTCGCCCGCAAACCGGTCCGGCTTCCAGTAGGCAGGGCTGCCTTCCCAGTGATCGGGCCCGGTCAGGATCAGCCGGATGCCGGACTGACGGGCGATCTGAATCAACGTGTCGAGTTTCTGCAGGGCTTCCTCACTCACCGTGTTCACGTCGGGCTGAAACGTGGCGGCGGCCAAAAAGACTCTCGCGCAGTTTACGCCGAGTTCGTTCATGACCTTGAAGTGGCCCGCCACGCGATTCGGGTCGAACTGCTGCCAGACCTTGGGGGCCCAGCCGGTATTCGGGTCATAGTAATTCGTGCCGAACGGCACGAAGGACTGGCCGGAGCCCTGCTCGATGAAGCCCGCGCCGTCAGGGCTCACCGCGATCAGCTCCAGGCGCGGGCCGGCCGGACCTTCCGGTGTCGAGACGCACCCTGCAACAGCCATCAGCACGGAAGCCAGACCGGCTGCCGTTGTGATTCGCTGTGCCAATCTCAAAGAGCAACCGGCCCCACGGGTCATACTCTAATCTCCAACCATTCAATCACCTTCGTTGTTTACGGCCTGGAGCCTGTCCCCGCCAGGGTGACTGCACGCACACTCGGCGAGCACAGAAGCATGCCTGGGCGGCAACGGCAAGGCCGAAAGGCTTTGTCGATGGATCATCCGAAGCTATTCAAACCATCGGCGAGCCTGCGCTTGCCGCTGCCACCCTGCCGGACGACAAGCTTGCCGGGACAAGTTCTTAGTCAACCTTAATAGGCATTCCACAGATACAGCACTTGCGGCGTGCTCAGCTCGAACAACTTGGCACGGTCCAGCCTGGGGATGCTCACGCCCTTGGCGCTGAGAAGATTCACAAGGGAGAAAGGCCTGCGATATTCGACCACCTGGGCCTTTTCGATGCCCGCTTTGGCCTTGACCCTGGCGATCGCATCATCCAGGTATCCGATCTTGTCGATCAGCTTCACCTCCAGCGCCTTATCGGCCACAAAGATGCTGCCGTCGGCGAGTTCCTCGACTTCACCGGGGGACAGTACCTTCTCTCGACCTTCCTTGACCACATCGACGAAGCGGTTGTAGGCCGGTTCGAGCAGCCGATCCTGGATATACGAGCGCTCCTCCTCTGTGGGCATCCGGAAGGAGCTGGGCCAGTCCTTCTTTTGTCCCATCGTCATGAAGACCGGTTGAATGCCCAGCTTGTCTTCCAGCAGGTCCTCGAAAACGAAGTGGGCCATGATGACGCCGATGGAGCCGGTGAGAGCGGTCGGTTCGGCAACGATCTCCTCACACGCCACGGAGGCGTAATAGCCACCGGACGCCGCAACCCCCTGCATGAAGGCGACGGCGGGCCGGCCTTCCTCTCTGCGGTAATCCCTGATCTCCCGGTAGATGCGGTCGCTGGCCGAAATCGTGCCCCCGGGCGAGTCCACCTGGACGATGATTCCCTTGACCGTTCGGTCCCGCCTGGCTGTCCTGATCTGCTGGTACACTTCCTCCGCCCGCTGACCGTCGATGATTCCCCCGACGTTGATCCGCACGATCTTGCTGTCGCGGGGGCCTTGCCGCAGGACGAGTTCCTGGTACACGCCACTCTGGCCGGCCGCGGCGAAGGCGATCACGCCGAGCAGAAGGAGGAAAAGGCCCAGGTTGGCCAGCACGGATAGGCCGAACAGTATACCCCAGAAAATCCTCCAGCCGCTGGTTCTACGCGGCGGGGGGTAGACGGGGTAGGGGGGGATGGGCCGAGGCGGTTCGGGAGGACCGACTCGGGGCGGCTCAGGAGGGCCGGTCCGAGGTGGCTCCGGGGGAAGAGCCTGCGGCGGTTCCGGCGGGCCGGTCCGAGGCGGCTCCAGGGGGCCGGGCTGTATATGCTCCGATTGTTCACCGCCAGAGTACTGGGGATGATCGTTTTGCTCGAAATCCATCTGCAACTCCTTGAGAAAACGCACGTATTATAACGACCGACATGATGCGAGTCAATTTGGAATCATATCGGCAGGATCGCGGGTCTACCTGATACGAATGAAGCGGTCGTTATAGGACCTGTGATGATAGGGGAATATCCTGAATTCTCGACGTTGGCTTTGGAACAGCGGCCGGTGCTCCACCCGCGCTTTCAGCGTCTGGGCGAAGGGATGTCCGAACTGACCTTTGCCGGCCTGTACCTGTTCCGTGAGATCCATCGCTACGAGATATCTCGGGCCGGAGAGGATATTCTCGTCATTTCCGGTCGGGACGTCCGGCCGTTTTTCATGCTGCCGTTCGAGCTGCCGCAGGGGGAGTTGCTGGATTCTCTCTTCGAACGGTTCGGCGTGATGAAAGCCGTCTCACCTGCCTAGGCCCGTCAACTCGCGCGGATGGGGTATCACGTCTGGGAAGACCCCGACAATTTCGACTATCTCTATCGCCGCGACAGGCTGGCATCGCTTTCCGGACGAAAACTCCACCGGAAAAAGAACCTGATCAATCTCTTTCTGCGCAACAACGCGTGTACGACCAAGCCTCTTCTGGAGGAGTACGCCGGCGACGCCCTGCGCGTCCTCGACCGATGGAAACAGCAGGAGGAGACGGCGGCCGTACGAGCGGCTCTCGAGCCCGCCCCTACGGCGGTGCAGGACCCGTCGGCGGAGGACGCCGGAAGGATGATGGAGGCCGGGGGACGGAGAACGGAGAACAGCCGGGCGAGTGTCCTCGCTCACCCTGAATTGTCGTGCGCGGACGCACCGCCTACCCTGCTGATTCGCAATCCGCAATCGGCGGGACCGGGCGATTATGCGGCGGCCAAAGAAGCTCTGGAGCACATGGAATACCTCCAGCTTTGCGGCGGCATCTTCTATGTCGACGACGAACCGGTTGCCTATACGCTGGGTGAGGAACTGGCCCGGGGCAAAATGTTCGTCATTCATTTCGAGAAGGCCGTGCTCAAGAAGGAGTACAAGGGCATTTACCAGTACGTGAACCAGGCATTTGCCGCGCTGCTGCCGGAGAAATATGAGTTGATCAATCGCGAGCAGGATCTGGGCGACCCGGGACTTCGGCAGGCCAAGGAAAGCTATCGGCCCGTCGGTTTCGTCACCAAATATCGCGCCGCCCTTGCGAGACCCGATACAGGACAAGTCCTGTAGGTGCGCTTCCAGGGTGGAAAGCCGTGGGTGGCAGCCTCAAGGCCGCAGGCCTTGGCGATGGCTCCTCCGAATGAGCAGAAGACCATCGCCAAGCTCCGCATGGGGCCCCCCAACGCGATGTATCGCGTTGGGGACCCCTTGACGCTGCCACCCGGAGAAGATATGGCTTCTCGCACCCTCCAAAAAGCTCAACGCTCCCCAGCGCGATACTCGTACATGGAGCGTCCAACCGCACGGGCGGCGGCGACGATTTCCGGGTACGGGCTGTCGCAGACATCGATGAACCCGATCTGGTAGTTCTCGCCGTCGCCCCGGCCGGTGGTGGCCTGGTCCTTGTACTGGAACCAGTGTGTCCCGACGATGTGAGGGTTCCGCAGGGCGCCGCGCACGTAGTCTTCGTACTTGTCGGCCCGGTCCTGCTGGTTCTTCGTCGCTCTGAGCCCCGTGTGGAACATGCCGCGGTCGAGCGCGCCGAAGTGAAATTCGCCGATGATGACCGGCAGGTCGATCCCATCGGGCAGCTTCAAATCCGCCACGCTGTAGCTGTACCGGTTATAGCTGACCACATCGCAGAACTTCGTCGCGGCACGGGCGGCCCGGTCATTGACCCAGGCGAAGCGGCAGCCCAGGTACAGTTGGTTCGGCGCCACCTTTCGGAGCTCGTCGCGGATGGTGCGGAAGTACGTCTCGGCGGTCTTCGTGTAGAAGGCCTCCAGGTCCGCGCGGGCTTCTTTTTTGTCCGGAGCCTTCTGGCTCTGCAGCAGGGTCTCCCACGATTCATAGCTGGTCTTCCAAACCTTGTTCAGCTCTTCGACCGTCTTGTATTTCGCCCTGAGGTCGTTCAGAAAGACGGTCTTGGCCGGCTGATCGGGCGGAGAGACCAACGCGGCTGTCGCGAGCGAGACATCGTCGCCCCAGGACAGCTCGTTGTGTACGAAATAGCCTATGCACCACGGGTCGCCGACGGACCGGCCCTTCTCCTGTTCGAGCCGCCGGCGCAGATTCGCGCCGAAACTCGGGTCGAAGACGTCGTAGAACTTGCCCCAGTAGCCCTCCGAGCCTTCGAGTTTCTTCGCGTCAAAGCTGATGGTCGCCGTGTAGGGCGTCCGGCGCATCAGGTAGATTTGCCCGTCGGACCAGTTCGCTATCGTGTTGACGCCCCAGCTCGCGAGCCGGCGGTGCGTGACATCCGCGAAGGTCTGCTCGAAGCTCGCGCCGTGTTTTCGCAGCAGGTTGGCCCGGCTGAAGTCGTAGGTTCGGTACGGCGCGTGGTCCTGATAGTAGCCGTGAGGGGCCCAACCGGCCTGACCGTAGAACTGGGCGAAGGGGGAGTCTTCCGCGGGCAAGTCGCGGAAGTACCCCTCACGGTCGGTGATCGGGGTAGCGTTCGCGCCGCGGACGCAATCGATCCCGTGCGACCAGAAAAGCCGGCCCGCCGGGTCCACCAACCACCACTTGCCCTCGTATTTCGCGACACGGAAGAACCCTGTCGCCTCCAGCGCGGGCCCCTCGGCCCAACCGCCGTACTGGTTCCAGTTCTGCGGGCGAGAATGGGTCTGCAAGTCCTTCTCCTCGTCGTGGCCGTGCGCGAGCAGCTCGTCGAGAGAGTGCGTCTTGCCCGGCCAGTCCCTATGGATGAACTGCCCGAATTCGTCGATGAACGGCAGGAACGTTGAGGCGTCTAAAACCTGTACCTGTCCGCCGGCACCGATGTCGCCAATCTCGAAAATGAAGTCGGCCGTCGGTTTGCTCACGAAGATGACGAGCTGAGTCACGTTGGTCGTATCGATCTTGCCCGCATGGACGGGATTGGCCCGCATGCCAACGAGCTCCAGCGGCTCATCGAGCTTCCATGGCACGGGGAAGATGCGAACCGTCAGCGTCTGCAAGGCCCCTGGGTCCACTGAGACGCTGTCCGTCACGCAATGATTCGTCCCGTCGGCGCCCGGATTGTCCACCCGGCAGTTGACGGTGACTCTCCTATCGTTGCGATTCGTAACGTCGAGTGAGATATGCTCATACGGCGATAGATCCCAGTGGTCCTGCGGCGCCTTCAAGGTCACGCCCGGCCACTGGGCCTTGTGCCCCGTCTCGATGCGCAGCGTCCCCGCACGGGTGACGGCGACTTTGGCATCGCTGGTCCCGACGGCACCGATATTGAAACCGCGTCCGAAATCAAAAAGCACCTGCGATTCGGTGCTCTCGGTCGCCAGCGCCGTCCATGTTCCCGTAAGCGTGATCAGGACCGCAGTGCCGAGGATTATGTGATTTCTCATTGGTGTATCCTTACAACCGGTTTGCATGCACCTCAACGATTCGAGGTCTGGCGTTCGAGCAGGTACCACATTGTCTTGTATTCAGGTGAAAGCGCGAGCGTGCCGCGACCGTTCTCGTAGGCAACGGGTACTTGCTGCTTGCGCGAGCCGTCGGGAGCCAGGGCATGGCAGGTCCATTGACCCTCCGGCAGGACGATACTGCCCCGCACGGCCTCGATCTGCACGGGCGCCTTGCCCCAGTTGCGGCCGACCGTCCGACGGTCTTGTGCGAACGCCACGCCGGTATTCTCGCACCGGCCGCAGGCCGTTACCAATAACTTCGCGCTCTCCTCCAGCGGCGTGACCGTCAGAGCCACGAAATCGGGTGAGGCAATGCGGATCGTGCCCTGCGTCGTTTCGTCAAAGCGCCCTGCATGGCCCGTGTACACCTGGGTCTGAGAGCCAACGGCCTGGTAGATTCCATGACCACCAGGATTGACCGACCATTTCAACTGCGTAGACCTCACGTCAGGACCGGGTTCTGGCGGCCGAATATTGGTGTAGCTGGGGATAATTCGCGCGCGGAGCATATCCTCGTACGCAATGCCACCTGTCCTTGTCAGGAGGCGGAGCATGTTACTGCCATACTTGAGATGAAGCGCCGCCAGAGCCGGCAGTTCGTTGGGAATTTGCGCGACCTCCACGGTCTTGGCAGGATGCAGCGGCACGAGCTGCCGTTCGGCGAACAGGGCTGCGCCGGCGCGCAAGAAGCCCCATTTGGCGGGGTTCGTGTCCATGTCGAAGAAGCCGCTCATCGATTCCCGGCCCCAGTCGTCCGTGGCGTGGGAGTAAGTGAAGAGCCAGATGCCGTCCCAATCCTGAGCCGCCGCGAATGAAGCGATCATCGGAACGCACTCGGCCTGGGCGTCCAGCGGGGCGGGGTGGTTGTACTCGCTGACGGTGAAAGGCTTGCCGGCGAGCCGCTCGGCGGCCAGGCGAAACAGTGTCGCCTGATCGGGGTTGTCGGTCATCGGCCTCTGCTCAATGAGCCAGTTCTCCGGGTCCCACGGGCGGCCGGGGAAGCGGGGGTGCTGCCAGTAGGCGTGGGTGTCGATGAAGTCCATGTCGCTCTGGGCGTAGAGACCCAGCGGGCCAAAGACGATGGTGCCGGTGACCAGGGCCCCGCAGCCGAGGTCGTTCCTGATGCAGGACCGCATGTTGTCGAAGTACGCCTTCTCCGTCTCCGCCAGGAAGGTCATCCGGTCGAGGATGCGCGGCGTGCTCTCGTTCTCCTGGAAGAGCGCGATATTGCCCTTGCCGAGCGATTCCCCTTCGGCCAGCCCCACCTGTCCGCCCGGCCGCAAGGCGACCCGGCCGAGGTTGAAAGGCGTGGTGCTGCCGCTGAAGGCGAAGCTGATTCGGGCGTTGTTATCATCGTTGCTGGCTACAAAACCAAAGGTGAAGGTCTTTCTCTCGCCGCTCAGGGCCACGCGCCGAGAAAATCCCAGGTTCTCCCATGGGCTGTGCGCCTGGCTGACGCTGCAACTGATCTGGCGCGGTTGCGGGCTCCAGGCCTCGAAAGAGGCCGTATAGTACTGTCCCGCCGTGACGGCGAAACCTCCCTGTGTCAACTGCAGGTGCCATTCGGTGCTGTTGGCCTTGCCGATCTCGACACGCACGGCGTTTCCGGGCAGGTCGGACGGCTGCGACAGGGAGGCCCGGCAGTCTTCATGGCGCTCCAGGCTCCAGCCCTCCGGTACGCCCTTGGGCTTGTCCCAGGCGGCAAACGCCCCGTTGCGCAGCAGGCTCTCGCCCAGCGGCTGGGTCCGCTTGGCCCAGGCCGCCCGCAGCGCTTCATCGGAGCCGTACCGCCGGTTCAGCCAGGAGGTGAACCGACCGCGGAGGATATCGCCGTAGTACGGCGGCAGTGTTCGCAGTTTCTGCTCGCCGTCCCACATGAAGAAACTGTCCTCATTCGTGATCTCGACGAAGGCGATGCCGGGATCGTCGGCCCAGCGCACCTTGCGATAGGGATTCACATGGGTCAGCAGCTCCCGGGCGTACTGTTTTTGGGCATCGATCAACGCCGGGGTGAAGATGCCGACGATCTTGTCATAATCCGTGTTGGCTTGGGGCAATCCGAGGTACCGGCTGTGGTCGCGGCCGACGTGCAGGTTGAGGTTCACGCAGATGCCGTGCCGGGCCAGTTCGTTAATGAGGAAGTCCAGACGGTCCAGCGCCTGCGCCTCAATGGTTTTGCCGTCCCGGGAATTCCAGATCCCGCGCGGCCAGCGTGACGTATCCAGGTGGTGACAACGCACGGAGTTGACGCCGGCGGCCGCAAGGCGCCGGGCGACGTGGGGAGCGTCCTCGTGAGTCGGGAAATTGGCGCCGAAGCAGAGATTCACGCCCCAGATGCGAACGGTCTCGTCATCGCGATAGAAATGTTCGCCTGCCTTGAGGCGTGGCGCGTCCCTTGGGATCGGTCTGGCGTCGATCACCCAGATCGGCTGTTGCGGATCGAGCCGGGCGGGAATCACGAAAGGCACGAACTCCTGGGCCCCGGCGGCATTCGCGAGACAAATCACGACGAGCGCGCGGAGGGCGCCCCGCGTTCTATCGTGACATGCAAAGATTGTTCTCCTGTTGCCTTGTCTGCGCCTCATGATCAACTCCCCGGCACTGCTGAGATAGTGGAAGTCGGTGCATTACAATCTCTCATGCACCTCGGATCCGATCGTGTCATCTGCAAAGCTATTACCAGATGGGTTGCTTCCCATCAAACGAAAAAGCCGGTCTTCAAAGAGGTATGCGACTACCTTTCGTGGGGCGGGCCACCCCTGTCATGCTGAACGAAGTGAAGGGGTCCCTAAACACCTTGTTTCGCGTTGAGGGGCCCGAAGCATCTGGTCAGAGAACGAGGGGTCCGTAGCCCAATCGAACGGAACCTCTCCCGCGCTGCTAACCCGCAACAACTGAAAATCCTTTCCAGATAATCGCGATGTCACCCCATAAGTCATTGCCTGGATGAATCTTACGGCAGAGGCCGGAGGGGGTTTATCGCCTTCCGGATGCCGGCGGGGAGAAGCCGGTGCGGGCGCATCCCACACGTCCTGCCGGTAGCCCGTAAAGCGATAAATGCAACCGGTTCCGGCCGAAGGCCGGGCTGGGATGTCCAAGTCCTTCTGCAGGGGCGAATGATGATTCGCCCCTACCCAAGCGCGATGTGGCGTTTTGGGGTCTATGCCGGGCGTCGCCGCCTATGCGTCCGTGGTTCCCACGAAATTCCGTTGCACACGGGAGGTTGTTCAGGCGACGGATGGCGTCGATATCGGCGGGGCGGGCGTACAAGGCCGGGGCCGGGCCGAAAAAATCTCGTAAAAATTGGAGAAATATCTTGCGTGAGCGCCGGAGGCGCGCACAATATGCGACTCGTCGAAGGCAGACTGCCGAATTGAGGGCCGGCAGGGGCGGGTTTGAGGCCTGCCCGTACCGACGAATTGAACCGGTAGGGCGACAGTGCCTTCGAGCGCGTTCGACGCCGTGCCGGATCGCCCCGGATGTGAAGCAGGGATTGTAGTGCAGGAAGCCCGGATGACCGTTCGGGTGTTCTTTACAGAGAAAAAAGGAGTAACAAGGATGAGTCCGATAAGCGTAGCGCAGAAAAGCCAGACGATGGCTCAAGTCAAGGCAAAGGCCAAGACGCTCGGGATCAACCCGGGCAAGCTGAAGAAGGCCGACCTGATCCATTCCATCCAAGTGGCCGAAGGGTGTACCCCCTGTTACGGCCGCTCCAACGGTGATTGCCCCTGGACCCAGTGCTGCTGGCGAGGTGACTGCTTCACCGCGAAAGCCTAGGCCGGCGGTTTCGCCCCCGTTTTGAAAGCATGACAGTCCCGCAGAGGAAACGCGATTTCGAGCTGCGGCACTTGTCTCGTGCGCCGGGATCGGCGGCGTGACGGACGTGCCCGCCGCTGGGGCGGATTTGTCAAACATTTTCTTTTGACACACGGGCGGTGCGCCGATAACATGATGAGTTATGTCAAGGTGTATCGTTTCCTCCCTCGAAGCATACCCCTGATGATGAAGTGAGGGAAAACATCGTACAGACCTGTGGGTCAAAGGAGAAGATGACGTGGCAAGAGGTGTTGTGAAGTGGTTCAATGAGAAGAAGGGGTTTGGCTTCATCACCCCGGATGATGGCGGCGAGGATTTATTCGTCCATCACTCGAAGATCTCGGGCGAAGGCTTCAAGTCCCTTCAGGATGGCCAGGCGGTGGAGTTCACCGCGGCGCCGGGCCGAAAAGGCCTGGAGGCCACCAATGTGCGGCCCTGCTGAGAAATAACAAAGGACTGCCAATTCCGAGGCCCCGCCGCGGTAAGCAACGGGGCCTTTTTGTTTCATCACGTCTCACTACGTCAGCGCGTCCGCTTTTGGTTTTTCAGTCGCTGTCCTACTGCAGGCGCGTCTGCGGACTCAAGGGGAACGCTCCCCGCTGTGTCTCTGCCACAGTGCGGACTCGACATCGCCGGGCTCAGAACGACCGGCAACCGTCGGCACATCTGCCACCGGCCGGGCGCTGTGCCGCCAACGTACACATGGCCAACTGCAGGATGGAACGAGCGGTATCCAAGACTACGCATCACCAGGTGCTGTCTTCGTCGTCGAAGTCCTCATCCTCGTCTTCATCCTCGTAGTCCTCGTCCTCGTCTTCGTAGTCCTCGTCCTCGTCTTCGTCCTCGAGTTCCTCCTCTTCCTCCTCGTAGCCCAACTCCTCATCGAGCGGCTCGCAGGTGCAGTTGGTGGGTTTCTCGCCACAACCGGAGCAGACGCCATCCTCAAGGGGAGCGCCACACGAGCTACACGGGGTGCATCCGCATGCATCACACATTCGTTCACTACCTCTCAAGAAATTCCTGAATTGGTTCTCCGTATGACCGGGCTCACACCGAACCCGCTCACCAATGCCCGATTCATCCTATGCTGAGGCTTACGAAAAGCAATACCCTTTGTGCAAAAAAATTTTCCCCAGGATTTTGTGACGGTTCCCGGGACCTGCGAACGCCATAACCCTGGTCGGACGCGAGTCTTAGAGGCTGTGTGAGAGGCAGCACGGGCAACGGGGACCCCGAATGCGAAACAGCGCGTTTGGGAAGCCATCCTGCCTGTGAGTAGGGGCGAGTGGTGATTCGCCCCTGTGCGTCGACGCCCTTCGAAAGTCGAGCATCTGCGGGGCCGGAGCCAGGCCCCTGCGAAGGCGGGAGATGGCCCGGCGATCGGGCTTGGAGTTCCCAACGCATAATACCGGTTGCGATTGAATCTTCCGTAGCAGGGCATGAGGATCGGGTGGCATCGGGTCCTGCGCATGCAGGCGAGCCATCGCCAGGCTGCGCGTGCGGCCCCCAAGGCGATACATCGCGCTGGGGATCCCTTGACCGTGCCACCCAGAGATGCGAGATTCTCAATCGTAATCGGTATAATACGGATTATGAATAATTCTTGCGCCCCGTGTGTCATCCCTTCGGCTACGCTCAGGGCAGGCTCTGAACGAAGCGCAGCGNNCGCGCAGGAATTTTCCATAATCCGTATAAGTCCGCGTTAGGAGGAGGCTTCACGGGCGGGATGCCCATGCTATTGAAGAGGGGGTTCCCACACGTCCTCTCACGGCCTGCCAAAGCTGCGGTATGCGAACGATGGGCTCAGGGGGGCCTCGCAGGTCGTTTCAGCGTTTTCCCTAGAGGGAGATCGGACTCTCAGTTCTGTGCCAGTTGGGCGCCTGAGGCGTGCCGGGTGGGCCGGGGGCTATAGATTCCGACGGTAGCGTCGACCAGCGATTCGTTTGTTGCGTCCGTGCGTATGTGCAGGTTTCCCACCTGTATGATGGCGTCCGAGGACTCGACAGCGATGAGGAAATCGACGAGCTGTCTATAGGATATATCCTGCAACTCTAGTGTGACGACGACTTCCGAATAGCCAGCCTGCGGTGGCTGCATGGTGACGACGTGACTGGTGAGCTTGTGCCGTTCAATCACGGTTTCGAGGAACGGCAGGAGCTGGAAATCATGGCCCTGAGAGGCGAGTTTGGTCCGCAATTCCTGGGACTTCTTCTGCAGCGCGAGATACTCGGCGCTCTTCGCCTGCAACTGGCGCAACTCAGCCTGTTTTTCGGGGATAACGCGCTGCAACGTGCGGATGCGCGCGCGTGTCGGTTTGACGGCAAGGGCATACAAGCCCCATACGGCGATCGCCGCCGTCAGGCCGAGGCCGAGCAACCGTTCTCTTCTGGTGAATTGCATCATGATGTCTTGCCCCTGGTGGATGACAGTGAGATCTTGAACTGCACCCGGCCGGATCCGGTATCCTTCTTCGAACTGGGGATATCCGCGACCCGCAGTCCCGGGATGCTCTCCAGCAGTTGTTGCCACTCGGAGAGCGTGGCGAAGGAATCGCAACTGCCTTCGATCCGGACGGACCCGCCGGCAATGAGCACATCGTGCAGCTTGAGACTTCCCCGCGCGGGCGTGTGGCGGCTCAACGCGTCCAGGATTTCCATAGGGGCCTGTCGGTCGGGATTGAAACAGGTGAATAGTTCGGAGTCCTTGCGGAGGGAATCGAGCTTCTGTTGAAGCTGGGCGGCCGGATCGACAATGTTCTGCTCCTCGGGCACGGTCTGGCGGAAAACCTCTTGGGCTTTCCGTTTCAGCCCCGCATAGTTCGACTCGAGGGACGACACTTGCAGGAACAGACCGATGACCCAGACCACGACGACCGCGGCGGCCAGGGCGGCGCAGACGGGCAACTCCCTCGCAATTCTCAGATGGGGCCGCGTGCGAGCGTTGAAGGCCGCCAGAAAGTCCACCGGGTTGGCCTGGTCCGGCTGGAAAGTCCTCAGCGCCAGTCCCTCGGCGATGCATAGCGGGAAATCGGCATCCACGCCAGCGGCCCGGGCGACATTCACAAACGGATCGACGGGGATGATCCGGCCCTCGATCTTCTCCTGAAGAGAGGAGGCCAGCAGCTCGGTCATGCGGTGGGATGCGATAAGGAAGATGCGAATGCCGCCATGCGGGGGGGCGTCGAACAGCCTCCGCCACGTGATGTCAATCTCCTGGCCCACGACCTCGGCCATCTGCTGGATGCATGGTCCGATATCCTGGTTGGCGGACGCCAGCATGGGAATGTTTCTGACCAGCAGAATGCTTTTGTCGTGGGTCACCGCGAGGCTGAGCGTGGATTCATCCGCATACAGGATAAGGGTGACGCCGTCGGCCGACTCCGGGTGATTCACCATAACGGTCGTATGGGCGGCCGTTACGGGCGTATCCACGCGTGCCGGTCTGATCCTCCCTTCGCGCAACAACCGCAGCTCCTCTCGAAGCAGCTCGCAGGACGTGGCGGCGACCAGCGCCGAATCCTTGCTGCCGGCAAACCGCAGCACGGAGCAGACCTGGGCGACGATATCCTCTGCCGGGATCGGGAAGTGGTTCTTCAACCCGGTGATGTCCGCCGCCCGCAGCCTCTCCAACCCGGCATCGTCCGTCTCGATGTCTGCGAAAAAGAAGGCATGGTGGGGGAGAGAAACGGCCACCTCGGCCCGCCGGTCGAAGCCGTGTTGCGAGATCAGCGAATGGAGAAGGTCGGGCAGCGAGTCCGTGCTTCGCCGGGTCTGGAGGCCCAACGCTTTTTCGAGGACATAGCCCTCCGGCGCGCGGACGATCTGCACGACCCGCAGATGAGACCGACCGATATCTATGCCAATACATCTTCTTGGCATGCCATTGCCTTGTACCCAGTACACTTCTGCAAAATGGAGATCGGGCTTACTCCACGCAAATCGCAGCCGTACGTTTTACGGCTCCCGATACAGGATAGTATCGACATTTCCGGCCTGCGTGTTTCTCCGCAATACGGCCTCAATCGTGTATTTGCGGTCCTGTGCGGTTGTCCGGGAAACTACGCGATAGTATCGCTCGTCCGGACTGACGGTAATAATGCCCTGGATAGCGTGGAAGACATTATCGGTCATTCCGGGCACGTTCCTCAGCTCGGCCGTGGTCTTGAAGGGCCTGAGCCTTCGCTGGTTGACAATCATCTGAGCCAGTGCCCCATCGACCTTTTCCGACAAGGATTCAATAATGAGCTTCGGCGCCGCGTTGATATTGATTTTGCCTTCGCCCATGCAGGTCAGCAGGGGGCGCAGGCGGCGGAGGGCTTCCGGCGTTACCCCTTTGACCCACCGGAGCTCATCGAGCATGGCTATGGGCTCATTTCGGCATGCATAGGGCGGGTCCTGCGTCTGATAATGGTCGTTTTCGGCTCCCACGTTCTCGCCTTGAACGAACGGCAGGTGTGTTACCTCGTCATCCGCATCGACCCAGTCAACGAGGGCCGGCACCACCCCGTACCCGATCCTTTGCGAATCGTTCTCCCGACGGTTCAGCAGGTCGATCAGCCGGAGGAATTGATCGATGCGCTTGCGGTTGAGTTGTCCGTTCTCATCCTTGAGTCGGTTGATGTTGAGCAATCCGCTTTCCTCCGTGATGGCTACGGAGCAGACCGTGTCGCCGATGGGGAAGGTGTTCGCGCCGCTCAGCAGATTCGCAAAGCGAGGCTCCGCACAGATGTTCTCGGTGTCCCTGATGGCGGCGACGGCGATCTGCAGGCCGGCCCACGCGCTGTTTCGGAGCTGCTCGGTTCTGCAGAGGCTGTCCGCCGCGTTCAGATTCGTGCGGGCCGCCTGGTTGAAGCCGAACAGCAGGGCGGACAGGGCGAGCACCGCGCCGAGCACGATAATGAGAATGAATCCACCCTGTTTGTGTCCCCGTCTGTCTCGTTTCATAGTCGTCCGGCCGGTGTCTTACGCTGTTGCCTTGGCACGCCGCTTCCCAGGGCAAGCGGCACCGCTGTCCCATAGCGATGTGTCCGACCGCTTTCATCGATGATTGTGAGCCCAATTCTGACCGCCCGCGGCAGCCTGTCGGCCTTGTCGGAACTCCATGCCTGCTGCCATCGGCGCCCGTCGTGGAACTCCAACTCAATGCTCGATATGCCGCTCAGTACCGGCCGCCGGACCTGCGCGTCCCGCCGATTGTCAAAGGGGCGCACACAAGGCTCGCAGGACACGGAGAGCGTGCCGGTCCGGGCGTCGTATCGGTAGCTGATGCGGGACAGGCCGCCGGGCCTGTCCGGCCCCAGGCCGAGTCCGCCCGTGGTGGTGAAGGACAGGATTTCGCCGTCCGGCTCGTATGGATCGCCTCGGAACACGGTGGTCGGTGTTCGTGATATGCTGTTCTGTGGCAATCGACTGTTTTGCCCTTTCCCGGATTCTGAAGGTACGTCTGCCTGGAACGGCGGGGCGTACGCGCAGCGGATCTGGCGGGCCATCAGACGCAACACGAGATGTGCTCGTTCGGAGCAAGTCATCCGGCTGTTGCAGATACTGAGCGAGCGGGACGTGGCGGCATAGCTGCCATAGACCATCGTGACGATCAGGCCGACGATGGCCAGCGCGA
>JABAOC010002455.1_pt1 | contig 23270 bp, 18 predicted proteins | sample 7062161 | NCBI WGS metagenome assembly JABAOC01 (sample SAMN14538625, study PRJNA623070) | marine sediment metagenome | biome: marine biome [ENVO:00000428]; feature: marine pelagic biome [ENVO:01000023]; material: deep marine sediment [ENVO:00002113] | place: India: Gulf of Khambhat ... | reverse complement strand
TTCCATACACAACATTTGACAATATCTCCGACTTTGATGTACCAGGTGCGTGCTTGTGCCGGAGCCTCCAATAACGAAAAAACTGGAAAGGCAATTACCACTAGAATGATTAACCTGGTTCGACAAGCCAGTTCTGCATTTACTGCTCTAAGGACAGCTGAAAAAGTCGCACTCAGCATTTCGCACTCACTGCTTCTCTCCATGCAGAGTGTCTAGAGTGGTCCCTTCATATAATGATTTGATAATCCCCCACGTTTTTTGCGTTACTGGATCAATCCCGCAGCTAACGCCAAACGTACCGATCAAGCCGCAATCGTAGCCATCAGGATGGTTGCCCGGCGCGCAAGGGGAGTCGTCCTGGAGATAATAATTGCCGCTTCCTTCGATTCCACAGAATTGTGGGTCAGCAGATATGTTTCCGTTTGTACCGATCGGTACCGTGCAAATCTCGGTTATGGGTCGCGAGGGAATGAAAACATTGTTGCATTCAAGTGCAAGTGAGGAGCCAAAGCACCAAATAGTGCCCTTATAAACGATATTATTTCTAATCAGGGGATAGGATACCTCAGCAACAATACCGCTACCAATTATTGTATTGTTCTCGATTACACCGCCTGATACACCCAACATATCTATCCCTATGGTGCCCTCGAGCACGACATTACGTCTGATAACCGCAAAGGGCGTTCCCTGGAGCTCGATGTTAGCGAAACTCCATTCGAGTTGATTATCTTCAATAACTGGATTGCCGCCATTGCATCCAATCCCTGCATTTACCATTCCGACTATATGATTTCCGGAGATGTAGGGTGATGCTTGCAGGCAAGAAATTCCGTAGCACGAGAAAGCAGACGGCTCTGAACCCCAAAAGAGATCGTTATCACAAATAGTCGCATTGGAATGCCAACAAATAATCAATTCAACGGCTTCACTTATCCTATTCTGACGAATGTCCGCTTCGGAGGAATCTCTGCACCAGATACCCCGACCACTGTTGATTATTTCATTACCAAGGATCTTTGCTGAAGACTTGAAGAGTTCAATGCCCGTAAAGTTATCATTGAATGTATTCTGCGTTATGATTAACGAAGAAGATCGACATCGGATTCCGACGGGTTCCCAATCTTCCTGTGCGGGAGAGGAATCTTCTGGTAAGAGGCAGATGACGCCCCAACTCTGCGTTCTAATGTTAAAACCCCCAATACATGCTGTTGAATCCACATTCTCTACATAAATAGCGATATCGCTGTTCGAGCCATCGATCCTTGTGTTCAGTGGGTTCCCCTCAGCTACAAGCTTAATATTTTTGTACATATGCACATTGACCACTTTCGGCTCGTTATCGATCATGATTTGTAACGTATCGCTATAGATGCCCGGACCAACAAGCACAGTATCGCCCACAGCTGCACTATCGATACCAGCTTGTATCGTGGGTGCATCGCCAGTGCCATCTACTTTAATGTACCAGGTCTTCGCTGAAGCTTGGGTAGCCAACAGAAAAAGGAAGATAAGAGCAAAGAAAGAGACCAGCAGCGTCTTTACGACACTGCGCTGAAAAGCAAAGCGGCACGCCGGTGGGGAAGAAGATTCAAGGGATGCAGTGGTCTTTCGGCACGCCGCTCGAATTGCGCTTGGGAGATTTTTGATGATGCTGGCAGCCGTAATCATTTCGGCTCTCCCCTGCTCACATTATATCACCAATATCCAGGGACTTCCAGGCACCTCTCCTCCTGCGATTGCAAAATCGCCTGAAATCTGCTAACTTAAAGTGGGCACTATCTGATTAACAGGCACCAAGATAGGGGGGTGCCGGTATGAAATGGGCTCTAACGATCACTCTCTGCTTGATGCTTCCTGCAGATTCTGCTTCTGCACAGCCAGGAGCTATCGGCCTGTCATCAGAACGCAACAGAATGGATTGTGAAATCTATGACGAGGTGCCAGGTCTAATAAACTTTTATGTATTGCATGTATTTTCGGCAGGTGCAACCAGCTCCCAGTTTATGGTAGAGATTCATCCTGGTGTGGTTCTAACATGGCTAGCTGATACAATAACACCACCATTCATATCTATCGGAAATTCCCAAACAGATATAGCGATCACTTATGGATCGTGCTTAGTCTCCCCGATCCACATTTTGACAATCACGTATCTTGCATTTGGGTTATCCGAGGAATGTAGCTATCTTGAAGTTATCGCATCCCCAGCTGCGGTATTGCCAGAAGTCTTGGTCACTGGCTGCAGTAATCCGCCGAAACTTTATACTTCCACTGGGGGTGCTATTGTTGTCAATCCCAATGCGATTTGTTGGTGCAATTTTCATGAGCCGGACCCTGTCGGGCTAACCACCTGGGGCCAGATCAAGAAGCTGTATCGCTGAAAATCATTTACCCCGCATCCAAGCCCTTCTTTTTGATTTTCGTCATCGATCCCCCCTTTCCTATACCCCTCTTTTCTCAGAATCATAATTCAGACACCACCGTCAGATATCTGTTATCGTTCAGTTAATACTCCCAAAACCCAAGCAAGTATGCTATACTGATTATGTCTTGGGATGTAAAGCTACGAGGGCAGAAACCCTCCCTTCAAATTGCAGTTACTTCCCCTTTGCAAAGACTGCCCTCCCCCGCTTACCCCAGGGTACGGGACGGGCGTCGGTCGGCTCCCCGCCCCGTTACTTTTATGACCGGAATTCCTATTCCCTCCTCCGAAAACGCTCTCATGCAAGGGAATTTTGCTGATAAAATAACTCCCCTGATAAATAATCATCACCCTCCATCACTCGTGGTAGTGTCAAATCAAGTGTTTCCGTCGATACTTTTATAACCGCAACAAAAAGAACGAATCTCAATAGCGACTTTGGTTCAAAGAAATACGCCGGGCGATGCCCAGCGTATTTCACGACCGATGCTGCAATTTGTTGTTCCTTCCCTTATACAAATATCAATGATGCTATTTAACCTGTGGATGCATTACCAAGGGCATGGAACCGGAATGCATTCACACCAACAAGGGCCCGGCCCAGATACTGGGCACCACATGACCCAGATGCAGCACGCATAGATAGCTTCAGCCTCATCAGCCGACATAATCGTAAATCCACCGGCAAATAAGACCAGGAATGCGAACAGCAGCACCAGCATTTTCAGGCTCCTGAATTTAGCCAATTCGTATCACCTCCTTCCGCAAGTTAAGGATTGAGTGTTTCCAGGGCTGCTATTATCTCGTTTTGCTTTTTCTCATCTAAAATGCCGGGCCAGACACCATGAATAGTTCCCTCGGGAGTGATGAGCATGGTCTGAGGCAGAACATGACCTTTGTAGGAGTCGACGATATAACGATTAGTGGCGCAAACCACTGGAAATTCAACGCTGTTCTCGGAAACAAACTCTCTGGCTTCTCCGGGATTTCCAACGTACATCCCTAGAAATTTCAGATTCTCGGAACTGTATTCGGTGTAAATGAGTTTCCAAAAAGCAATATTATCTTCACAGGAAGGGCAGGTTGGAGCAAACCAGAAGATCATTGTATGCGATTCAGTTGGAGAATATCTAAGGCTCACGTCATTGCCGTTGATATCCTGAGCTGCGAACGAGGGAACGTTCTGGTCCGTTGTTAACGTCTTGAAGTACTTCTTGGGATCTTGGATTATTCCTTTCAGACGGTGGTTTTGGACCATAAGATAAATGATCTCAAACCCCATAAGAATTATGACTGCGATGAGCACATATGTTAAGCGGTCACGCGGCGAATTGGAGCCCATGGTCTTGCTCAGCTCCCCATTTGTTACTGTATCTGAATATCCCTTGGTAAGAAAATAGAACGATTAAAAGCAGTGATCTTTGCAAATGGAACGAAGATGGCTCAACTTGACGATGTTTACTCCACATTATTCGCATTATAATGCTATGTCAAGCTAGTTCTCAGTAAAGAGTAAGCTGCTGAATTATTAGCGGTTATGCCGTTATGACAAAGAAAAGCAATCAATGATGGCCGGTTCTGGAGGGATCGACGATTGAGCGCTTGCCGGACCGAGTAATACCCCACAAGATGGGCACGGTGGCCCTATTTTTTTCGTTCCTTGATTTTTTTCACCACATGGATCGATTCCGTTCCGCTTCTACGACTGGAATCCGGGAGCATGGGATTGCGAGATTGGATCAGTTACCCGAGCGTGAGGATCATTTCGATTGTATCTTTCCCCTGAATTCTTTTAGAACCGGGCGGATTTCTTGCGCGACGGCCTGAGCTACCAATTCGTATGCTCGGGATGTTGGATGTGGGTCGTAACGAAAGAACAATTGCTCGCGTCCATGCTCGGCAAGCACAGGGGTGGCATCGATGAAACCGATGCCCAACCTAGCACAAGCCTTTTTCATCATGTCTCGTACCGAAGTATCTCCGACCACCTTAGGACCCATCGAATACAGATGATCTTTCAGTGGGCCCCAGTTTCCATCCATCACAAGGGAAGCCTCGGGGAAATACAGAAGCCACGGCCGAGCACGTTGCTTGCGACATATCGAAGCATACCATTGGAGCCAAGCGAGCATACCTTTCGTCATCATTTCAGCCGGTAGGTCTATGTCCTCCATCCTGCACTCGTATGTCCAGTACGGTATCACCAACGTGTTTTGAACAACGGATGGATTGAACTTTCTCTCAATGGCGGCACTCAGAATACCATCGGCCAAACCTTTGATGCGCTCTTCAACTATTCTCATCGCTTCTTCAATTGGGAGCTTGTGGATCCCGGCTAGTCCTCGGGCGGCTATCTCAGTCATTCTGTTGGTGTAAGCGTTCCAGTATAAGCCCGCTTGAATCGGCCAGCGTCCCTGTACGCGTTCGATGAGATAGATCCACCCAGGCACAATTGTCATCAGTGACCGGGTCCAATATCCCCGATTTTCTCGAAATGGATCATGAAATTCCTGGGCTAGGCTCAGGTCCTTTGCCATTTGAGGACCATGTCGAAGATCCAACGTGTTGACGCACAGGATCACATCCGTGGGAGTCAGGGGCAGGGCCACTTTGCTCAAAATGCTTGCATAGCGTGCAAGACTGCTACCCGAATCGCCCAGGTTGATGACTTCAGCTTCCAGATCCGATAGTTCGGCCGCCAACACTGACGGCCACGTTGCTTCTTCCTCTGCACCGACGCCTTCCGTGTAGCTGTCTCCCACACACACAATCCGAATGTCGGTCTTCCGATCGATCCCGAAATCGGGTCCACGGAAGCCGAAGCGATTGTACCTATGGATAGCGCGGAAATCATCCGGCTCCATTATCAATTCGAGTTCGCTACCGGGGTAGGCGGCCCACACCCCATATCCTTTAGCGGGAATGGGGTACATGAATCTGACGAACAGGTCGGCCGCAAATATCATCAGGAGGGGGGCAGCGATGAGAAGCAGCAGATTTCTAGTTTTGCTCCCAAGAGTCAATTTCCGTCCTTATTTATCTTTCGCCCAATTATTCGAGGATTTTTCGGTGAGATATCGTTTGGCCGATCACGCCTCCTCCCCGCGAGAGACAGCCAACGGCTGAGAAGGAGATCTCACCTTTTATAGAGCTGCTTGATTCTACTCCACGTTTTTTCCTCTACAGGCACCGATGGTGGAATTTCCTCGACCACAGTATAGGTCCAGAAACAAATCATATCCGTGCTGGCCATCCACCCATCCACGTCTTGCTCCACCAGCGTTGGAGATCCGTCACAGATTTCTATTGTACAATCCGCAAATTCTAAAAACTCGGTTACATGCCACGACCACTCCGGCATTCCCGGGGCATACATGTCCCGGTTGATTCCGTCTGCACCCGGCGCAATCCTGGCTACGGCGATCTTGAACTCTCCATTGGCGATGAGCTGCCGCGCAAACGCTATGTCAGCTGAATCGCTCAATGGCAACACGTAAGAATCATAGAATGGGAATGGTAGCGGCCCCGCAATCACGAAGTAGGCAGTGGGTGATTCGCCGGCCTGACTCCCAAAGCCGATACCCAAGGTCATAGACAATGCGAGTGTCGCTATGACTGATTTGGACTTTCGCATCTTTATTCCCTTTTTCCGATACTTAACGTGCTGATGCTCAGCCACCATCACCATTAGATCTCTCGTGTTCAAAATTAAGTACGAATTGCCGGGGCGTCAAGTTTCCTAGAGAGAGGTGAATTCAGGATATCTTCGTTGACGATTTATCTTATAAAAGCGTATAATTATGATATCGACTCCCCTTCACAACCGCACTAGGAGGGATCGAGTTGAAGGCACGCTTGAATGGTTCCATTCTCGCTATGACAGCAATCGCTTGTCTCCACTCCCCAGCACATGGTATCTGGATCCCTCTGGACCGCTCACCATCCAGGATGCCATCAACAGTGCCGCGGACGGAGACACGATTCTCCTTGCCAAAGGCACCTACTCTGGTGCCGGATACCGAAACCTGCGCGTTTGGGGCAAAGCCATCGTCATCACGTCCGTCGAGGGTCCCGACTCGACGACCATCGACTGCGAGAATGTCGCGCGAGGATTTCTCTTCGTAGACGGCGAGGGACGACAGACCGTCTTATCCGGTGTCACAGTTACGCACGGCCTTGGCACCTTCATCAGTGGGGCGAAGCGTAATGGTGGGGCGGTGTACATCAGGGACGCAAGCCCCGCGATCGTCGGCAACGTGTTCAAATCCAACTCTGCAATGTGCGATATCCGCTATGTCCCAGATCCGGAGTGCGCCGGCGGCATGGGCGGCGCGATGTACATCTCGGGCGGTGCCCCCCTCATTGACCGCAACGTGTTTCTCGGCAACCAGAGTCGGGGATACGGAGGCGGAGCGGTCTATAGCGGGGGATCGAATGCGGAATTTGTGGGCAACGTGTTTGGTTGGAACTCGGCACAGGATTGTTGCACTATTGTCTTTCCCTATTGGGACGATTTCTTACCTGGCGGTGCCGTATGCGTGAGCGGCGGAACCGTTTTGTTTGATAATAATATATTTTACAACAATTGGAGCATCGATGAAGGCCACGCCCTATTCATATACAACAGAGGAGAACACATCATTCGCCACTGCACATTCGTAGACAACTCGTGGGTGGGCTCACTCCCAGTCCAGCTGAGCAACGCGACCGTACTGATCGAGAACTCGATATTCGCCTATAATAAAATACCTGGTTACGGAGGGGGAGAGGTGATTGCATGCCAGAAAGGCGCCACTGCCACAGTCCGCTGCAATGATTTCTTCGAGAACGCGCCCAACAATTTCTGTGCAACAGATTCCAGCGGCAATATCTTTCTCGATCCTATGTTCGTCGATCCGAGCAACGGGGATTTTGGTCTCTTGCCCGGCTCACCCTGCTTGCCGGAGGGAAACGCATGCGGCGTGCGCATGGGGGCTAGACCGCCTGTGCTTTTCCCCGATCCAATCTGGCACGAAAATGATTCGTTGCGAGTACGACCGGGAGACGACGTGTGTGTGCATTTCAAGCTTACGCCGCCGATACTGGAAGGCGTTGAGGTCGGCTTTGAGGTAACCGGTGCCAACACAAACGCCGGCTCGGCCAGAACAAATGCGGCGGGCGAGGTCGGGCGGTGCTATTCTCCAATGTTTCTCGGTGTCGATACCATAACTGCCACGACGGCGGTTCCATTCGGCGATTCGATATACGTGGCATCGGCCAAACTCCAACTGACGCTCTTAGCACCAAAGGTGGTCTATGATCCCTCTCAGCACTCGGGAGCCGACACCATCCTGGCGGTGCCCGGAGGTATTTTGTGTGCGTATTTCCTCACCATGCCGCCAATGGCAGAGGCAACCGTGAGTTTCCAGGTCCGCGGAGCAAACCATCTGGACGGCCTGGATACGACAAGCAGTGACGGAGCCGCTTCGTGGTGCTATTCGGCGATCCGGATGGGCGTCGACTCCATCACGGCGACGGCCGCGTTCGACTACGGCGGCGAGGTGTACCACGACTCCGGTTCATTGCTTCTCATGTCGCACGCGCCTGTATTCGAAGCAGACCCTGCATACCACATCGGCGCAGATACGCTGATAACACCACCGGATAGTACCGTCTGCGTCTACTTGCGGATTATCCCGCCGCTAAGCGGTGTCGATGTGCATGCGGTGGTGAGCGGCGCGAATACATCCAGCATGTCCGGGACCACTGATTCGACCGGTTGTATGGCGCTGTGCTACCTCGCGTCCAACTCGGGCGTCGACAGCGTCAGGGCAACAGCGGACATCATCATCGGTGGTATGGCGTACCATCCATCTGTCATTATCGAGCTAACGATCATCTGCGGCGGCACGATTCTGCCCGAGACGGCACTGTCGGTTGGTTGTTCCCAATCAGACGACGATATGCTTGAGATCACCCTGGTGAGCAGCAAGGAGCTGGATGCTCCGCGTGCGGTATTCGATTTTGAACGCCAGTCCGGCGCAATAGAGCATGCGGAACATCCTCTTGTCGCAGCACCAGATAGCTGGCTGTATTCGACCTCCTACGGTATCCCCGATCCCGGGCATCTAACACTCAACGTTATCGCATCCGATCTCTATGGCAACGATGCGAGCGAAAAGCGTGAATACGACGTCGCGAAGGTTCTGAGACAGTATTCGCTCGATTGCGTGTCGAACGATGGAGCGGTGGGGCTATCCGCTAAAGAAGAGGCCATAAAGAAGAGCGGAAGGATATTGATCGAGCGCGAAGCCGAATGGGATACTCCGCAGAGAGACGATCACGGGACGGTTCTGAAACCCGTGTCAGAGCGCTTTCGTCTTACTACAAATGCAGTGCTCTTGCTCTCACCGCGAATGATCGTCCGGCATTCGTACAGTCCAGACTCGGCACCGGCATCGACCGCGGATGACGTTCGCAAGGTCGGCCTGTACCAGCAATCAGGCGCCGTGTGGACGTACGTCGGCGGCCAGGGTAACGACGAGACAGTATCCGCGGCGGTTGATCTCCCTGGCGCATATGCCGCGTTCTTCAATCCCGACTACCACGTGGTGCCGTCGGCGACGGCTCTTTTCCAGAACTACCCCAATCCTTTTAAGCCCACGACCACGATCGCATTCGATCTTCATGCCCCCGGACAAGTCGAGCTCAACATCTATGATGTTGCCGGCCGCCGGATCCGGACATTAATCAACGAATACAAACCTGCAGGAGTCTACGCGAGCGAGTGGAACGGACGAAACAATGCTGGAGAGAGGGTGCCGACCGGCGTTTACTTCTATCGATTGAAAACCGAGTTGGTCACATGGACGAATAAGATGGTATTGATCAGGTGATACGAAATATACCGCTGGCGCCGAATACAGCGGCTAAAATAGATTTAATAATATTTAGCTGGATCAATCAGGTTTTCAGTTTGGTGGCCTCGGTTTAAGCGTATCATCATCCCTGCTTTTTGCGATCAACAGCAATGCGCTCACAGAAAATGCAAAGAAAAATGCTGTCATTGCTATCTCCCGTGCAACTCCCTCGCGCCTTATCCACATGTTATCGATATCTTTTCGGGCATACCATTGGCCCTCTATTTTTATTCCATTCTCGCCAAACTCCTCTACTTTGCCAACGATCTCATAACCTTCGACCGTCACTAGCTTAACCGGGTCCCCAACTTCCAGCTCCCGACCACGAGATGTCTCATTATACGGCGGCGGGACCGCAATATTCGCGCAGCTGCAATTTACAGCGACTAACATTGCAGTCAAGAGCACAGCGAATCTTGCTCCTGGATTCGTTTCTATATTTCTCATCGTTCGTTACGCTTCATGGGTGGAATCTCAATCATAACTCGAAAGCCAAAAGTCATTGCGTGCCGAATCGTGCTGATCAGAGTTCAATTGAATCCTCAATTGCCCGTTCACTCAACTTCTTCAGTGATTCCTAATATCCTTTCCAGTGTTTCGTGCAATTTTTCACCGCGCAGCTCGGATTCTGTCGCAATAATTTTACCGTCTTTCCCGACAAGGATTGGCTTTGGGATTGCAACAACTTCAAATGTCTTTGCGATATCGCTTCGGAAGCCTCCTTTTACAAAAGCGTTCGGCCAGGCAACGGCCATTTCTTCCTATGAAATTCAATGACATCCTCCAGTCTACGGTCGAATGAAAGGCTCAAGATGGTGAAGCCTTTGTCTTTGTACTTATCATAGGCTTTGTGGAGATTTTTCATTTCTGCGACACAGGGACCGCACCACACCGCCCAGAAATCAATTAAATAGACTTTCCCCCGAAACGTCCTGTGGGTGTAGGCTTTCGTAGAATCGCCCAGCGAAGCGACGGCAAACTCAGGCACAGGCTTGCCCGTAATGATATTCCGACTCGGTCCATATCTTGCCTTGGCCATTCGTGCATAGAATGTATCGCCATGCTCATCCATTAGGTGTGTGTAATATCTGCTGGTCAATTCTGCCTCACCTGCTTGATGAGCTTTACTTAGAGCGTAAAACAGAAACGGCGCCCGAACTGCAGGGTCAGCGTGTTCTTCAATAACCTGCTGGGCGTAGACTTTCGCAACCTGCGGCTGGCTTGCGATATGAGCAACCGTGAAAAATGTATTTCCCGGCGAGCCCCACTCCAATGACCATATCATTGACGCAGGCGGGATTTCCTCGAATACCCGCCGAGCCATGAGTGAATCTTCTTCCGAATTGCCAAAATGGAAATAGTTGAGTAGCAGGTATTGGCGGACCAGTTGGTTTGGCTCGGCATCGATTTGTTTTGCCAGGTCAGCTCTGTCCGCCGACCAGTCATATTTGAATGCTTGTAGATCTTTGCCCGCCTTACGGTAGGCTTCAATTGCTTCAATGTACGGCTCTCTACGTTTCTCCAGCTCCTGACGACTTGAGACAATACGTGCAGAGGAACACGTTGAATTCTTGAACATCACCTTGGCTCCGGCCTCGGAACGGGGCAATTCGTCCGGATCGAAGACCATTCGCGCAGCTCCATTTTCAACATTTAGAACGGAAATATATTTGCCGCTTTTTCCACCTAAAAGCGGGCGTTCGCGGTCAAAGGCATAGCGGTGAGCATGCGTACCGGCCAGTGGATGCTCTCCCTTTTGCACACCGAGAAGCTGGTAGCCAAGCGTGTCTGAATTCGTTCGAATAGTCGCTATGAAAGTGCCATCAGATTGCTTCCTCATTAAAACAGCACTCTCTTCATCCGAGAAATCATTGAATTCACCGATAACCAGGACGCTGTCAAAGTCCGATTTATATCCAGCAGCGCCAAGGCGAACTGCAAATTCCAACGGCTCGGTCACTAGCAGTGGAATAAGAAGTGTTTTGTGGTGGATCCCTGTGAGCCACAACCAGTAGCCACCGTGCTTATCCACGGTAAATGAGAACTGACTTGTTGAATCCGTGTTTTGCCGGAAGCGGATTTCTTGCCCAAAAAGGCTTACGTATGCATTTTTCAGGGGCTGCCCATCGAAACTGAGCAACTTGCCGCGGACTGAGAGCTGTTCTTGCGCGGTACCTGTAACCGAAAAGAGGAGCAACTCTAGAAGGAGGATAAATGGGGTTTTCATCTCATTGTTTGGCCATACTGCTCTGGTGTTCAGATCCGGCCCACGTTTAACATCACTCAGCCGTTGCGCCGATTGGCCGTCAGCTCCAGTGGCTAACTAGAAGACGTGTGGCATAGATTTCATATTACGAGCCTTCGTCGACTAGCTGCTGCACGAGCTCTTCCAGCTGATACGGTGCCACGTCGCCTCGAAGGATTCCCCTTCCGTCGATGACAAAGATCCTGGGAAGCGTCCATACCGTCGATACGTCATGCCACAGTCTTCGAATCTCTTCGTCGCTCGAAACAATGACTTGAGGCCATAAAATATCCAGAGAGTCGATGGCCGCCATCATGTTTTCAGGACTCTGGTCAAAATTTACTCCAACAACGACTATGTTTTTCGGCCCGACATTTTCAAGAAGCTTCTTGAGCTTGGGCATCTTCCGCATGCACGGCTTACACCAGGTGGCCCAACAATCCACGATCATGGTTTTCCCTTTGTATTTTCGACTATCGATGGACTTCCCCCGGTGGTCAGTGAGTTCAAACTCAAAAGGCTCGTTTACATCAGGAAATGGCAGCACCTCGATACCTTTGGATTTGGCAGTTTTAGCTGCTCGTTTTGAGACCATGCGCCGTCCATCCACAGTCAATAGCTCAACGCCCAGATACTTGACACTGTCAGGGAACAGAGTCGTGTGGTCGAGTCGGAATCGCGACATACTCATTTGTCCCGATCCTACGCCGCCCCCGGACTCAAAATCATGTCGGCGATGCTTCGAGTCGAAAGCAACAGGCCGGTAAACTGGACCTAAAGGCTTGGTGGATGACGGATAGCCAAGAACCACGATTAAGTCGCCGTTTCGGTTCTCGTCAATTAGAGCAAGCACGCCATTTGACGACCAGCTTCTAGCGGTTCCAGGCATGGGTTCGACAGCCCACTCCCACCCATAAGCCAGCTCGTAGTCAGGCAGCTGCTGCGCTTCCAAATCCGCAAGGGAAATAAGCATGGATAGCGCAAGGACTACTAGAATGATGCTTGAGTGAATTTCGAATTTGCGATTCATGTAACCTCCGTCCAACGCTATGGCGTTCAGCCGATCGTCGGCCGGACGCGCTGTCAAATGCATAGCCTTATTATCCGCTTCTAAGTGCTGATATATATTGGCTCTAATATAGTTACTCTAGTCTCGACTCAGCTATAAATTCCTGGATGCTTTCCTCGAGCAGTTGGTTGAACTCTTCAGGGGCATCCCACATGACAAGATGACCTACATCCGGGATGATCTTGGCCTTGAATGTAGGGACATATTTCATAAAGGCTTCGACATTTGTCGGCGTTTGATCCGAATTGATTGAAATAACAGGCGCTTGCATCTTTTTGAGCAACCCAATGCAATCTTCATTTGCCCACCGATGCATGTCATTCAGCGATTCTCGCCAGCCTTTTTTGGGAACACCACTCAGCATGGAGAGAACTCGCTCGAACGATACCTCGGTGTTCTTTCTGAAGAAAGGTTCCATTTTTTCGATAGTAGGAGCTGTTACCACATCCATATAAACGCTATCTATCATTCTAATAACTTCTGGAGGATACTGCATATCAACATTATGTAATACATCCACTAGCACAAGTCCGGCAACACGATCGGGCACGCTGTTGGCAGCTTCAATAATAATAGGTCCGCCCATAGAAAAGCCAACAAGCACCACTCGATCAAGATCAATTCTATTGATAACAGCTGCTACATCTTCACCAAATGATTCTATAGTCCACGTTTCACGGTTATTGCCGGATTCTCCAAAACCGGGCAGGTCCATCGTTATCACTTTATATTTTTTTGAAAAATGAGATACTTGTGTCTCCCAGATACTGCTGTTATTACTCCAACCATGAACAAAAACGAGTGCCGGTTCGCCCTTTCCTTTCACATCGAAAACGATTTTGACCCCATCTGATGAGATAGCAACATTATCAGGTTCAGCTGTGCAGCTATAAATAATTAAAACGAATGAAATAATACAGCAACTCAACGATAGAATCTTTTGCTTCATCTTACACCTCCATACTTCTTGATTGATGATTCAAGCGCATAATCCTCAGGGGGCTCAAACGTGGGCAGGTCAATGGATCGCCTGGTGCAGAGACTCAGCTTTTCAATCTAGATGTTCCAAACAGGGAAGGATGTCCTGGCAGGTTGCAAAATGATCTCCCCACTCGAATGCGGTGAAAATCTAGCAGAAATGCAAGAGATGGACAAGGTCATTGAAGTAGACTGTTTTCCCTTTCCGCCTCCCCCTCCCTAGGCCTCCTCTTTTGCCTAGAATCACCAATTCAGACATCGCCGTCGGATATCCTTTATCATTCCGCAGATACACGCACCACCCAAGCAAGCGCGCTATTAGTTCGTCCAGCTATTCCAGGCCATCCGAGCATGTTCGCGATCGGCCTGTTCCGCCTTTCCAGCCCACCTGCAGGGCCAAGAATTTCAAGCAACTTTTTGTTGGAAAACCCGTATCCCTATTGTTTAATATGTGATGTCATATCCGCTGCTTGGTGTCTGGAGGAGTAAGCCCTCGAGTACACTTTCCCCGTCAACCATTCATTTAGATCGAAAAGGAGGAGTCTAAATGAGAAAGGCATTGCTATTGCTGCTCGCCATAGGACTTTTGGCGAGCGGTGCGGTGGCGGAAGAGCTCGAGTACCTGGACAAGCTCCCGCCTCTCATCGACCGGGAAATCTTTTTCGGCGATCCGGAGATCGCCGGAGGCAAGATTTCTCCTGACGGTAGATTCATTTCCTTCCTCAAAACCTATGGAGGACAGCTCAACATTTGGGTCAAGGGCATCGATGAGCCGTTCGATGCTGCCCGTCCGATGAGCGCGGACACGACACGCCCTGTTTTCCGCTACGGATGGACAAGAGACGGCAAATACCTTTTATACATCCAGGACAAGGGAGGAAATGAGAATTTCCACGCATATGTCGTCGATCCAACTGAAAAGCCCAAAGAAGGCCAGGATGTCCCTGAAGCAAGGGACCTTACTCCTATCGAGGGTGTAAGGGTTTATTTCTATTCTTTCCCCGAGAAAACACCCGATATCATCTATATCGGACTGAATGACCGCGACGAGCGTTTCCACGACGTCTATCGCCTGAGGATTTCCACGGGCGAACGCGAACTCGTCTGGGAAAACACCGAAGAGATGAGCGGTTTCATATTCGATCTCGATGGAAATCTGAGGATGACAACGAGGCAAACAGAAGACGGCGGGACCGAATTTTTCCGTGTCGAGGGCAAGGATCTTGTTTCGATATACACGGTTACCAACGAGGAAACCGCCTACATCCTCCGTTTCCAAAAGGAGGGCAAACGCGCCTATATGGTCACGAACAAGGGCAAGGAGAACGACCTTACCCAGCTGGCGATTTTCGATCCCGAAACGGGTAAAACAGAGTATGTCGAATCCGACCCGGATAAGGAAGTCGATTTCGGCGGCGCGCTTTTCTCAAACGTTACCAAGCAAATCGTTGCAACGACGTACGAGGGCGAGAGGGCGATAGAGTTCGCATTTACTGGAAAGACAAGAAGTTCGAAAAAGCATACAAGCATCTCAAGAAGCAATTGAAGAAAGAAATCGGCGATGGCGACCTCTACATCAGTTCCTCTACCAGAGATGACCGCCTGCATATCGTAGTCGTTACGAGTGATACCAATCCCGGTCTCGCTTACCTCTACGACATGGAGTCGGGCAAGATCGAATTTCTCTACAATCCTCGCCCGAACCTCCCGAGCGAACACTTGGCGAAGATGGAGCCGATCAAGTACAAATCGCGCGACGGCTTGACGATCCATGGTTACTTAACGGTCCCCAAAGGCATCAAGGCCAAGAATCTTCCAGTAGTCATCAATCCACACGGCGGCCCGTGGGCACGTGACAGCTGGGGCTACAATCCCGAAGCGCAGTTCTTTGCAAACAGGGGCTATGCTACCTTCCAGATGAACTTCCGAGCTTCGACAGGATACGGCAAGGCTTTCTTCAACGCGGGGAAGAGGAAATGGGGCGAGGAGATGCAAAACGACATCACCGACGGCGTTAAGTACCTCATCGATAAAGGTATCGCCGATCCCAACAAGGTCGCGATCTACGGTGGGTCGTACGGCGGGTACGCCACTCTCGCGGGGCTCGCGTTCACGCCCGATCTGTACGCGTGCGGAGTGGATTATGTCGGCGTCTCGAATTTGCTTACCCTGCTCAGCTCAATCCCTCCCTATTGGGAAACGGCGAGAAAGTTCTTCAACGAGCATGTAGGCGATCCCAATAACCCGGAAGACGTGGAGCGACTCAAAAGACAGTCTCCTCTCTTCTCTGCCAACAAGATCAAAGCACCTCTACTGGTCATCCAGGGTGCCAACGATCCCCGATGCAAAGTTCCCGAATCACAGCAGATCGTTATCGCCATGCGCGACCTCGGCCGCGATGTCGAATACCTCGTTGCCGACGACGAGGGTCATGGATTCACCGGGGTGGAGAACAGGACAGCCATCAAGGTGGCGATGGAGAAGTTCTTCGCAAAACACCTGGGAGGGCGCTACCAGGAATCCGTCAAAGAGAGCGTCCAGGAGAGCCTCGATGAGATGTGGGTCCCGGTAGAAAGCGTTGTGCTGGAAAAACCCGAGGGCGACATCGAAACTGCGAAAACCGCTCCGCTGCCGGCGGTCGACACCGATCACCTCAAACCGTCAAAGATGAAATACGCGGGCAAAGCAGCCGTGATGGGACAGGAAATCGACCTGGAAGTTGCCGTCAAGCTGTCGGAAGCGAAGCGCGGCGACCAGAATGTCTGGAGAATCATCTCCGAGCAGTCGAGCATGATGGGTGTCGCGATCGACACGTTCGATGTCGACCACAAGAGCTTGATACCTGTTTATCGGGGCGCGAAGCAGGCTGGTACGAGAATAAACATCAACTATTCGGAGACGGCAATCAACGGCGCGATCAATATGCAAGGAAGAGAAATGCCTCTTACCAGTGATCTCGAGGCGCCTGTCTACGGGAACGATACCGCACTGGACGTGGTGTTGACTTCCTTACCGCTCGCTCCCGGTTACAAGACGACACTGAGAGTCTTCGACATTCTTTCTCAGTCGGTCAAAATCATGGCACTCGAAGTCGCCGGGATGGAAAGCGTTACTGTTCCTGCCGGTACGTTCGAGACATTCAAGATCGAACTGAAGAATATGGACGGCGAACCCGGAGGAGGTACGATCCATATCAGCAACGATACAAACCGCTGTGTGGTCCGATCCATCATGCAGCTGCCCCCGATGATGGGCGGCGGTACGGTGACGTCGGAGCTCCAGGCTATCGAGTAAACGGAGCAGTCGGGATCACGAACGCCACACTCGATATCTGGCGGTTGTAATAGTTGACTCTCCAGGATCGATCCACTTTTTAGCGAGTGTTCAGGCACGGCTGGGTTGATCCCGGGGAGTCAACTATTAATGCTACTGGTGGGCAATTGGTATCTCGGGATTCTTCCCCTCGCAACGAACCTCGATTCTTTCTATGGTCAAGCCAGTGGGCGGTGAGTCGCTGCCTCGTGCGCCGATTGCTCGGACCGCGGCATCCGCAGAGAAGCAGGGAGCGGCCGCTTCATCGGATACGACTTCAGCACCACCATCCCATGTTATCTTCAGCTGACGGCCTGAAGGACCCCAATCCGCGATTACCTCATACCAGATGCCAGCCCCCCACGCATTCTTTTCAGTCCTGAGCAACCAAATAGGTGTGGCGCGTTCTTGTGAAAACCACAACCGACCATCAATTGCTGTGAGCTGAATGCTGAAATCGCTTTCAAAGATACCGGATCGATCACTGGTGATGATGACGATAGGATCATAAAAGCCAAATAGGGGTGGAAAATCCTCGTCCAGCTTGAATCTGAATACGATCTGACCCGCGTCCATTTGGCTGATTGGCGGATCGTACTCGGCTAAATCCGATGCACCCTCGGTAAAGAGCCCCTGCCCCTCCGGCGTCGCAACAAAAGTTGCGCCGCCTTGTAATGTGGCACTATGCTTGCCTGTGTCATCCACGCCCGTTCCGTCGAACAACCATAGCGCCTCGCGGCACACACCATCATCTTGGTGTCCAACAATAACAATGCAGTCCGATGCCTCGAATGGTATGCCATTGAGCAGGCTCGCCGTGATAGTAAGGAGTATCTCATCCCCGGGATGGAGTATTCTGGGAACGCGGTCAGCATACTTCCCATCTTTTTTAGCTTTTGGATTCCTGTAATCCTCCCATCCGAGCGCTTCGACAATATCCTCCGTACGGAAGCAGAGGATGAGATCATCGTAGCCATCTGGCTCGTGGATCGTGCAGTTGCATCCATCGCTGATCGCCGTAGGCGTCAAGATATCTTTGAACTTGCTTCGAATGGGCGATACGCCTTCCAGCAACACCGAGGAGATGTCAATGTTGTGGACATCCAAACCGTTTGTGCCGACGATCGCGGTGGCCATCATCCGTCGTGACTTTGGATTGAAGGGATTTTGGCAAGAACCTGGCTGAATATCGAATAAGCCCTTGGCAGGCAGCTCAATATTCATGTGAATCGGCACACGTGATTTGAAATCATTGTTATCGATGACCTCGACATGGAATGTATGTGTGCCAAACAAGAACGTGCGAACTGGGGAGCATTCTTCGGGCTGGGCGAAAGGCGTAAAGGGAATCGCCCACTGGGAATCGTCATCCGGATCCAGAATATCCCACCCATAACGGTACCCCTCCACCACACCGCCGTACATCGAGGCATCGGCCGTCCAACAGAACTGGATGTCAATGCCGCCAGGTATATCTATGATCGTTGGTGCAGTGTCTTCAATCACCATCTGAATGGGATCGAAAAACACGCTGGTCACAGTTAGGAGAGGTCCAGTGGTCCGTCTCGAAACGATAATTCGCCGCACATTCCGAACCCAGTCGAATTCCTGACCGACGATGTCTCCTTTCTTTCCATGAACGGCAAAGACATATGCACCGAAATCTTGCGGTGGCGTCGTCCATGATGTTCCGATATCGTTGGCCGGATCATACGGATGCCAGGGCGACCACTCTGGTGCGTCCGGATTGGTACGTATGTACTCGAGCGTTTCATTCCAGCTGTCATCGAAGGGTTTCGTACTGATCATCATCCACTGGACTGAATCCGGGTGCTGAGCACCATGAATAGTTTGCCAGCGGATCGTCGTGATGGGAGGCACCAATGCAGGATTGAGCCCCGAATAAACAGGAATCGTGACCTCAAGAAATGTCGTCTGGTCCTCTAAACGAATCACCCTTTGATCCCGCATCGCTGGATCGTCTGATGGATGATCCACGTTACGGGGAGCCCAGGGATTTTGGCAGCTCACAATGAGCAGGCATAAGAAATAAAGGAGCGCTTGGGGACGAAAGGCATGCATCGCGAATCCCCCTTTTGAACGAAAGCGGTTGGGAAAGCAAATGGTGGGGCTGGAAACGGAGTTCAAAAATAATATATTGAGCTATTCCCGAGAATCAACGCCGAAGTATAACCAGTCGCGTGGCGTTTCCAGTATTTTCAAAAAAAATGGACTCCCGAGGATCGATCCACCTCAAGTTATCTCTAGTTGGAAGAATTCCGCCTTTGCCCAAAAGCCGATGACGTGCATCCTTGCCCTGATGTTTTGTTCTCTGAGAGCGCAATCGGTTGGTGCGGAATTTCAGGTTAACTCGTACACAACGAACAATCAGTCCCTCGCCAACGTTGCAATGGATGGTTTGGGCAATTCCATCATTGTTTGGTCGAGCTTTGATCAGGACGGCGATCGCTGGGGCATCTACGGCAAACGGTACGACAGCGCGGGCACTCCGATCGGTTCCGAGTTTCAAGTGAGCACCTTCTTCTCAAGCAATCAAATTCGCCCAGATGTTGCAATGGATGGATCCGGCAACTTTGTGGTCGTATGGTGGAGCCTAAGCCAGGACACCGATGATTATGGCATATATGGCCAACGTTACGATAGCGTAGGTGATCAGGAGGGTTCTGAATTCCTGGTGAACACGCACACAATGGGTGCTCAACGAGACGTATCCATTGCAATGGGCGAATCCGGCAATTTCATCATCGTTTGGGCAAGCCTCGACCAGGACGGGGACGGTTGGGGCGTCTATAGCCGGCGGTACGATTCCACCGGTACTCCTCAGAGCTCTGAGTTTCAGGTGAATAGCCACACGACAAGTCATCAATCAGCTCCTTCAGTTGCGATGGACAGTTCGGGCAACTTTATTGTTGTGTGGCAGAGCCTTGGGCAGGATGGCGACGGCTCCGGTGTTTATGGCCAGCGATTCGATAACGCAGGTAATCCTGTGGGGCTCGAGTTCCAGATCAATACATATACGACGAGCTTTCAATCTTCGCCATCGGTTGCCATGGATGGTTCGGGTAATTTTGTTGTTGCGTGGCAGAGCTTTATACAAGACGGCGACAACGACGGCATTTACGGCCAGCGATACGATGCAGATGGAAATCCCATAGGATCTGAGTTCCGCGTCAATACTTGTTACTTTTACATTCAACGCAATCCGTCGATCGCCATGGATGATTCAGGAAACTTCGTAGTGGTATGGCAAAGTGACAACCAGGACGGTGATGATCTAGGAGTCATCGGCCAGCAATACGATATCACGGGAAGCCCTTTGGGGCCTGAATTCCAGGTAAATACATATATCTTGGACAATCAGTCGAATCCTGCAATCGCAATGGAACCCGACGGCAATTATATCGTCGTGTGGCAGAGCTATGGTCAGGATGGAGACGGCTACGGCGTTTATGGCCAGCGATATGAGCCTTGATCGTCCGTTTCACCATTCAATTCTTGGGAATTCTGATATATCGTACTGCGTAAAGAGCCCCGATCCCTCTCGATGCCATAACAAGAGTGGCATTGCCTTGCAAGATAGCATTATACCTGCGCGTATAATCCGCGCCCGCACCGCCGAAGTCTAGGGCACCTCGCGTCCCCCACCGTCATCTTGATTCCCAACAATGACTACGCAGTCCGATGCCACAAATGGCGTGCCATCGAGCAGGCTCGCCGTTAGTGTCAGGACTACCTCGTCACCGGGATCGAGCTGTCCGCGAACCCGGACGGCATAATCCCCACCGCCTTTCCCCTTTGGATTCCCGTCATCCTCCCATCCAAGCGCATCAACAATATCGTTCGCCCCGAAGTAGAGAATGATGTCATCATTACCATCTGGCTTGTGGATCGAGCATCGGCGCCCACTCGTACCGGCCTCACCGAGCCGTTAGGCGCTCAATGGTCCTCTCGCTTTTCTCAGATCTCTCCAGAACGGCTTGTATAGAAAGCTTCTTTTATCCAAGGCACAAAGCTCTTCGAACAACGGCCTGGTAACAGTGAACGCAAGAATGTCTGGGGGCAAGTACTGGCGCATCGCGATGTCGGTCGCACCTACGACGGCCTGAGGAATGCTCAAATCCTCGAACAGCGAAATCAACTGCATGCATCCCGATCCGAAAGGGGCAATGACAGCCAGGGGATCACTGGACGCTCGATTGTATTGTGCTCCTAACATGAGCACACCCAATTGATCTGGATTCACATAGAATGTGACGGTTTTGAGATATTCGTAATGATCTTTGCGGAGAGGGCCGATGAGGATGTTGGCGTGTTCTTGTTTATAAGGTTTGTGGTGATCCAGCCACTGGTTCATAAGGTCGTGTGATGATTTCAATCCCTCGTCATCTACGAGGAATCTGATGTACTCCTCTCGCGACCTCGTCGATCTGCCACACAACCAGTTGCCCGCCCCACCACACCCATAATTATCCCTGGTGATGTGAAGCGTCTCTCCCTTGAGCCACCTTTTGTAGAAAGCGAAAACGCACGCCCACTTTCCCGGTTTGGGTTGCACCAAAGGGGCGAACGCAGATTCATCGGGCGCATTATAGAATCCGATGAGGGGAATGCTAAAATCAATCATGTCGAGTAGTTTTTTCGGATCGGGTTGCACGTATGCCTCCTTATCTCACTGCATAGCGCCTGCTGCTTCAGAGCTCAGTAGAAGCGGGCTAGACACGCTGCCTGCAGGTCCTTCCACATCACTCATAGCACTTTTCTAAAAAGAACTTATTTTCGAAATAGCACCGATGCCAGCCTGGGCATGCTGCATCGAGAACCAGCGCTTCGGCAGCGCCGAGAGAGTAGAAGGCGACTCGCCGCTTTTCCTCGAGATCTACCTGCGCCAATCCCGCTTCAATAATGCTGTACAGCGAGTCGGCGGCCTCAGAGAAGGGCACGAAATCATTCAGCGAGCGGAACTCCTCCGTAGGCGTATAATCGCGCCCAGCCATCCGAGCGACCGTGTACTCCGTGTATCTTGCCACTCCTTCTTGCCAGATCTGGAAGGACATGTATTTGTAGTCATCCTCGCTCAAGAACTTCTGAAGCTCACTATGCGCATTGCGGTACCGAGATAAGCGCTCTTCGAAGCCCGGTTTGTTTATCGCCCGAAGGGATTGCAGCAGCAGTGTGCCCAGCTTGGAGAGACGGATGGCGACATCAGTTGAATCATAAGGAAAGGGGTAGTTCAGCATCCACATGCCAGATTTATCGCCGCGTGCGAGATCGAGGGCATCTGCAGCACTGTAATAATCTGGCTGCGCATTCTGGAGCTGGTGGAAGTGCTCGTGCAACACCGTGAGAACCCAGAAGGTCGAGGATTGTTCCGTCTTCTCCGGCTGCCCGATCACGATGGTAGATATATTGCCCACCGCCGGAAAAGCAGCTCTCAAGTTCTCCGGAAGGGTGCGTCCCCTTACATAGATATTACTATCGAGGAGCGAATCGTGGCCAACCTCGGTGAAATCATCCGAGGGCTGCGGATGCCGAATGAGAAACTCGTGCGTGGATGTAACAAGCAGAAGCGCGAAGGGCACTCCGCTCCATCCCTCCCAGATGTCATCCTGGAGAATCTGAGCCAGCCTGAATGCCTCCGCAATCCGTATGCGATCGCTGTCGCGCAAGGATGGTTGCTGAGCTGGGGCGGGGGAGCAGGAAATGAATGTGAACGCAAGAAGCAGTCGACCGAGCATTTTAGTGTCCTTGAATGGGAAAGGACGTCACGGCAGGCGGCAATCCAATCTCCCCATTTGATTGCACAATCGATTCTATCACTGGGTGCTACAATCGGACAAGCTGTAACTACTCCGAGAGGATTCTATAGTTATTAGAAGCGCGCATCTATTCTTGATATGTCGCCTTAATAGCACCCCACGTCTTTTGCTCAACACTCACCGTCCCGCAGCCAACGGGAAAGGCCCCTATGAGACCGCACGGATCTCCAGATGGGTGGTTCCCCGGTGCACAAGGGGAATCGCTTTGAAGGCGGAAATTGCCCGTGCCGGCAATCCCACAAAACTGTGGGTCCGCAGAGAAATTTCCGTTGATGCCTTCCTGACCCGCAATGCACCCCCACCAGTCTTGAGAATTGTCGTATATGTCACAGCAACTCAGTGTTGGAGAATCGGGCGTCTCGCAGTAAATAGCTCCCGGTCCGGTGTTGGAAGCGAAAATGCTGTTTTCAATTTGAGGACTGCTGAAGTTACAGTATATCCCACCGCCCGCCAAGTTGGCGACGTACGTGCAATTCGAGATAATAGGGGTTGACCATTCGCTGTA
>JABAOC010035133.1_pt2 | contig 23294 bp, 32 predicted proteins | sample 7062161 | NCBI WGS metagenome assembly JABAOC01 (sample SAMN14538625, study PRJNA623070) | marine sediment metagenome | biome: marine biome [ENVO:00000428]; feature: marine pelagic biome [ENVO:01000023]; material: deep marine sediment [ENVO:00002113] | place: India: Gulf of Khambhat ... | reverse complement strand
AGGCTGCAATTGTTTCCCCGACGACAACAAAACTCGTACGAGCTTGATACTTGTCAGACAGTCTTCCCCATATGAACGTCTGGGAAAAACTGTTGACAATCATTGTTAAACTCGCTAGGAGCGTTGTCGCTGTTACAGACAGCCCCAGGATTTCTCGAAGATATAGAGCCAGGAATGTATAGAATAGCCCCCTTCGAGCCATTGCCATGAACTGAAAGCTTGAAAGACCTAGCGTGACTCTTCTATTCAAAGTGAGTAACGAAAGATAGATGCTCCTTTATTGATTTTTTGGGTTCACCTGTGGACAACTAGTATTGATGAAAATAGGAATAAGGGTGGGTGATCATGAATCTGGGTACTACGGAAGCTTTTCGCCACAGTTTCCACAGAACTTCGTTCCTGAAGGGTTCTTCGTACTGCATTTTGAGCATGTGATCTCCGTTTGAGTCGACTTTGGTAAAGGTTTGCCACAGTTCCCGCAGAACTTCATTGTTGCAGGGTTCTCAGCATTGCAGCTAGGACACGCTATTCTTGGTTCTGGAGCCAAACTTCCACCGCAGTTGCCGCAGAACTTCATGCCAGCCGTGTTCCTAGCCCCGCACTTTTGGCAAATCACTAGTTCCTGAGGTTTTCCAGCTTGAGCTTGCTGCATCTGCTGCGCCATCATAAAGGGCATGGTGAGGCCTAGCCCTGCCCCAACTCCAGCCGCGGCTGCTCCTCCACCTGCGGATCCTTTGAGTTCTGAGGCTGTTTCTTTCATATACTGCATGGTCATAGCTTGTGCGCCCAGACCGGAGGCGAATCTTCTCGCTTCTTCTGGGATCTTGACCCCTTCGAAGACGCAGTCAACTATTTTCATACCAATTCTTGCAGCTTCGTCGCTGATTTTGAGCGCAACCTTGTCAGTTGTAATGTCCACGTTTTTTGTCAAAGTGAAAAGGTCGAAAGTTCCAAACTCGTTTATTATGCGCTCATTGACGAATCCTCGAATGTAGTTCTCAATGTCTTGAGATGTGGTTGCTCCTCGATTTCCAAAGAACTCCAAAACAAATAGCTTTGCGTCTTCCACCTTGTAGAGGAGATAGCCGTAGAATCCGAGCTCTGCTTGATACTTTATGTCACCGCTTGGTGCAGAGTACGCTGTTCCTCCGAAGTTACCTCGGAATTGGCTGTTACTGACGAAGACTACCTCACAATCGAAAATGTCTCCGATTATGCCAATGGCCTTCAAGAAGCCTGTTAGAAGAGGGATATTGTTGCTGGTTATCGTGTGTCTTCCGGGCCCGAAAACATCGTAGGCTTTCCCATCTCTGAAGAAGACAGCCCACTGATTCTCCTTTACAACCACCTGACTTCCATACTTGAGGGATAAATTGGGAAATCTGTACGCGATGTCTTCTGCGCCAGCGAAATCCCAAGAAACCTTTTCGATTACAGGCATCTCAGTTAAATCTCCAAAGGTCTGAATTCCTTCTCTCGATCATTCCATTTAGATTCAAAAGCAAGTATTAAAGACTTCACGTTTTTGACTTTGGTCCCTAAGGCCTTCCAATCTTCAGCTTCACTGAGGTTGTGAAGTTCCTCTATCGCGTCAGCTATTTTCTGGACGTTTCCACCTAGGCTTTTGTCGAGGTCGAAAATTCTAGCGATTTCCTCTTCCCTGATGTGTCCTTTTCTATCGAAGAGTCCAGCATAACCATAGTCGGCGCGGTTGACTTTTTCTGCGATCCTATCTATAACTTGGATAACTTTCTTCAGATCATCGCCATGAGAAGATTGTCCAGCGTTCAACGCAGAGAGGTAAATTTCTTCCCATCTATGGCGCAGGGCTGCAAAGTCTGAATAATAATAGTCCCGGAGCTTTTTGTCGAGCTCGCGCAAGTCCTCTTTTGTCCCATAACCTCCGGTGATNNTTCGTGCGAAGACTCCCTGACGTCCTTTTACTTTCTCCACTGTTCCCTTCTCTGACATGACTAACCCTCACAATGCCATTGATAAGAGTGTCCACTCTGCCTAAAGCTTTTCTCTTCAAAGATATGAATCATCTGCGAGCTCGCTCTTTGGTCGTGGATCTATCATCGGAGGTTCAGAGGCGACTGGAACCCTGAGGCGTAAGCATTTATAAGAGGCTTCATGAATCTTCTGAGGGAAAACAACCACAGGTTGGAAACTTGCCAACTCCATACGATGTGTCCCAGCGCATATGCTCGTCGAGAAACTGGCGCAGTACATAAAGGATAACATAGATCAAGTGACGCCCCCACCGTGGGCACCATACGTGAAGACTGGCTCCTATGCCACGCACCCGCCTCAAGATCCAGATTGGTGGTTCACTCGATGTGCCTCCATTCTCCGAAAGACCTACACTAGGGGCCCAATTGGCATTGCAAGATTGAGAGCCCAGTATGGTGGAAGAAAGGATATGGGAGTTCGCCCCGAACAAGTGAGGAAAGGAGCTGGTGGCAACATCAGAAAGCTCTTTCATCAACTTGAAGCTGCAGGCCTAGTGGAAAACGTGAAGGGTAAAGGCAGAGTGTTGACAGGTGAAGGAAGACGGCTTCTTGACACGATTGCCACGGAGCTAAAAGTAGAGTTGCAGAAGAAACTGCCTGAACTAGCTAAGTACTAGGAAGAGTTGAGAACGTGAGCGAGGACGAGAAACTGGAAGCAATGCGGAGGAAAAGATTGTCAGAGTTACAGCAGAGGCTGTCACAAGAAAGACAACGAGTTCAAATGGAACAACAAGTTGAAATGCAGAAGCAAGCTCTAATCCGCCGGATACTCTCTCCTGATGCTAGGCAACGTCTCACAAACCTGAAAATGGTGAAACCGGAATTCGCGACGCAAATCGAACTCCAGCTTTTGCAACTCGCTCAGTCGGGACGCTTGAAGATTCCAGTTACTGGAGATCAACTTAAACAGATACTAGCTCAGCTGCAGTCTGAACGTAGAAATATCAGAATCAGGAGAAAATGAGTGTGGCAAGGAACAAACCGACTGCCAGAAAGCGTAGACTGGCAAAGGCTGGAAAGCAGAAGAAACCAGTTCCCACATGGGTTGTTGCGAAGACTAAGGGTCGAGTTAGACGACATCCCAAGATTAGAAACTGGCGCCGTTCAAAGCTGAAGGCATGAAGGAGATAGTCTTTTGGAGACCCCTGGTGAAGAGCCGCAAGTTGAAGAAGAGTCCCCTTCAGAAAATGAAGAGACATCAGAAACTGATAGTGTAGAAGAGGTCCCCCTCGAAGAAGACGAAGCATTTGAACCGGAGGAAGAGGGGGAGGAAGAACAGCCTCGCCCTAGAGAAGTGGAAGAGCAATTTGTGGAAGAAAGAATATACACCATACCTTTGCGTCGGGCGCTGATAATGCCACCCAACAAGCGTGCACCCAAGGCCATGAAACTGATCAAAGCCTTCGTTCAGAAACATATGAAAGTTGGAGAGGAACCACTAGAAGAAGGAGAAGAAGAGGAGGGTGGCAGGATAATTGTCAAGAATGAGGTTAACCAGAGAATCTGGAGTCGGGGAATAGAGAAACCTCCTAGAAAGGTGAGGATTCGCGCTGCGAAAGATGAAGAAGGAAATGTGACTGTTTTTCTAGCCTAGGAGAGCGCCGCTTGGCAATTTTCTTGCTAACTCTTTTTGGATGTGCAAGCATAGGAGTATATTTGCTGGCGACAGAGAAGATTGCACTGTTATCATCACAGACACCTGAAAAGAGAGCAAATCATATTGAGGAGTGGCTTTGCGTCAAAGTTGCGAGAACGACGATTGGTGGCTCCTTGGTGGTTGGAGCATTAGTGTGTGCAAACTCCAATGGCATAGTCTTACCTCACTACGTGAAAAGTGAGGAGGTTGAAGCCATAAAGAGTGTTTCCGAAGACATGAATCTGACAGTCATGGAGACCAAGAGAACTGCTTACGGGAACATGGTCCTGACTAACGATTATGGCGCGATTTGTGATCCGAGACTTAAAGCAGGGACAATAAACAAGTTGTCTGATACGCTAGGTGTTGAAGTCGCACCAGGAGAAGTAGCAGGTTTACCCTACGTTGGTTCACTCGCTCTGGCAACGAATAAAGGAGTGCTGGCTCATCCGTTGATTAAAGAGGATGAACAGAAGCTGTTGAAGGAGGTGCTGAAAGTGCCAGTGGACCTCGGAACCATTAACTGTGGCATTCCCTACGTTTCCACAGGCTTAATAGGGAACAGCTGCAACGTAGTGGCAGGGTTTATGACCACAGGGCCTGAAATGTTTATAATTGGTCAAGCTCTTGATGTGGTGAAATGAGATGAGTGAAGTTAAGGTATTCCGGGTGACGGGCAAAATAGCTAAGCCCAACTTCAAGACTGACTTCAAAAAAGAAGTGAGAGCCACAACACCTGAAAATGCGAGAGAGAAGATTTACAAGGACCTTGGAAGCAAACACCGGGCAAAACGCTTCCAAATAAGACTCCTCAAGATTGAAGAGATCGCTCCCGAGGAAATCGAGAGCACATTGATCAGAAGAATGACTCTAGGAAAAAAGGAAGATGACAGTGAGTAGCGAAGAAGAGTTCCGCAGAATGTTGGTTGAACTAAGGCTGCTGGAGAGCACTGGAAACGCTTTGCAGGACAGGATCAACATGATAAGAGCAGCCATCACAGAACTTGCTTTCGCATCCTCAACCGTCGAAGGGTTGGAGGAAGAAAAGAAAGGCACACCTTTGCTTGTGCCAATTGGTGGAGGATCCTATATCAAAGCTGAAGTTGCGACGACTCAAACGATGGTTGTCGGGATCGGTGCCGGAGTCTCAGTGGAAAAGACCAGAAGTGAGGCCAAGCAGATCCTAGAGAAGCGAAGTGCCGATCTTGAAAAGTCTAGAGCTAGCCTCGAGGAGCAGCTAAGTCAGGTTTTGGATCGAATGCGAAAGAACAAGGAGCAGCTTGACGCCATTTCCACAAACTTGGCAGCCAGTGGTCAGCCAGACGATGTTCGAAAAATTAAGAGCAGGTCTTGACGGTCTAGTCAGCAGAATAACGACGACTGAACTGAAGTCAGAACAGCTTCAGCCAGTGCTCTCAGATTTCAAGTTGAACCTTCTAGAAAATGATGTTGCCTATCCCGTCGCAGAACACTTGTGCAACGAAATGGAGAAACGACTGGAAGGTGTCGAAGTAAAACGTCTGGAAGACCGGAGAGAAGTTGTGAGGAGTCGCTTGCGCGAGGTACTGCTGGAGATCTTACACACGAACCGACCAATAGATCTGTTGAAGATTGTTAGAGAGAAGCGAGAGTCAGGGGAGCCTCTCGTCATTGCCTTTGTCGGAATCAATGGCACAGGAAAGACAACCAGCATTGCAAAGCTGGCTAAGTTGTTCATGAAAATCGGCTACAGTGTTGTCCTGGCGGGGAGTGACACTTATCGAGCTGGATCAATCGAGCAACTTGAAGAACATGGGAAGCGCCTGAGTGTCCGTGTAGTCAAGCATCGCTATGGTGCTGACCCTGCTGCTGTGGCGTTCGATGCTATTAAGCACGCCAAAGCTCACAACGTGAATGTCGTGTTAATCGATACAGCTGGTCGAATCCAGACTGACAAGAACCTGATGAACGAGTTGGCGAAGGTTAAACGCGTTGTGGAGCCAGATTTGACGTTGCTCGTAGTCGACGCCTTGACAGGCAACGATGCCATTATGCAGGCTGAAGAGTTCAACAAGAGTGTTGAGATAGATGGGACCATCTTGACAAAAGTAGATGCAGATGTGAAGGGTGGCTCAGCATTGAGCGTCACCTATGTGACCGGCAAGCCTATTCTGTACATCGGCGTAGGTCAGTCCTATGAAGATCTGCAACCATTCAAACCTGAGCAATTTACGGAACTGATCTTGAAGCAGGCTTGAGGAATGTGTGATTGGGTTCTTTGATAGACCCAGAGTCAGATGTATACTCTTTCAGGCACTCCTCTCTTTTCTTCCGCTTGTCTCATCTTCTTGTGGCTGTCCGCGACTTCCTTTAGGTTCTGCTTGATCTCTTCTGCCCTGGTGAAGAGTTCCTTTGTATCCACCTTCAGCCCGTAAACATTGTTTAAAGTCTCGATCAGCACGGCAGCACCTTCAGGATCCGGCAGGAACGCTACAGCGTGTGTGAGAAAAACCACCCCTGTGATTTGCCGAGCCAGACATTCATCTAGAATGCTTCCGGCAATTCCTTGAACAATGCCTGCAGAGATTTTCCGCACACCCTTCCGTTCGCATTCTCGGATCTTTTCTATTTCAGCCGCACAATACGTTTGACGATTTCTGGGGAATCCTTCAACCGGAGCTCCTTCTAGGACGACTAGTTCCTGTGCACCGTGTGACTCGATCCATTCTAGCAGGACAGACGCAATCGGATAGACGCCATCGGAGCGCAGTGGAATCTCACAGACGACAGCACAAAGCGTCCCTGCTTTGTCTGAATATACTCTGAAGGGGTGTCTCAACTTGCCTTCCATGAAGACAACAGCTGGAGGAATATACCTAGATCTCACGTGTGCAATTTCCTTCATCTTCAGTTGATGAATGATGTGGCTGACTGCGATTCCTCCCACAAGGCCTGCTCCGGCAAAGCCTAGGATCACGAGGGGTTCTTTTAGAGCAATCTTGCTGGACTCGACAATCTCCACCTCGGGTATTTTCTTGTGCTGCAAAACTTGANNCTGTTTGATAGCATGTGTGTGTGTCACACCATTCTTATCTTTTTGCGTCTTCCAAGGTAGGTTGCTTTGGAAGTCGATGCTTGAATTATGACACAGATGTGTGGGCCATTAGAATTGGCTCAGTAGTGCGACTAGTATGGCTTTTTCACTGTAGAGTCTATTTTCGGCTTGTTGGTAGATTACACTCCTGGGTGATTCAACGGCTTCTCCGGTGATCTCATATCCTCGGTGTATCGGCATGTCGTGCATGATTAGAGCGTCACTATTCTTCATGAGTTTGTTGTTGATTTGATAAGGTGTCATGACTTTGATCCGTTTTTCCTTTTCTCTTTTGAAGGCTGGATCGAGGAAGAGCTCCATGTCTACCCACGTGTCGGTGTAGACAACATCCGCGTCCTTTACAGCGTCTACTAGATCTAGGGTAGAATTGAAGAGCCCAGTCTCCTTGGCTTTCTTCAGCAGCGCAGTGTCCTGTGCAGGCTCGTGAATGATCGGAGTGACCGTGGTGATGGTCACTCCCGCCATGGTGCAGGCTTCAATGATGGAGTTGCAGACATTGTTGTGGACTCCTACATAAACCAGCCGCAAGCCTTTGAGGTTGCCTCTGTGCTCCTTGATGGTCATCAGATCCGCAAGGGCTTGACAAGGATGATACATATCGTCACAGCCGTTGATGACTGGTACTAAAGAGGCTTCTGCCATTTGAAGCAGATCAGCATTCTTCTTCAGTCTGGCCATAATACAGTCAACATTGCGCGAGAGGTATTTGATCTCGTCTGCGATATCAGCGAGTTTGAACTGAGTTGTCATCCAATCTAAGTATACTGCATGCCCTCCCAGCTGGGTCATGGCAACCTCAAATGAAACCCGCGTCCGAGTGGAAGTCTTTTGAAAGATCAGAGCTAAGGACCTATCCTGTAGTACGGTTCGGTACTTTGTGGGTGCACTCTTGATCTCGATGGATTTCTCAACAAGGCCATCAATCTCTCGAGGCGTCCAATCCTTAAAATTGATTAAATGCTTCATGCTCTTGTTCCTCAGTTTTCTCTGAGCCAGGAACTGATGATATAAGCTTTATGGAAAACCTTAAACTCATTTCCTATTCTCAAACAAGGCGTGTGGAGCCTAGGAATTGATCCTTATTGTTTCCTCGTCGCAGGATCCTGCCAGCCTGACTATTCGCCGCCGTCTGCTGGCAGACTACAACTTTGAATTAACTCAGGAGAAGTTCGACAAGAACCCAGTTTACTTGCAGAAGATCAAAGGCAATCTGACAAAGCTAGTGACCATAGATCGTGAAGCCATCAGCTATCAGGCTATCACAGCTCACTTTGAGCCACAGGCGATAATTTACATTTCACGTCACAGCAGCAAGAGTGGTACACCCACGTTGTCAGTCCACACACCGGGCAACCTTGGTGATGCACAGAAAGGAGGCTTAGCTGGCAAGGTGTCGATCGCCTCAGCAAGTCGGATGAAGGTGGCCTTACTCGAACTCGTACGGCATCGAGATGCGCTTAAGATAGATTACCAAGTTTCATATGAATGTACACACCATGGGCCATCATTGGATGTGCCAGCAATGTTCGTGGAACTGGGCAGTTCACCAAAGCAGTGGGGAGATGAGAAAGCGGCTGAGGCTGTGGCACACGCAACTATGGCTGCGGCGTCGGCCCAACTCGAGAGCTCGACAGTGGCTCTTGGAATTGGAGGACCACACTACAGCGCGAAGTTCACGGCAATGGCCTTAGAGGGAGATTCTTCCTTTGGCCACATGATTCCAAAATACGCCATTCCACATGTTGACTCCGCGATGATTGGGCAGTGTATTGAACGGACCCTAGAGAAAGTACAGGCTGTCTTCCTGGATTGGAAAGGAATCAGAGGTGCAGACAGATCAGGTCTGATGAAGACGGTGGGCGCGGTTGACACAGAAGTTGTGAAAGTGTGACTGATTTCACCGGAACCATGTGCGTGCGCAGATTAATGAATTCTGCTGCTTAGGGGCCACTATCGATGGACTTCAAATCGTGCGCATGGATTGAGTAATCTTTAAGGTGTCCGAATCTGGAATTATCTGTGTAAGTGGGGTACAAGGTAAAGGATGTAACATGCCAGCTGTTGAAACGTATGGCTTGACGAAGAAGTTTGGCTCACTCACTGCTGTGGATCACCTGGATCTCCAAATCAAGGAAGGAGAGATCTTCGGTCTCCTAGGCCCCAATGGTGCTGGAAAAACCACGACTATTCGAATGCTTGCGTGTCTCATAAGCCCGTCAGCAGGTTCCGCGTTGGTCGGCGGATATGATATTAGCAAAGACCCATTGAAGGTAAGGCAAACAGTCGGCATCTTAACTGAGAACCCATGCCTGTATGATAGGTTGACAGCACATGAAAATATGGATTTCTTCTCAGAAGCCTATGGAGTTTCTGATATAAAGGAAAAGGAGAGCAGGATCCGTGAGTTGCTAGGTTTTTTTCAACTCTGGGATCGGAGAAATGACAGAGTGGGCACTTTCTCCAAGGGTATGAAACAGAAACTGGCGATTGCGAGGTCACTTGTTCACAAGCCCCCGATCTTGTTCCTGGATGAACCAACGTCAGGCTTGGACCCGGAAGTATCACGTAAAATTAGGGGTCTCATGAAGGAGCTTAGTCATCGAGAGAAGCAGACCATCCTGCTTTGCACCCATCGTCTGGAAGATGCTGAGAAACTATGTGGTAGAGTCCTGATTGTCAATCAGGGTAGAAGCATTGTTGTTGGAAGCCCTGATGAGCTTCGCGACAGGATCGCTGGTCAATCCGTTCTCCGAGTGGAACTGAAGGAAATCAACCGGGAAATCATCGATGCAGTTAGAGAACTCAAGCAGGTTGTAGAAGTGAGTGTTGACAGATCCAAGTGCCAGCTACTGGTGGCGGTTGATGATGCTGAAACAGCCACGCCAGATGTTGTTACAAGCATTGTGTATGCTGGTGGCCGTGTTCTCTCTGCGAATCTGGTTCGACCATCTCTCGAAGAGGCATATTTGAAATTGCTGAGGGAGCCATGAGGTTGAGGATTCACAAAGCGATGCTCGTCTTCAGAAAGGATTGGCGTGAGGTTAGTAGAAACTGGCAAGTCATTCTACCAATTATTGTCGTACCCCTGATGTTCTCAATAGTTCTTCCAGTGCTCATCCTACTCATCCCGAGTCTCGCAGCCTTGCCTGGATCAAGCTTGGGTGGCCTGGAAACCATGATTCAGAACTTGCCAGGACATGTGCAACGTGAGCTTGCGGGAATGACTGATCAACAAGCCCTAGTTTATGTCNNGATCATTCCTTTGATGGCGTCAAGTGTGATCGCCTCCGATAGTTTTGCAGGGGAGAAGGAAAGGAAGACACTTGAAGCTCTGCTGGCTACTCCGCTATCTGACAGTGAGCTACTGATTGGGAAGACACTGGTATCGTGGATTCCGTCAATGGCAGTCACAATAGTCTCCTTTGTGATTTATTCAATCGTCGTGGATGCGTCTTCGATTGCCATGTTTGATGGAAGATTGCTGCTGCCAAACTTGGTTTGGATCATGGTGATCTTCGGACTTGCTCCAACAATCGCCATTGCAGGCATTGGTTTGACGGTGATCATCTCAGCCAAGGTTAAAGGTTTCAGAGAGGCTCAGCAGATCAGTGTGATTCTACTCATTCCGATTCTGGCATTAGTATTCGGGCAGGTTGCAGGAGCCATAGTCTTTGGACCGGTGATGGTTCTAGGGTTGATAGGGTTGTTCGCGGCAGTTGACGTGCTTGTCTTCAGAGTGGGTGTGAGAATTTTCAGAAGAGAAGAAATACTCCAAGGACTCGCGTAGTCGACATCACATGAAGGTGTGGTCAATGGCCAACTTCATTCCGATCGTCATAGACAGCTTTGTGTTCAACGCGCGCTGCTAATGGCTCTCACGTAATCAATAGCAGAAGTGTTATGAGGTGGTGGTGCGGCCACCGGGATTTGAACCCGGGTCGTCAGCGTGGCAGGCTGATGTCCTAATCCAAACTAGACTATAGCCGCTACAAGTGGACTATGGACACTTGTGCACTGAGCCATTTATTTTCTTTTCCTAAAGAGCACAATCTCCTCAGGTGTCGTGCACACATACTCAAATCCAGCCTCAAGCAGCTGTCTAGCTTCCTCAGTGCTCTCCACAATCTTCAAACCATGAAATCTCACTGTTTGTACAGTGCCCGCGTCAACCCAATTTTTATAAATCCAATTGAAAACCATCGTTCAGGTGATACTTTGAAAGCGTTAATTGCATACGGCACACGCTATGGAGCAACGACGGGAACCTCAGAGGAGATAGCTAAGATATTGCGAGACAAAGGCTTTGAGACCAAGATAGTTAATCTGAAAGAAGAAAAGATCAAAGACACCTCCCAATATGACTTGATCATTGTGGGCGGTGGCATGAGCAACTGCAGGTGGGCAAGTGAGGCTGAGGATTTTCTGAAGAAGTTCAGGAAGGAATTCGAAGGCAAGAAACTGGCTTTGTTTGCCTCTACGATGATAACGTTCTTTCAAAGAGAAGGGAAGTTAGATGATGTGGCAAAAACACGACAGGTGGCGCTAGAGGATAGGGTTGCAAAGTACGGTCTCAAGCCAATAGCACTGGGCTTTTTCGGTGGAGTCATCGACTATAACAAACTGGGCTTCATCGCACGTAAAGGTATGGAATTTTTCAAGCCGCAACTTGAAACAGACGGCTTCAAGGTTGCACCAGGGATCTATGACCTGCGCGACTGGGATGACATTCGCAAGTGGGCTAAGGAGCTATCTGAGAAGGCTAGACAATAACAGCCTGACCTTTGCCCTTTGGTCACCAGAGCGTGAAGGTTATCGCCTTAAATACGTGTTGACCTGAATATTGTTTGCTCAAGGTGAAATGAGTATGCAAGCTGTCCTGGAAGTGAGTGCAGGTGATTGGGACAAGGAAATACTTGAGTCTCCACATCTGACTGTTGTGGATTTTTGGCATGAAGGATGCCTTTGGTGCAAGAGACTGGGGCCCATTTTCACGGAAGTTGCGGAAGAATACAAGTTCAAGGCGAAATTTGCCAGTTTCAACGTATTGGCAAGTAGCGAGAACCAGAGTATTGCCATTGAATATGGAATCATGGGAGTTCCAACAATAGGTTTCTTCTGTGCCAAGAGACCAGTCGAAATAGTTGTTGGATTCCAGCAGAAACAACGTTTGAAACAGCTTGTGGATGAAGTTATAGCAAACCACAAGGAGTGCTTGGAGAAGAGCACACCGATAGAGATCAGCTGACGAGCATCCTCATCCATGAGGAACAGGGAACAAGATACAAAGTGCGTCTGATTGAGCTAGGCGTCAGCAGGCATAGCTGCAACCACTCTCAGCACTTATTCACTTCGGCAAATCGATGGCTTGCTTCAGAGCAGCCAGAGCCTCGGCGAGTTCTGGGTTGTCAGGATTCAAGTTGCCTAGACCGATTCGAACCTTGTTTGACTTCGCAAGTTCACATCCATTCTCGAAAAGAAAGAATGCTCCGGGGACTGTGGCAAGTTGGTAGCGCGGTATCGTGAGGTCACTTGTCCATTTATAGGTGTCTGCAATTGCCAGGTCAACCCAGTAGGTTACGCCAATCTTGTTAGGGAAATATCGAAGATTCTCCTCGTCGAGCCATTCCTCAGTTTCTTTCCTCATCTTGTTCCAACTCTGCTGATGTTTATCCAGTGCTCGTCGTCCATTCTCCAACAGGTCTGAGGCAATCACCTGCACTGTGTTCGGACTGTTGCCAACTGTGTTGAGCACGTCGTTGTAGAGTCCGAGAACAAGTTTCTCGCTCGCCAAGGTGACTCCAAGTTTCAGTCCACCGAGACCATAGGCTTTGGTGAAGCTCGTTGTCACAATGCCATGGTCTGGATCAACAGAGAAAGCTGTTGAGACCATCTTGCGGTTGAATTCGGCATAGATTTCATCGCAGAGTATTGGAAGATCATGTTCTCTTGCCACTTCCATAATCTCCACCATCTCCCGCTTCGTTGCCACTGCGCCGCTTGGCGCATGAGGATTGGTCAGCACAACTAGTCCTGTTCTCCGGGTAACAATCTCTCTGAGGACATCTGAGTCAAGTCTATATGCCTCCTTCTCCTGTCTTCGAAGTCGAGTGACTCTAGGAAAATACTCTTGCACTTGACGCAGAAGTGGTTCATATGTCGGGTACTCGACAATTGCTTCATTCCGATCGTCATGTTCCGCCAGATACCGAATGATCCGTGCGTTCTGGCCTGAAGCTCCCTCACTCGAAAGAAAAACATTTGCTGGTTTGACCTCGTATCGTGCAGCCAGCAATCGAGTGGTTCGTGGATTGCCGAAGGCGTAGTTCGCACTCAAGTCCACTGGACCTAAGTTGAGATTATGGTTGAAGTGCATGAGACCACTTGATCGCAAGTCAAGTCTGAGTCTCGGGACATTGATATACCAGTTCAAGTATGATGACACGTGTCGCATACCATCACCAGGTCATCAAGAATACTGTTGGTTCTTGTGCCATTAATATCCTACTTGAGATTCAGAAGCCAGTCATACTCGATAGCTTTCGTTTTATGCAGTCGGGAGATCGATCATCTGGAGCTTGGTCGAGTGCTTTACTTGTTGGAATCTTACTCGCTGATTGCAAAGTGGGCTTTCACGGGTGTTGGGTTTTCGTATATGAGGAGCACGGGGCAGTTTGCTTCGGTTCTTCTCCACGCTGCTTCCAGCAGTTGTTTCCTCGCTTCAGCCGAAACTTCAACTTTCAAGGTCACTACAGTCAGGTTTGAAGTGTCTGGCTGTTTCTGAGCGTCCACGGATACTTCCAAGGTGTTGAGTTTGATCTTGCTTTGCTTGCAGACGTCTGTGAAGATTGATACCGCACAGCCCGCTAAGGACATTGTGGCAAGTTCCAACGGCGTTGGACCTGTATTGTCCCCACCTTGGTCCTTTGGCAGATCACAAACTATATGATGGCCTCTGTGATTGTGGATTTTCAGTTGTGAGTCTCGTACCCATTTAGCGGTTGCCCTAAGACTTGGCATTTTTCATCGAGAATTCCTAGCTTCATCCCTGAATTTGGGTTTTGCCTTTTGAGAACGCAGGATCCATCAGAATTGCTGAGATCACCACAATTGATCGGGGGCATCCATTTCTTTAATCGAAGTCTTAGTCAGCGCTTTTATGCTGTTGAACGTTGTGAGTTCCCCGTAGCCAACGAGTGCGATTGCTGTTCCTTCGCGTCCCATCCTCGCAGTTCGTCCGACTCGATGAAAATAGACGAGGGCATCCATTGGAATGTCATAGTTTATAATATGGGTTATTCCGTCGATATCTAAGCCACGTGCTGCAATGTCTGTTGCCACGAGCAACTTCAGTTTGCCTTCTCTAAATTGGTTGATTACAGATTCCCTCTGTTGTTGTGTGAAGCCAGCGTGTAGTGGCTGCGCATCATATCCCAGGCCTCTGAGTCGTTCAGCCAGGATTGTTGTGTACTTGCGTGTACTGCAGAAGATTATGGCTCGTCCTATGTGGTTGCTTTCCAGAATATCACGTAAAACTCTGAATTTGTTTGCAGGGTTAACAACCATGAAGTATTGATCTAGCTGCGTGAGCGCGATCTCGTCTTTGCTCACCAGTATCTTTTCAGGGTTTGTCATGTATCGGTTGCACAGACTCATCACGGTCTGATCTATTGTCGCAGAAAAGAGGGATGTTTGTCTCTCCGCAGGTGTTCTGGAGAGTATGAATTCCACATCGTCGATGAACCCCATATCGAGCATTCTATCCGCCTCGTCGAGAACCACGCTTTTCACCGACCTCAAATCGAGCGTTCCTCGCCTCAGGTGATCGATTATTCGACCTGGTGTACCCACAACAATGTGTACGCCTCGTTCCAGCATGGTCTTTTGACGTTGAATAGATGAGCCCCCGTAGATTGGCAAGACTCTGAGCCCAGCGAATTTGCCGAATCTGCTTATGTGATCTGCAACCTGCATAGCCAGCTCTCGAGTTGGCTCTAAGACCAGGCCCTGGACTCTGTTCAGCTTCGAGTCTAATCGTTCAACCATTGGAACTCCGAAGGCAGCAGTCTTGCCTGTTCCAGTTTGAGCCTGCCCAATGACATCCTTCCCACGTAACAAGGGGATGATGGCTTGAGCCTGAATTGGGAAAAGATTGTCAAATCCCAGTTCTTCAATACCTTTCATAACTTCGGGATTTAATGGTAAATCCTTGAAGTATTGCACTTCCATTTGTTTTATCACTCCTATCACAGAAATTCCACATGCAGCTTCCAAAAGCCTTCAAAAGCTTCTCAGTTACGCACGAGTTAATGTGATGACTCCAGTGAATAGCAGCCTCTTATAAAAGAGTTGCCCAAATCTCACCAGCGCCACTTCTTCTCTTGCAGACTTGCATCCTCGTTGTGCAAAGGAAGTTCATGGAGTATTGGCAAAGCTCTTAAGTCAGCCTGGACATTCCGAGTCTTATGCTTCAAAACCAGGCGGCCTCTCTGAAGAACGAAGGATTCCCGATTGTACTCACGGGATCAGCAGCGGACATGAGTGATTTCAATCTCAGTCCTTTTCGAGCGTTCATTGGCGGGTTTCCAACAGGAATTCTCCCGAAGCTGTTGGCAAGGAGATATTTGTACCCACCAGTCGTGAACAATGGGAACGGTACTGCCAAGTTTGCCCCGTACGGGATGCGGAAGATTGAAGCTTTGCTCATCCGGGAATTCGGCGCGAGGAATGTCGTGGTGGTCCACCCAAATCACCTGGAGGAGGTTGTGGGACCAAGAACACGGGTCATCGGGATATCTTCGATGGAGCCTGCTGGAACAGGCTTTGTCAGTCGAACCTACACGTCTTTTGTGGGCTTGGGAGGAGAACCTATGGCAGCGGCAGAGTTTAGAGAACTACTCGACAAGCCGATCTTGCGGAAGTGGGGTGCTAAAATAGTCCTCGGAGGCCCTGGTGCGTGGCAGATACACAAAGCGAAGCTGCAGAAGAAACGCAAGATAGACTGCATCGTGATGGGTGAGGGAGAAAAGGTAGTCACACAGATTTTCCGTGGAGCCGTGAACGGTGAGGAACTCCCTGCGGTAGTTGAAACCCAGCCCCCTGACCCAGAAGAGATTCCCTGCATCGTCAATCCGTCCATTTTCGGCGTTGTGGAGATTATGCGAGGCTGTGGACGCGGCTGCAAGTTCTGCTCGCCAACTCAGAGAAGACGACACTCATTTCCTTTGGAGCACATCTTGAAAGAAGTGAAACTTAACGCGTCAAGTGGTACCCAGATGATCATCCTGGGTGGCGAAGACTTGTTCCTGTATAGTTCCAGGGAGAAGTTTCTGCCGAACCGCGAATCGATAATACAACTGATCGAATCGGTTGCTGCCGTACCCGGAGTCAAGTACATTCAACCGGCTCATGCTTCGTTGGCACCTGTTGTCTACGATCCTGAGATGATCGAAGTGATCGGGCCGATACTTCTTGAGAAGTCCCGATGGGTTTCAAATGGTGTGAAGCACAACTCAGTCGAAGTCGGCATAGAGACTGGCAGCATTCGAATGATGAAAGAGCACATGAAAGGCAAAATGCTGCCGTTTAAACCAGCTGAATGGCACGACGTCGTGACAAAGGGATTTGAGATTCTGAATGAGAATGGTATTTGGCCGTTGGCAACGCTCATCATTGGTTTGCCTGGAGAAACAGAGAAGGACACCCTTGCAACTCTTGAACTCCTGGATAGAATCAGGAAGCAAAAAGTGTTCTATGTGCCTCTATTGTTCACCTCGGAAGAGGAGTGCATGCTCAGGGAAGCCAGGCACATGGATTTGCGCCAGTTGAGACCCCTCCAATGGGATCTGATAGCTACATGTTGGGAACGTAATATGAAGGACTTCGTATCGAAGAGTCTACGGTGGAAAATAGGACTCGGCGCGATGATCGCCTATGCGCTATACTATCGATGGAAGCATGGCAGACAAGTCCTCCACCCAATAATGAAGTTCTCATCGTGGAAAGAGTGACATGCAATTGAGAAACTTGTCGCTACCATAGCCACATCTGTCCAAGAAAAATCGTGAGCGAGACTGGTTGTCCCAGTTGACCACAAATTTAATGCCAGACTAACCTGAACCTAGTAACGTGTGAATAAATTGGGCATGGGAAAAAGTTCTAAAAAGAAGCCATTGACAAAAAAGGAAAGAAAGGAAAGGAAGAAAAAACGCAAGGAGAAAGACTGAAGTCAACCAAGCGTCCCTCTCCCCTCGCTGATTCCCGCGTGAAATCTAGAATGCAATGAACGCGAGGTACTAACACGTCACCTGGTCGGAGTTCTCCTATAGTTTCCCTCTTCTCAGTCGCTGAGGTGAAGAGTCAGATGTTGCTCTCTACTCAGATCAGTTTCTCGGGCACATCTCTCCTTTGTCCGTGCGTGCAAGGTCGCATTCACCAATCCCAAAGTTGATGTGATTCCATGTCTCTTGCGCCTGAGTGTTACTGTTTATCAACAGTCACATAGATATAAAAGTGCTAAAACTCACTAGTTTTCAGTTTCAGAACTTCTGATTAAGCTAGGGAGGGAGGTGAAGGACTATGAAGTGTGGCTTGTGTGGTGGAGAGGTCAACGAGCAGCCGAAGATTACGGAAGATGGCAAGTGCTCTGTCTGCGGAGCGAAAATCGCTCTGAAGAAGTGAAGACGTGCATAGGCGTCAAGCGCCCTCTTCTCTCTTTTGCTGGTCTGTAACATTGCGTAGAATGTGTTCGCGTCTTGTGGCTCGATCCATACCTTCCGCTGACTGTGTTTCGTTCATCCTAAGCGTGCGATCTGATTGCTTGTATTCACCGTTTCTTGCTGAGCTCGAATATTTCCTCTTCTATCGCATTCATGATATCTTCTTCAGACGCTGGACCATAGAGCTTGAGCTTCCCGTTGATTAAGGGTTCTGTCGATCCATATCTCCTCATGTTTGTAAGTGTACCATCTATTTCAACAATCTTGACCCTGTCGCCGAAGCTTTGCGCAACTTTCTTTATCCGATTGTACATGAAAGAACCAACTGGGCAGAAGAAGCTCTTGAACAGCGTTACTTCCACTCTCTCTTTGGAGGGTGAGTAGTCCACCGTTAGTGGCTTCATTTCTATGTCTTTCTTAGTGAGTGGGAAGTACATTGCTTTGTATGGATATTGTTCCCTTTTTATCTGGAACCCTTGCTTGAGGAAGAGTTCATAGTGCATCCATTCTTTGAATTCGGTTGCTGGAACCATTATACCTTTGACAGATTGAAGTTTGAGATCTCTTTTCATGTGATCAAACATCATTCTGCCGAGACCCTTGTTCAAATAGTCGCGTATGAGGTACGTACAGTATATGCAGGCGACTCCTGATTCCACTTCGTATGGGACAAGTGCTTGATCTGAAGACNNTCCGGCTACTTTACTGCCATCAAGAAGATGATATCCTTCAACATGCGTACCGAAATTGTCCTTGAACCAACCTTTTGATTCCTGAAGACCTGCTGTAAAAGGAGATTGAGAGTCTATACAACAGTATACTGACGCGAGGTCACTTGAGGTTACCTTCCTAACCTGCAGAGTCCACCTTCCCCCATAGATTATTGTCACCTCATGAACTTATGGTTTGCGAAGCACGATCTTCTTTGCGATTTTCTCTTTTCGATCCTTGTTTGTTCTCAAAGCTTGAATAAACGTGCCCACTGAAACTGGGACATTAGAGGAGATCATGATAGGCTCCTTTGATTGTCAAGTGGCATTCATTCTCTCTTCATTGCTTCTGTTCTGAGCTGAGGAGACAGTTTCTCAATGGAATACCTGAGTGCAGTTCGTGGCATTTCTCGTCTGTTTTTCAGAACGAAACCGAAAATCTGAGTGGGAAAATGGTTGCTGGCCTCCTTCAGCATCCACCCGTAGCCCTTCTGCACCACGATGTCTGGGTCAGTCAGCAACGCCTCCGCAGTTTCAAGAACGTCTTCAAGATGTGCTTTTCTTCTAATAGAATAGATCAGGCCGACGGCGCTTGCTCTTCTGAGCCATCGATTTCCAGATCGTCTCCATTTTCTCATCTTGTGAATGCAGTCAGGGAATTGGAGAATCAAAGCTCCAAGGGCATGTGTGCAGAGATCGTCACAAGTTCCCCAACTGTGTACATGCTTCGTCAGCCACATCTCGTAAAGGAGGAAATCAGATTTTTCATACATTCGTCTAAGGCGAAAAACCCAATCAAACGCAATGGTTCTTTCTTCTGCAAAACCAGAGTTCACCAGGTCTTCACACAATTGCAGGATTGCTGGTTTTGATCTGTTCTTGATCTTTCGAAAGAATTCTGACGACAGCTTCCTAACGACTGGTGAAGGAACTCCATAGAGTTTTGGCGTTTCTTGATACGGCTTCTCCCAATGGATTCTCTTTCTCCTTTCTTCAGAATCTGATTGTTGCGTCAGCGTGTGTCTGATCTTTGGAACAATCATGTCCTGCACCCTTGCAGCCCTTGTTTGATCATGTGGATTGTAGCTTGTTCACATAATAAAGGGGGAGGGTGCCAAACGTGGCATGAATCCCCGTGGCAAGGCAGATCGTAGTGCTGCAAGAGCAGGTTGCTACGAGAATTCTGCTGGGGACGTTCCCTTTTCTCCGGTAGTCTTTGACAAGGAATGCTCAAGTAGCAGACGAGTGCTGCCGTGAGGGCTTCTGTTCACCTCACGGTTTTCTTCATACATATTCCTGAAGCGGGACAGAGAGAAGTGAACTCCATTGATTGTCTGATGTCAGGTTTTGCGCTTTCCCTCTGGATGATGACATAGTTCAACTTTGAGAAGAAAGCTGCAGCGGTCTCTGTGAGCAAGTATATTTCTTCTAGGTTCTTCTCCGCTGCTAAGGTCTCGAGACTGGCGACAAGCGAACGGCCTAAGCCTTGACTTTGAGAGGAGGGTTCAACAGCGACAGAACGAATCAGACCGACATTGCCGTAGACTTCGAGGCCTGCGCAACCTACAAGATTATGATTATCGTGGGCGACGAAGAAATTATGAAACTGATCAGCAACACCTTCAATGGGGAGATGTACATTCCTCAATAATGCGAGGACCTCACGCAAATCCTGATTCCTTGCTCGGGTGATGGTCACCATCAGTTGCATCTCTCGCTGGGCTCTAGAAGGAGCCTTCCGTTTCCAACAGTGGTCTCATCCTGTTCAGCTACTCAGCCTGTCTGGTCTTCCCAGGATTAATGCGGTCTCCCAGCCGGTAGTAGTTGAAGTCTCCGCCGGTGACCCAGATGAGTGGATGAACCATTCTCCAATCAAGCTTACCATCCGTAATGTACTGAGAGTCAGCATATGACTTGATAACTCTCCCGATGATTCCTTCATTGGGATCATAATCAAGGATTTCAGCCACTTCACACTCGATGTTGATCGGGCACTCGTGAATCATTGGAGCAGTTTTCAATTCTCCATACCACGTGTCAAAAATCGACCCTTTATCATAGTCTCGACCGGAGTGNNTAGAAGATCCTCTGACGGGATATTCACGCTGAATGTTCTGTTCTCATGAATTCCAATCCGTGTATAACGTTTCTTGTACAGACTGAAGAAAATGTGTTTCCCGAAGTCAAAGGGCGCAATGTATCCGATCACGAGGTAGTTCGGATGACCGTTTGTCAGTGATCCGACCAAGACTGCAGGCAGTGGGCTCAGCAGGTTTCCCTCTATCTCTTCTTTGCGCTGTCTCATTTCCGTCAATTGGGTTCACCATGTGAAGTGAGTCTAGGAACCAGGTTCACTGGAATTTCAGTGGATTCCCGTATACATTCTCGAAGGATATTTCCTGAAGGCTCTTTCTCGGTCGAAGCGTGGGCTCTTCATCGGGGACGCCTATAGCCACTAGAATGATGATCTCCATGTGATCAGGGATCTTGAGAGCTCTCTTGACCTCGTCAATCCATTCGCTAGAACGTGATTCGTAGTTCGCGATCCAGCAAGATCCATAGCCTAATGCGGTGGCTGCCAACACTAGGTGCTCTGTCGCGATCATGGGATCCCGAGTGGTCCATGTCGCACGTGGACAGCATGAGACGCTTGGATCACCCAACACTACAAAAATGATGTTAGCGTTGGCGATGAACTTTTGAGGAGAAGGTCTGGCCAAGAGCTGCTTCATTTCTTGATCTTTCACAACTATGAAACTCCAAGGCTGGCTATTGTTGGCCGATGGTGCAAGACGAGCTGCCTCAAGGATCTTCTTCAAGTCGTCCTTTGGAATATCGTAATCTCTGTATTTTCGGATCGCACGCCTTTTCTTGACCACTTCGAAGAAACCCTCTGTCACTTCCAGATGAGTGCTTCCAGTCTTCACGTGTTTGACCTTCCATTTCTAGGCTTTATGGGCTTCCACTTGAACACTTGTGATATTTCCACTCAGTTCTCGTGAAATGTCTACGTTGTAGGTTGATTCTGAGACGATTCGAACGTCTTTGAATCCTGCTTGTTTGATGATGGTTAGATAGTGGTTTCTCTCGAGGGCGCCGGCGATACAGCCTGCCCAAGCATCAAAGCTTTTCTTGACGTCTTCTGGCAATTCTCTCTCCGTGACCAAGTCCGATATCATGAGCCTTCCGCCAGATCTTAAGACACGGTGAGCCTCTTGGAACACTTTCTGCTTGTCGGTGGACAGGTTGATCACACAATTGCTGATTACAATGTCGACCGAGCGATCTTCGATCGGTAGTGCTTCTATGTCGCCCAATCGAAACTCAACATTTTCATAGCCGTTCTCTTGAGCTGCTGCTCTGGCTCTCGTGATCATCTCTTCAGTCATGTCGACTCCAATCACTTTTCCCTTGGCTCCAACTTTCTTTGCAGCCAGGAAGACATCGAGGCCCCCTCCGGATCCAAGATCTAACACTGTCTCTCCCTCTCTCAGACTGGCCAAAGCGACAGGGTTCCCGCAACCTAACCCTATGTTTGAAGCGGGGGGCGCATTCTCCAGATCCTCTCTGGAGTACCCCATCTGCAGTGACACTTCAGATGTAGATGGCCCGCAATCACAACCACAACCTCCACCTGTTTTCGCTACCCTGCTGTACCTTTTCTTCACATATTCCTTGACTTCTTTCTGCTCCATCGTTTTCACCCTTCATCTATTGGATATCCTATACATCAGCGTGGAAATATATAAATGTATAGGAAGCCCAATAATACATGTATGCGTGAAACTTGCTGCCCCCCGACGCCCGAATGCTGTGACATGCGTGGCTTACTGTCTTTCCACATACTGTGGATCCTATCAAGGACGCCTCTGAACGGCCAGGAAATCGGCGAAGAACTGAAGAAGAGAAGAGGAACCAAGCCAACTGCAGGGACAATCTACCCTGCGCTCAAAGAACTTGAGAGAAAGAGGCTTGTGAAAAAGGAGAAAAAAGGCAGAAGCACAATCTACCATCTGACTGAAAAGGGCAAGGGAGAACTTGGAACCGCCTGCCAATATTTCTGTAATGCCTATGGAGAAATCTTCCGCGAACATGAGCACGATCACTAAGATGCACACCCAACCAAGGTCTACCCTCGAGTTGACCGGGACACTTCAGGCCAAGCTCGGTGACAACTGATTCCAGGCAGTCAATAACTCTAGATTCCTGAGTGAGGCCGTATCTGACCTTCCCACTACTGAATCTCCTTTCAACAAAGTCCATGTTGCAGGATTGCAGAGTGCCACTGCCAGCCCAGAGCCCCATTACTAGTATCGCAGCGTCCTGAAGCTCCTCAATACTTGCTGATCTTCTCCCGACAACTCGGAGACTAGCCCTTCTCAGCGCACTGTTGACGGCAACCAAGTACCATCAGTGAGAGAGCCTCATTTGCTTGATCGAGTTAGGAGCGCGCGCGCGCTGACGCGCTCGGTGGCACCTGCACGAACTACTTGCCAGTATCCTTTATGAGCGAAAGGAAAGGCAGCAACGTGTTTGTGTCTCGGACACCATTTATCTTTCGAATTCTCTGAATTAGCAATTGGCTGATTTCCTGAATCGTGGTGAATATAGCCCTGCCCCGAAGGCTGGCTTCTACGACCACAAGCAGATCGTATATGCCACTTATGAAATGCACCTCAGTGACTTCTTTGAATTTTAACAGTTGTTCGGATACTTTTTCATCAAGTCCAGGCTCTGTGTTCAGCATTACGAAGACTCTGTATGATCCCTTCATCTCGTGAGCCACTAGAATAACCCCCAGATGACTCTGCTGTTTGTTGCTAATATCTCTATTCATGGTGAACATGTTCACACTATTCAACGCACCGCTCCATGTGTGCTTTGACTTGTGCAGAAAGTCCATGGACCCGAAGGCCGGGTTTGAACCCGCGACGAACGGAGACCTCGCCCGCAACTCCCCTTTTTCCCTAGGTGGTTCTGCTTTGTCGCTCGCGCATCAACTACAAAGAATGCTCAAGTTTTTTCGTCAATTGAGCCCAAAGAGCCTTATCTGTGCGCGCACGCATCAAAAGTTACAAGGTGACTTCGATGGAGATCAGCATCCATATTGAACCTCAATTGGGATAT
>JABAOC010002387.1_pt2 | contig 23298 bp, 29 predicted proteins | sample 7062161 | NCBI WGS metagenome assembly JABAOC01 (sample SAMN14538625, study PRJNA623070) | marine sediment metagenome | biome: marine biome [ENVO:00000428]; feature: marine pelagic biome [ENVO:01000023]; material: deep marine sediment [ENVO:00002113] | place: India: Gulf of Khambhat ... | reverse complement strand
GCGGGACGCCTGGCGACGATTGATTCAGTTGCTGACGTCATGTTGATTCTGGGCATCGAGACATCCTGTGACGAGACCGCTGCCAGTGTGGTAAAAGATGGCAGAGATATTCTCTCCAACGTGGTTTATTCTCAGATGGTGCACGATAAATACGGGGGCGTGGTTCCGGAGCTGGCATCACGTGAGCATATACGAGCCATCGTTCCGGTAGTCAAGGAGGCGTTGGGCCGGGCGGGGACCTGTCTGGAGGTGATGGAGGGGGTTGCAGTGACCTACGGGCCGGGGCTGGTGGGTTCGCTATTGATCGGGCTGTCCTTTGCCAAGGCCCTGTCCTACTCCTTGGGAATCCCCCTGATCGGAATAAATCACATCGAAGGGCACATCTTCGCCAACTTTCTGGAGCACCCGCAAGTCTCGCCGCCCTTTGTATGCCTGGTGATCTCGGGAGGTCACTCCGCTCTGGTCTACGTGGCTGAGAAGGGCAGTTACCGACTGCTGGGACAAACCCGGGACGATGCAGCCGGAGAGGCGTTCGACAAGGTGGCCAAAATTCTGAATCTGGGTTATCCTGGCGGACCCATCATAGACCAGGTGTCCAAGAACGGAAAAGCGGATTTCTTCAGATTTCCCCGAGCCCGCCTGGAGGAGGGCAGCTTCGATTTCTCCTTCAGCGGCCTCAAAACGGCGGTAGCCGTATACACCTCCAGATTGCCGGAGGAGACGCTGAAAACTCACAGGATAGACATCGCTGCCAGCTTTCAAGAGGCGGTGGTGGACGTGCTGGTGGAGAAGGGAATAAGAGCGTGCGTGGACATGAATAGCCGAACCATCGCGCTGGCCGGAGGTGTGGCCAGAAACCGGCGCCTGCGGAAGAGAGTCAAAGAGGAAGCTGGCAAACACAGGCTGCAGGTTATCTATCCTTCCCTCGTATTGTGCACAGATAACGCGGCCATGATCGCGGCGGCCGGAGATTTTCGCCTCTCCGCCGGAGAAAGGTCCAATCTCGATCTCAACGCTGTACCCTACGTCCCGCTTACCTCCACTGAGTGAGTCGTGCAGGGAAGACCGAAGTCTCGCACGTCCGGTGACTTTTCGATCCCCCAACGAGTCAAGCACACGGATTAACTTAGGCATAGCGGCCCAATGCCGATTAGCCTCGCCCGGCTGCTTCCGGTGTCTCAGCAACCAAATGCCTTGACAAAAGCCAAATTCGGGTTATGATAGAAGCGTGAAAGTCACGGGAGCTCTCATACTCTTCTGGGGAGTGGTGGCGGGAATGCCTTGGTTTGCCCGTCCCGCTTGGGCTCAAAACCCTTATGCGGAACACATCTCCAATCAGCCTTGTACCCTATCCGACCCCGCCCTGCCGTTGAAAAAATGCGGCCCGGGGCACCTCCGGTTTTTCACTCGTTGGAGCCATCATGATTTCCGATCGACCCCGCCGCTGTTCCAGCTTCGCATCTCTTACTCGGACGCTCTGACGCGGAGGAAAATCGATCTTTCCCGGGCCGGACAAGGCCGCATAGAAAGGAGTAGGGCCTGGCTGCTGGTCACTGCGAATGCCGGAGCTATTTTCTTCGGCTACAAGCAGGCTATTGCTTCTTGGGGAAAGTCCAAAGGGGCTTTCCATTTCAAAGACGATTGGGACGGAGACAATCTGGCTCAGACAGACGAATTGAGCCACTTCATGTGGGGCTACAAGATGACTCAGTTCCTTCTTTGGGCTTACCGCTGGGCCGGGTTTTCCCCCAAGACCAGCCGCGCCATAGCCATCTCTCAAACCGCGCTAGTCCTGACCACGGTGGAGTATCCCATAGACGCGTACAATCCCAAACAGGGGGTGGGCATATCCGACCTCATATTCGACTACGCCGGAATAGGGCTGGCATGTATGAGGCAGAGCTGGGCCTGGCTTGAGGACTTCGATGTGAAGATAAGCTCCAAAGGCAACCTCTTTGCGGGCAACCAGCCGGTGTTTGCCCAGACCTACGATGAATTCGACAATTTCGTCTACTGGCTCACCTACCGGGCCAGGCTGTTTCTGCCGGAAAAGGTTTTTTGCTTCGGCCTGGGTTACGGGGTAACCCACAAACAAGACCGGCCGCAAAGACAGTTTTTCGGCGGCATAGGCCTATCTCTGCCCGACTTTGTTTCCCTGTTTGGGGACCGAGTGGGCCGGCGCGTCAAGTTCCTGGAGATGTTTTATCCCAATCTGAACGTGCAGTTTTGAATCTCCCTTTATTTCAGCCTCCTCCACAGCGACCATCTGCTCAAGCATCCTTGTATCGTGCCTCTCGTTTGACCGAGACGACTCCCACACCTGGAAACTTCCGTCTGGATCAACACACCGTGGGTGATACCGAATAAGCTTCGCCCGGCGCCTGCCCGGTCGGAATCGGAATCTTTCAAAGTTTCACTCTCACCGGTCCCGGCCTGCGGGCAGGTCTGCCTGGTAGTCGCTGGTCTGCGCAAAAGAAACACAGCCGAAAATTCAATCCTGTTGCGGTTTCAGCCGATAGAGTGTTTGTAAACGCACTAGCCGAGCGGGCTGGCGTTCTTCAGCTTGCTACGGCTTCTTCTTGAAGGACCCGCCTGCGGTCAAAGGGGGCATATGGGCAGCAAGGTCAAGAACAGCTGTGGAGCTGGGACCGAAACCGCGGCAGCCTCAAGCCAAGGCAGGCGAACCAGGCCGCAGAGCGGCCCGGTTCCTTCTTCTCAACCCGGGCACGTATCGCAGGCCGGTAAAACCAGATCGCTTAATAACGCTGCGCCACGCATCCTGGTGGTGGACGACGAGGAGTACATCTGCGAGGTCATCAGGGAGATGCTCTCCAACGAAGGCTACCGCATTCACACCATATGTGATCCAGTCCAGGCCTTGGACTTCATTGAAACGCGCCACGTCGACCTGGTTCTGACCGATCTGATCATGGGCAAAAAATCCGGGGTAGATATTCTCAACCAAACCGTGGGTTCGCATCCGGACGGTATCGTGATTCTCATGACCGGACACCCCACCATAGAAAATGCCGTAACGGTTCTCAAATCGGGCGCTTACGACTATCTGGTCAAGCCCTTCTCCATGGACACCTTAAGGGCGGTGATCAAACGGGGATTGGAAAAGCAGAAGCTTCACCGGGAGAACATCAACCTGAAGGAAACCGTATCCCTCTACAAGATCGGCGAGGCCATGGGTTCCACCATCCGGTTGGATTTCCTGCTGAACCTGATATTGGAGACCGCCATCAAAGAGCTGGATGCGGACATGGCTTCCGTCCTGCTTCTAGACCAGAAGGGCAACTGCCTGGTCTGCAAGGCCTCGCTGGGAGTTCCTCAGGCAATGCTCAAGACCGGCCTGCTCAGGGGAGAGGATCGGATATCCAAATCGGCAATCAGGAGCGGTCGACCGCAGGTGTTTCACAGAGCCGAAATAGACAGACAACACCTGCCTTCACATCTGCGGAAAAACGTAAGATCGGTCATCGTCCACCCCCTGATGGCAAAGGGAAAGGTCATCGGAGTGTTGACCTTGATTAGATCCGACGGCCAGATCTCGCCCTTCACCACCGGCCAGCTTCACTCCCTTTCCATCATCGCCTCCAAGGCGGCTTCCGCCATCGAAAACTCACGGCTATACGAGGAGCTCAAGGAATCCTACCTACAGACCCTTACCGCCTTGGCCAATGCGGTGGAGGCTCGCGACATATATACCCGCGGCCATACCGAGAGGGTTTGTTACATGGCCCAATGCCTGTGCCAGGAGATGGGTTGGAACGAAGATCAGCTATGGGAGGTGAAGATGGGAGGGATTCTGCACGATATCGGGAAGATCGGCGTGCCGGATGCCATACTGAACAAGATCCAGGCCCTCACCGGGGACGAATTCGAGATCATGAAACAACACCCCATCTGTGGGTCCAGGATACTGGAGGACATCCCCTTCCTGGCGCCAGCCGTGCCCTATGTCTTGTATCATCACGAGAGATACGACGGAAAAGGATACCCCTTTGGGCTGCGCAGCAACCAGATTCCCATCCAGGGACGACTGATGGCAGTAGCGGACACTTTCGACGCCATGACCAGTGACCGACCTTACCGAAAGGCCAAGAGCATAAACATGGCCCTGAAGGAAATCAAAGACTGTGCCGGCACACAATTCGATCCTCGCATCGCCCGGCTGTTTCTCAGGGCATGGGAGAAGGGACTGCTCAAGAAGAGCAAGCTGAGGGCCAAGAGATAGTGTGGATTCGGAAAACCGGGCCTCTGACAGAGAAGGCTTAGCCGCCCCGTGCCGTCAAAATCACTTTTCGATTAGTTTTGTCAAATATACAGATAAGGAATCTTCGTATTAAAGTCTAAGAATCTGGTTCAGCTGATTTCCTTAACGGTCCGCAGGGAACGCAGGCTGGCTTCCTCTTTTCCGGAAAATTCTGGAGAGTGGTTAGAATTTTATTGACAGGGCAGGAAAAAGTGATACATTAGGGGTTCAGCTTTTTCAGATCTGATAAGGGACTGCAACAATTCCTTCATCGACCATGGCGGCTTCGGCCGGTCACGGGCTGTTGACCAGCCGGCAGAAAATCTGAGCACAAGCCAAGAACGCATCGTAACTGAATCGGCAAACCAAGAGGAGCAGGAATGAAAAAGATCCTGGAAAAGATAGACTACGACGTCAGTCGGCTCCCGGGGATGACAACCTTTCCCATGTTGGAGGGGCTTCGCTTCCCCTTAGTGGGACAGACCTTGCTTATTACCACGGTAAACAAAGAAGACTTGCCGGGCCTGGGAGTCAAAAGCTCTGTCTCCGTTTTCTCGTCCACCCCACCCATTGTGGGCTTCGGCTGTAGCACCGGCAGCCTGACTGCCAAGAACATACTGTCCACCGGTCAGTTCATAATCAACGTCCCCGGAACGGAGTCGGCCAAGAAGATATGGCAGATACTCGACACTGAGCCGGCCGGAGAGCAAGAGATCAAGGAGGCGGGATTCACACCGATCAGGTCCGTAAAGCTCAGCACCCCTCGCATTGCCGAGTGTAAAGCACACCTGGAATGCTCTCTGGATTGGACCAAGAAATACGGGGAGCAGATGGTGATCTTCGGACGGGTGCTTCTGGCGTCCGTGGACAAGGATGTGGTGGAGGCGGACCTGGTGGAGAGATATCGACATCTGAAGCTCTTTGCTCAACTGGACAACGGTGTGTACGGTACGATCAAAGAAGCCAAGAAGCTCTCTCCCTGAGCCGGCTCTTTTTCCGCGGGCGCTTGTGCAGTCCGGCTGGAGACCTCCGCGTAAAGAGAGAGGACGGCGCGTCCCGAACATCTGTCTGATCTCAGTTGAGTAGATATACCTGCGCGGGTTTTCTATTCTCGAACTTCCTTAACCATTGATTCATAGAGCGTGAGAACTGCCTCGATTTAGGCTGACCTCTCTGGCAGGGAAAACGCCTTCGTGCCTGAGTATTCACCGGACATGCCTGCTCTTTTGACCTTGGGGCATGCCTTGGGGAATCCCTGCTGAGCGGGAATTTTCCATGGCTGAAGCTATCGGGATGTCAAGAGTGTCTGGGCTGAAGCATCGAGGATATCGGAGGCGATCTTACCTCTTCCCGCTGCCGGACGGGAAGCGGCTCAATCGTGAAAATGCTTGTAAACGTTTTCTGCGGCTCTCTTACCCACCCCCTCAACTTGCAGCAATTCCTTCAAGCCCGCCCGCCTGACCGCTTGAACCGAACCAAAAGCCTTCAGCAGAATCTTCCTTCTTGCCGGTCCTATTCCCGGAATCTGATCCAGCTCAGATCTGATGGTTCGCTTTTTCCGCAGCTTCCGGTGATACTCCACGGCAAAACGATGCGCCTCATCCCGTATTCTCTGCAGCAGCTTAAGGGAGACAGAGCCCTTGGGGATCATCAGGGGCTCCGACCTCTGGGGCAAGAAGACCTCATCCAATCTCTTGGCCAGAGCCGCTATGTTTTGATCCTTGACTTGCAGTCTGTTCAAAGTCTGAACGCAGGCCGAGAGCTGGCCTTTTCCTCCGTCGATCAACACCAGGTCGGGATATTCTTGCCTCTGTTCGTCGAGCCGACCGAAGTATCTGCCGACCACCTCTCCCATCATGGCGAAATCGTCCTGGCCGCTTACCGTTTTGACCTTGAATCTGCGATATCCGCTCTTCTTGGGACGACCGTCCTGAAAGAGTACCAAGGAACCTACGGCATCTGAGGGTCCCAAATTCGATATGTCAAACGCAGCTATGCGCCGGGGAGGAAGAGTAAGATACAAATCCCTTTCCAGGGATTTGACCGCCGCGGGCATGGCCCTCTTTGCCTCAGCCCTCTGCAGGAGAATTTCGTTTAATGAAAGCTGGGCGTTGTAAAGCGCCATATCCAGAAGCCTGACCTTGTCACCTCTTTGGGGAACCACGATTCTCGTCTTTCCCTCTCTTTTGGAGCTGAGCCAGTCCTGAATCATGCGCTGGTCCTGAACCGCGGCGGGAACAATTATCTCGGGTGGAATTATCGCCGAGTGCATGTAGTACTGTCTGAGGAAGGCGGAGAGTATCTCCCGATCGGCGCTCTGTTTGAGGCCGGTGAGATGGAAATTCTGTCTGCCGATCAGTATTCCCTCTCTGATCTGCAGAGCCACCACCGAGATATCCTTTCTTTCCCGGGCGAAGGCGATGATGTCCCGGTCAGCCTGCTCCACGTCTGCCACCTTCTGCTTTTCCATAACCGCCCCCAGCGAGTTTATCTGATCGCGAAGCGAGGCGGCCTTCTCGTACTCCTCTCGCGCCGAACACTGGTTCATCCGTTCAGTGAGGTGACTTAAAAGCAGCCTGCTTCTTCCCGATAGAAAGAGCAGAACGTTTCTGATTATCTCACCATACTCCTCCTCAGACACCTTCCCTTCGCAGGGGCCGGGGCACCTTTTGATGTGGTAATCCAGGCACAGCTTTATCTTTCTGGTGGGGGGGAGCGCGTAGTTGCAGCTCCGGATGACGAAGATCTTTCTCAGAATCCCCAAGGTCTGCCTCATGGCTTTTACGTTGGTGTAGGGACCAAAGTACCTTGCCCCGTCCTTCTTCACCCGTCTGACCACCAGAACCCTGGGGAAGGGCTCGTCGGTTACCTTCAGGTACGGGTACCTCTTGTCGTCCTTCAGATTGACGTTGTACCTGGGCCTGTGCTCCTTGATCAGATTGGCTTCCAGGATCAAGGCCTCCATCTCAGAATCCGTGGCCAGAACCTCAAGATCGGATATCTTTGAGATCAATGCGGAAACCTTTGGATGATAGGGCGCGGTGGCGTGGAAATAGGCCCGCACCCTGTCTCTCAGAGATTTGGCCTTGCCGATATATATCACCTTTCCCGAGGAGTCCTTCATCACGTATACCCCGGGCCGATCAGGGAGATTTTTGAGTTTGAGCTTCAACTCCATGGCGTTTTGGAAAAGCTAAAGAGTGCTTGACGGCTGCCCTGAGTTCAGCAGGTCGGCTGATCTGAAGACGACCTTAAGGAATGACTCTTCTGGCGCCCCTGTACCGTTTTCGATAATAGTTTTCATCCAGAGATGATACGACCACCCCCAGACCTTTCGTGGAATGCACGAACTTGCGCTCTCCGACGTAGATACCGACGTGGGACACCGAGTACCAGCCATCCGAGAAGAACACCAGATCCCCATACGCCAAATCTTCGGATTCCACCTTTCTGACCAACTTGTATAGCTTCTTGGTGTCGCGAGGGAGGTCGAACCCGGCATACTGCTTGTAAACCTGTTTTACCAGTCCGGAGCAGTCCGTTCCGGCTCTGGTCTCGCCGCCGAATCGGTAAGGCGTCCCCAAGAAGGAATCGATTATCCTGCCCATCTTGGTCTTATCGATCCTGCTTTCACCTTCCCGGCTGGATCTGTCATGGCCGGTAACTGAGGTGTATCTGGGGCTAGGACCGCAGGCCGTGAAAATCAGAAGCCACACCGTGACAATAAGAGAAAGTCTCTTAACCATCTTCAAACAGACCTCGCGAGTTCTGGTTATCGACCTAAATTGCCAGCCTGTCACCGGGCCAGCTACAGCGCCCTGACAACCATCATAGTCATGTCGTCCGACTGAGGCAAGCCTCCGGTAAAGGTGCGCACCGCGTCATAAATGTTCTCCCTGATCTGGGCTGCGCTCAGCTGTTGTGAAGCATCTATCACCTGCTTCAATCTTTTGGTGCCGAACTCCTCCTCGGCTGCGTTTTTTGCCTCGGTCACGCCGTCGGTGTAGAAGACCAGGATTTCCCCTACAGTCAGCCCTACCGGCCTCTCCTCGTACTCCGAGTTTCCGAACATGCCCAGGGCTACTCCGCCTTCGGTCAGGTATTCCATTCTCCCTGTTGCATGCCTCAGGATGGGAGCGTTATGGCCGGCATTGCAGAAAGTGAATATCCTGTTCTTCGTATCCAGCACCCCGTAGACTGCAGTGACAAAGATTTCCGGAGCGGTGCTCTCGTAGAGCAAGTTGTTGACCTTGTGCATGATGCTTCTGATGGCGTAGTTGTTTCTGATCTCGGCAATCAGGCTGGCCCTGAAAGAGGCCATGATCAAGGCTGCGGGTATCCCTTTCCCCGACACGTCCGCTATGGCAATTCCCATCTGATTCTCCATGATGGGAATGAAATCGTAATAATCTCCGCCTACCTTCTCCGACGGCACGTTGACGCCCGAGATATCGAACCCCTTAAGTTGCGGTTTCGTCCTTGGCAGGAAGCTCTGCTGGATCCTTTTGGCGATGGATAGCTCCTCTTCCAGCTTCCTTTTTTCCAGAATCTCCTCGTGCTGACGAGCTCTTTCCAGCGAGATGGCCGCCAGACTGGCAAAGGCCTCCAACAGCTCCAGATCTTCCTGGCCGTAAGCGTTGGGTTGGTCGCTCTCCAGATTGAAAACCCCGATGATCCTCCTCTGGGAGATTATCGGCACCACCATTTCAGATCTTGTCTCCACCCTGGCCTCGACGTAACGCGAATCGTTCTTGACGTCCGGGACGATAAGGCTCCTCTGCGTTTCGGCCGCCCAGCCAGCCAATCCTTCCCCAATCTTAAGATGAAGGTCCGGCTCCAGAGCAGGATCGAATCCTCTGGTCTTAATGTGCTCGATCTCTCCTTTCTCTCGATCGATCAGAAATATGGCGCCAGCGTCGTAACTTACGACCTTAGACAAAGAACCCAGGATCAGCTCCAGAAGCTCGCTTAAGTTCAAACTCGAGCTTAAGGATTTCTCCACCTCCAGCAGAATCTCAGTCTCCAGAGTCTTCTTTTTCAATCTGCTGAAGAGTCGGGAGTTTTCCAGCGCCACCGCGATCTGATCGGCCAGAGAGGAGAAGACCTCCAGATCGCGCTCATCAAACCCCCTTTCCCCGAGCTTGTTGAGGGCGGTCGCCACCCCCAGCAACTTTCCTCTTCTCAGCACCGGAACGCAGATCAGTGAGTTTATGGAGAAGCCTATCCGCTCTTCTAGTTCGGGACAGAACCGCGGGTCTGCCTTGGGCTGGTTGGAAACGACCGGCTGAGCGTGCTGCGCCACCCATCCGGCTATGCCCTGCCCCAACCTGAGCTCCAGATCCTTTCTATCCGCGTTCTTTTCATCCGGAGCAACATGCAGCCTGAGTGTGCCGCTCCTTCGGTCGACCAGCAGAAGCGAGCTTGCCTGAGCCTCCATGATCCGGGAGGAAAGACCCAAGACGACATTCAGCAATTCGTCCAGGTCCAACGTCGAATTGAGAAGCTTGGACGTCTCGATCAACAGCTCGGTTTTATCCTGCGGCGCGAACTTTTCTGACATTCTCGGCTCCGTCCCATAGGTTCGCCAAACATATCACATACGTACACGCTCGTCAACACGTTTCTGCCGTTATCACAAGAGGGCAAGCTGACCGGATGTCGCGAGGCGCGGTCCGGAAGGGCACATTCGCAATCTCAAGCCTGTGTGCCGGCCTGCCCAGGGTCCAACATAGCAAAACCGCAGGCTCGCTTTTCGAGAACCTGCGGAAGATCTGGTCAAACAATCGACTCAGAGCACGCTGAAATCTATTTGGAGGGTCCTTTTGCTTTTTTAGATTGGGATCCTGCGGAGTCTGCCTCCCCTTTCTCCCCTGCTTGCCGCTCCTGGACCTTTTCCTCTTGGGCTCCCTTGGCCCTGGCGATGTCCGCTTTTCGCTTTCCCTTTTTGGCGGGTTTTGCCTTGGCCTCTGGTGCCTTTTCTGGTTTTGCCTTCCTCCCCCCTTCCTGCTTCTTCCCCTTCTTCTCTTCCTTGGGTGGTTTCTCCATGAGAAGCTCCACCACCGACATGGTTGTGCCATCTCCTCTTCTGGTGCCGACCCTCACCACCCGGGCATATCCTCCCTCTCTATCCTTAAACTTGGGAGCTATCTCATCGAAGATCTTCTTGACCAGTTTCCTGTCCCTGATGACGTCATAGACCTTTCGGTGCGCGTGGAGATCGCCTTTCTTGCCCAAGGTTATCAGTCTCTCGGCCAGCCTTTTGACCTCTTTGGCCTTGGCCTCCGTGGTCTTGATTATGTGGTACATGAACAGGGAGGCCGCCATGTTCGCCAGCATGGCCTTTCTGTGGCTTCTGGTTCTGCCCAGTTTTTTCACTTTTCTTCCGTGTCTCATCGCAGAGGGTCCGCCTTTCACCGGTGCTTCGGAATGCGTTATTTCTTGTCCTTCTGAGGCTCCTTGTATTTTGAAACGTCCATGCCAAAGGAAAGACCCAGTTCGTTCAATATGCTGCTGAGCTCAGTCAGAGACTTCCTTCCGAAGTTACGGTACTTCAACATCTCCGCTTCCGTTTTCTGAGCCAGATCCTCCAGGGTCTGGATGTTGGCGGCCCTGAGGCAGTTCGACGATCTGACCGAGAGCTCCAGCTCGTCTACCCTGGATTTCAACAGATTCCTGATCCTCAGGGTTTCCTCGTCCACCTCCTCCTCTTCGGCCATCTCCAGTTCCTCTTCCAGCTTGATGAAGAGCTGGAAGTGGTCTTTCAGAATCTTGGAGGCAAAACATAGCGCATCTTCCGGGGTTATACTTCCGTCGGTCCAGACCTCCAGAATCAGGCGATCGTAGTCCGTGCGCTGGCCCACCCTGGTGTTCTCCACTGCGAAGTTGACCTTCTCCACCGGGGAGAACATGGAATCCAGGAAAATGGTACCCACCGGAGAGTCCGCCTTCTTGTTCTGCTCGGCGCTAACGTAGCTTCTTCCGATCCCGGTGTCTATTTCCATCTTGAACTTGATGTCTTCAGTTATCTCCACCAGATGCAGATCCGGATTCATGATCTGCATTTCGCCGTTGGTCTTGATGTGCTTGGCGGAGAATTTTCCCTTCTTGCTTGTCTCCAGAAGCAGCTTCTTGGCTTCGTCGCCGTCAAGCTTCAGCCTCAACTTCTTGACGTTCAGCACGATCTCGGTCAGATCTTCGTATACGCCGGGAATGGTGGAGAATTCATGCAAAACTCCGTCAATTCGCAAAGCTACGGGAGCGACTCCCTGAATGGAAGACAGAAGTGTGCGGCGCAGGGCGTTCCCCAGAGTGAGACCAAATCCCCGCTCCAGCGGCTCCACGATGAACTTGGTGTATTTGTCGGCCAGGGTGGCTTTGTCCACCCCTATCTCTTTGGGCATTTGCAGACTCTTCCATTTCATCCGTCGATTCCTCCTTTCAAGGAGAAAAGAATACTACAAACTTCTGCGGCTCGGCCCAAGTGTGTCCCCTGTTGGGTCCGTCGGCGAGTACGCCAGGATGATCGCACTCCATCACTTGGAGTACAGCTCCACGACCAGCTGCTCCTGGACCACAAGGGGAATATCGATCCTCTTGGGCTGCTCTAAGAGCTCGCCCTGCAAATGAGCCTTATCCAGTCGGAGATAGGGCACGTCTCCGGCGCGCCCCTCCCGCAGAGCTTGGTGGATAACGTCCAACTTCTTGCTCCCCTCCCTGACAGAGACGATATCGCCGGGCTTGAGCTGAAAAGAGGGTNNGATTGTCTCGTTTACCACAAAATGGCGATGCAGAACCAACTGGCGGGCTGCCTTTCGGGACGGAGCGAACCCCAGTCTGTATACCAGATTGTCAAGGCGGCATTCCAGCATTCTCAGAAGGTTCTCACCGGTTATGCCCCTTTGCTTGGCTGCACGGTAGAAGTAGTTCCGGAACTGTTTCTCCAGAACCCCGTAAATGCGGCGCGCCTTCTGCTTTTCCCTCAACCTCAGAGCGTACTCCGACCCCTTCCTTCTCATGGCCCGTCCGCGTTCACCCGGAGAATAGGCTCTTCTCTCGAACGCGCACTTATCGCTGGAGCAGCGACTCCCTTTGAGAAACAGCTTCTCTGCTTCTCGTCTGCACAGCTTGCAGTTTGAATCTCTGTACCTTGCCATCTAGCCTCTCCGAAAAAGATCCTTCTATCTTAAGTTGAGCTTTCAAATCGAAAGCCTCATCCCGCCGGGTTGCCGCAGGAGTCTGTCTCCCTTTGCTAGACTCTTCTTCTCTTGGGCGCGCGGCAGCCGTTGTGAGGGATGGGCGTCACGTCCCTGATGGCGGTGATCTCGATGCCGGCTGCCTGCAGGGATCTTATGGCAGCCTCTCTGCCGGAACCGGGTCCCTTCACCCAGACCTCCGCCTTTCTCACGCCGACCTCCAGAGCCTCCCTGGCAGCCGCCTGGGCGGCCAGTTGGGCAGCAAAGGGGGTGCTCTTTCGCGAGCCCTTGAAACCCATCCTGCCGCCGGTGGCCCAGCAGATCAGATTCCCCTTGGTGTCGGTGATGCTCACGATGGTGTTGTTGAAGGTCGCCTGAATATGGGCAACGGCGATCGAACCGAACGCACCGTGCTTCTTCTTGGTCTTCTTTTTAGCCTCCGCCAATTTGCTCCTCCTGGATCAGGGCATTCGCACTCATGGCTTTAATTAGCCAAGCCTATCTGCCTCTTTTCCCGCCGACGGTCCTCTTGGGACCCTTTCGGGTGCGGGCATTGGTCTTGGTCCTCTGTCCTCGTACCGGCATTCCNNATGTCGATCAACCGCTTTATGTTCATGGACACCTCGGTCCGCAGGGCGCCCTCCACCTTGTAATCCGACTCAATCACCGAGCGCAGCTTGCTTATGTCGTCATCGGTCAACTTATGCACCCGGGTGTCGCGGTGGACGCCGGTGGCCTGAAGTATCTTCTGGGAGGAGGACAAACCTATCCCGTAAATGTAGGTCAAACCTATCTCGATTCTCTTGTCCTTGGGCAGATCCACACCGGCAATTCTGGCCAACATGCACCTCCGACTTTTATCCTTGTCTCTGTTTGTGGCGGGGGTTCCTGCAGATCACCCGCAGCATCCCCTTTCTTTTTACGATCTTACACTTCTCGCAACGCACCTTTATGGATGATCGAACCTTCATCTTGCATCACCTTCCAAAACTCTCCAGTATTACGGTACCTGGCCGTTTCAGTTTGCCCTGTCAAGTCCTTTCGCCTGATCCCTGCGGCTAGCCGAACCCAGCCTGAGGCCAGTACAAGAGGCACGACAGGCGTCACTTGTATCTGTATACTATTCTTCCTCGGTTCAGATCGTATGGAGAAAGCTCCACCGTAACCTTGTCCCCGGGGAGGATGCGGATGAAGTGCATCCTCATCTTTCCCGAGACGTGCGCCAACACTTGATGACCATTCTCCAATTCCACCCGAAACAAGGCGTTGGGCAACGGCTCGACCACCTTTCCCTCTACCTGAATGGTTTCCTCTTTTGGCATTCAGGCCACCTGCCTTTGCGACTCAACTATCCACGGTTAGAACCTCAGCCCCGTTTTCCGTCACCGCCACGGTGTGTTCAAAGTGAGCGGAAAGAGAACCGTCTCGCGTAATCACCGTCCAGTGATCATCCCTGGTGTCTATCTCATGGGATCCCGCGTTAACCATGGGTTCTATGGCCAGCACCATACCGTTTTTCAATAGAACTCCCTGGCCGGGAGAGCCGAAGTTGGGGATCTGGGGCTCCTCGTGCATCCTCTTGCCGATTCCGTGTCCCACCAGATCTCTGACCACCGAGAAACCGTTCTGCTCCACGAAAGCCTGGATCGCATGAGAGATGTCGGAAACGTACTTTCCCTCCCTTACGACTCGAAAGGAGTTCTCCAGGGCCAGTCGGGTGATCTTAATCAGCCGATGCGCCTGTTCCGAGACCTCACCCGCCGGGTAGGTACAGGCCGCGTCAGCATAGTAACCATCCTTGAGAACCCCGACATCCACCGAAACGATCTCGCCTTCCTTTATGCTTCTCTCCCCCGGAATCCCGTGGACCACCTCCTCGTTTATGGACACGCAGATGGACGAGGGAAACCCTCGATATCCCTTGAAAGCAGGATGGCCTCCCCGTCCTTTAATGAAATCCTCCGCCAGCCGGTTCAGCTCGGCCGTCTTTGTTCCCGGACGAATCCTCTCCCCCAGCAACCTTAAGGTCTGCGCCAGTATTCTTCCGTTGCTCTTTATTATCCGGATCTCTCTCTCCGTCTTCAACTCTATCATCTGGCACCGTCTGATCCTTTCAGAACTCGCGCTAAAGAGCCTGGATTGCGTGCAGGACCTGGCTGAGGACTTCCCGGCGATTCGACTCGGCATTTACCGAAGCCAGCTTCCGCTGACATCCATAGTATTCCTCGATCGGCTGAGTAGTCTGCCGATATACTCTCAGCCGGTGGTAAATGACTTCCTCTTTATCATCTGGCCTCTGGAACAGCTTCCCTCCGCAGATGTCGCAGATATCCTTCTTCCTGGGGGGCTTGCCATGGAGATTGTAGATGGCGCCGCATACCGAACAGGTTCGCCTTCCCGCCAGCCTTCTCACGGCGGTCTGGTCGGATATCTCGAATTTCAGCACCAGATCGATCTTCCTGTTTAATCCCGCCAGCATCTGATCCAGCATCTGTGCCTGGACTAAGGTGCGAGGGAACCCATCCAGTATGAAGCCCTCTTTGCTGTCTGGCTTACGGAGTCTTTTCTCCATCACCTCCAGGACGATTTTGTCTGGAACCAACTCTCCTTTCTCCATAAAGGGTCTGGCCAGAAGACCCAGGCGGCTTTCCCGCCTCAGTTCCTCCCTCAGGATGTCACCCGGAGCGATATGGGGCTGGTCCAACTCGGAGGTCAGAAGCTCTGNNTTTTCTTTCTACATTCTCCCTCGTATTCTTCCTTTCTTCATGAAACCGTCGTAGTGTCTCATCAAAAGATGAGACTCGATCTGCTGCAAAGTATCCAGCGCCACCCCCACCACGATCAGAAGGCCCGTTCCCCCGAAATAAAACTGCACGTTCATGCCGGCCATCATGAAAGTGGGGAGAAGAGCAATCATGGCAAAGAAGGTGGCTCCCGGCAGGGTTATCCGGGTGAGAACCCGGTCGATGTACTCGCTGGTTCTCTTGCCCGGCCTTATCCCGGGAATGAACCCACCGTATTTCCTCATGTTGTCCGCCAGATCCACGGGGTTGAACACGATGGCGGTGTAGAAATAGGCGAAGAATATGATCAGAAGCCCGTAGGCAAGGGAATAAAGAGCCGTCCCCGGCTGAAACCAGGAGGAGAACTCCTGCATGAACTCGTTGTTGGGGAAAAAGGAGGATAGGGTGCCGGGCGCAAACATAATTGACTGGGCGAAGATTATGGGTATGATGCCGGCAGTGTTGACCGACAGGGGGATGTGCGTCGACTGACCGCCGTACATCTTTCTCCCGATTACCCTCTTGGCATACTGCACCGGGATCTTCCTCTGGGCCCGGGTCACCAGAACGATGGCGGCCACCACCCCCACCATAACTGCGATCAGGAAAACCTCGGAGAAGAAGTTTCTCTGTCCCAGACTCAGCATCCTCACCTCGTCCATGACACTGCTGGGCAGACGGGCTACGATCCCGATCATGATGATCAGAGAGATTCCGTTTCCGATCCCCCTCTCGGTGATCTGTTCCCCCAGCCACATGATGAAGATGGTACCGCAGGTGAAGGTGATCATGGTCATCAGCTTGAAGCCGATGCCCGGATTGGGGACCACGTATCGGCCCGCCGAAGGCTGCAGGCTTTCCAGGAACACCGCCGTCCCCAGAGCCTGCATGGCCGAGATCAAAACCGTGCCGTAACGAGTGTACTGGGTGATCTTCCTCCTTCCCTCCTCACCCTCTTTCTGGAGTTTCTGGAAATAGGGAACCACCGCTCCCAGAAGCTGCATGATGATGGAAGCGGAAATGTACGGCATAATCCCCAGGGAGAAGATGGTGGCCTTCTGAAAGGCGCCGCCAGCGAACATGTCATAAAGCCCGAAAAGCGAGCCTCTCATGCCGGCAAAGAATTCGCCCAGAGCCTGGGCATCGATTCCGGGAGTGGGCACGTGTCCACCTATGCGGTATACCACCAGGATGGCCAAGGTAAAGAGAATCCTCTTCCTGAGCTCCGGAATCTTGAAAATGCTTTCAACGGTTCTCAGCATTTGATCACCTCAACCTTGCCGCCTGCCGATTTGATCTTCTCCAGGGCCTTTTTGCTGAAAGCGTTGGCCCGAACCGTCAATTTGGCCTNNGCCCAGAACCTTGACCGGCAGCTCCGCCTTCTTGATCAATCCTGCCTCCTCCATGGCCTGAGGAGAAATCACCTCCGAGCCAGCCACTCGGGAAAGATTTGAGAGATTGACGATCTGGAATTTCTTCCTGAAGATATTGGTGAATCCTCTCTTGGGGACCCTTCTCTGCAGAGGCATCTGCCCGCCCTCGAACCACGACCGACGCTTCGCCCCTGATCGAGACCGCTGCCCCTTGTGCCCTCGGGTGGAGGTCTTTCCGTGACCCGATCCCGGACCTCTGCCCACCCTTTTCCTCTTGCGCTGGGAGCCGGGGGTGGGGGAAAGAGCTCCGATTCTGATCTTCCGTTTTTCCGCGGAAATCCTTGCCAAGTTACACCTCTTCCACTTCAACCAGATGTTTCACCTTCTCAAGCATGCCTCTTATCTGCGGCGTGTCCGCATGCTCCACGACCTGGTACAGCCTGTTCATACCCAGGGCCCTTATGGTCCCTCTCTGCTTTCTCAACCGGCCGATGGCACTTTTCGTCTGCTTGATCTTAAGTCTTCCACTCACCTTCCAATATCTCCGACAGCCTGGCTTCCAAAATCACAGTTTCCTCTTATCCAAGAAACTGAATGCCCTCAATCAGGCTCTTTCTCAACGTTTGGACAGCGGCTGATCACCAATCCGCCCAACTTACCAATCGTTCATGCTCTCCTGTTGCCCGATCTCAGTTGAGCTTTCTCCTTGAGAGTTCTCAGATCCAAAAGGCCGTTCACCGTGGCCTTGACCACATTATGGGGATTGGGAGATCCCAGGGACTTGGTCAATACGTCCTGGACTCCCGCTGCCTCCAAAACCGCCCGCACCGGGCCGCCGGCGATCACTCCGGTCCCTGGCGAGGCCGGCTTCAGAAAGACCCTGGCCGCTCCGAATCTCCCCACCACCGGGTGAGGAATGGTTCCGCTCACCAGTGGAACTTCCAACATTCTCTTCTTGGCTGCCTCGGTTCCCTTGGTGATCGCGATGGAGACCTCCCCGGCTTTTCCCAATCCGATGCCCACCTTGCCCTTTCTATCCCCGGCCGCCACCAGGGCGGTGAAGGAAAAGCGTCTTCCACCCTTCACCACCTTGGCCACTCGATTAATGTAGATTACCTTCTCCGTGTACTCCAGAGATTGTTCCTCATCGAATCTCGCCAAAAATCACCTCTTCTTTCGTACGCCTGTTTTGCTCTTCCGCCCGCCAAAGGCGGATCTCGACTGCTTTGCCCGCGCCGCGCCTAGAACCCCAGCCCGCCTTCTCGCACGCCTTCAGCCAGGGACTTGATCCGGCCGTGGTAGGGGTATCTGTTCCGATCGAACACCACCGAGGTTACCCCGGCCTGTTTGGCCCTCTGCGCCAATAGCAGACCTACCTTCTTGCTGACGGCGGACTTGTTGTCCTCCGTCTTTATCTCAGACCTCAGTTCGGGGGTGAGGCTGGAAACGCCGGTCAATGTCCGCCTGCCCCCGTCGTCCACCAGCTGAGCGTAAATGTGCCGGAGGCTCTTGTAGACGCACAATCTGGGCCTCTCCGGAGTGCCGAATATGCTCTTCCTCACCCTTTTTCGTCGTCTGGCCGTTTTCGCCTTTTTCCGCCTCTCCTGTCTGATCATAAGGTCAATCCCTGCCCAAATCGTATGCTTTCGGAATCCGGCTAGGTTGCGGTCTTGCCGGCCTTCTTCCGCACGATTTCGCCTGCATACCTGATCCCCTTGCCCTTGTATGGCTCGGGTGGTCGAAAGGACCTGATCTTGGCTGCCACCAGTCCAACCAGCTGCTTGTCCATGCCCGAGACCTTGATCTTGCTGGGCCCATCCAGCTCTACCTTCACCCCTTCCGGAGGAGAGAAAAGTATGGGATGGGACAGGCCCAGGGTTAGCCTTATCATCTTTCCCTTGGTCTCAGCCCTGTATCCTATTCCCTGAATCTCCAGATCCTTCTGATATTCGGAGGTCACCCCGTCCACCATGTTGGCTATCAGAGACCGGGTCAGGCCGTGAAGAGACCGGTGAAACTTGCTGTCCGAGGGCCGCTTCACCACCAGCATCTGCCCATCGCTCTCCACCCGGATGGATGGATGAATCGTCTGGGTCAGCTCACCCTTGGGGCCAGCAACCCTGATGTGACTCTCCTTGACAGTCACCTTTACCCCGGACGGGACGGGTATCGGTCTTTTTCCTACTCTGCTCATCGTGGTCTTCCAAGCTTAGAACACGCCGACTGCGCCGGCCTCACCAGATTCTGAACAGCACCTCTCCACCCACCTGGGCTTCCACCGCCTGGTGATTATCCAGAATCCCTTTGGAGGTGGAAAGCACCGTGATCCCCACCTCTTTTTTCATCTGGCTCACCCGTTTTGTGTCCGCATAGATGCGTAGACTGGGCTTGCTGATGCGGCGAAGCCCGCTGATGAGGCTTTTGTGCTCGTGATCGTATTTCAGAAAAATGCGCAGAAGATTCTGCCTGCTGTCCTCCACCTCCACCAGATTGCTGATGAAGCCGTGTTCCAAGAGTAACTGCGCGATCCTCTTCTTCACCCTGGAGGAGGGGACGTCCACCTTCTTATGTCTCGCCTTAGCAGCGTTTCTTATTCTGGTCAGCATGTCAGCCAAAGGATCAGTAGCGTTCATGAACGAATCCTTCCCTGCTACGTCTTGATGGTTGGTATGTTTATCATACCGGCCTTTTCACCAGCTTGCTTTCACCACGCCCGGGATCTCCCCCTTGAGGGCCAGCTCCCTGAAGCAGATACGACACAGTCCGAAATCCCGCATGAAGCCTCTGGGCCTTCCGCATCGGCAGCAGCGGTTATGCCTGCGCACCGGGAATTTCGGCCTTCTCTTGGATTTCTCTATCAAAGCCTTCTTAGCCAATCTGTCTCCTCAAGTTTGTGTCTTCTTGCCTGGTAAACTGAAAAAAAACTCGAATCTTTCAAATCCGCTCTCCTGAGGGGTGAGTGCTATCTGCGGAAGGGCATGCCCAAGCCTTTGAGCAGCTCGAATCCCTCCTCGTCGCTGTGGGCACTGGTGACCACGGTGATGTTCATCCCTTTGATCTTCTCCACCTTATCGTAATCTATCTCCGGGAATATTATCTGCTCCCCTATACCCAGATTATAGTTTCCCCTTCCGTCAAAGGAGTTGGGAGAGGTGCCCCTGAAATCGCGGATACGAGGTATGGCCACGTTCACCAGCCGATCGAAGAACTCGTACATCCTGGCCTTCCGCAGGGTGACCATGCATCCGATGGGCATGCCGGCCTTGAGCTTGAAGTTTGATATGGCCCTCGACGCCCTGCGGATAACCGGCTTCTGGCCGGTGATGGCCCCCAGATCGGCGGAAACGGCATCCATCAGCTTTGCGTTTTGAATGGCGTCTCCCATCCCCACGTTGATTACGATCTTCCGCATGCTGGGCACCCGCATCACGTTCTTGTAGCCGAACCTCTTCATCAGAGCGGGCACGACCTCCTTCTGGTATTTCTCCCTTACTCGCGGTGTGGTCATATGCTCTCCTGTTTCCTCCTTCACCCGGACGACCGTGGCATGCCCCACTTCGCCGTCGCCCGGGGGGCTACACTATTTCCCCGCACTTCCGGCAGATCCTGACCTTATTGGGCTTTCCGCCCTCCTCCCCTGCCAGAACTCTGTGGGCCACTTTGGTGGGCGAGGAACACTTGGGGCAGTAAAGCATCAAATTGGACACGTGAACCGGCGCTTCCTTTTCGATGATGCCGCCTTTTTGAGCCCTCTGGGTCTGCCGGGTATGTCTCTTGATGAAGTTGACTCCCTCCACGATGGCCCGGTTTTTCTCGGAAAAGACCTTCAGAACCTTGCCGGTCTTTCCCCTGTCGTCTCCGGCTATGATCAGAACCGTATCGCCCTTCTTGATCTTCATATCTCTTTCCGTTCGACCTTGACCCTGGCCGGGGTCAGATGACCTCTGGAGCCAGGGATACGATCTTCATGAACTCCTTCTCCCTCAATTCCCGCGCTACCGGTCCGAATATCCTGGTACCTCTGGGTTCGTTCATCTCGTTTATTATTACGGCGGCATTGTCGGAAAACCTGATATAGGAGCCGTCCTTGCGTCTGGTTTCCCGGGTGGATCTAACCACCACCGCCCGGCAGATATCCGACTTCTTCACCGTCCCGCCCGGAATGGCGTCCTTGACCGTCACCACGATTATATCACCTATGCGGGCGTATCTTCTTCTGGTACCCCCCAGCACACGGAAGCACATAACCTTCTTGGCCCCGGAGTTATCCGCTACCACCAGATTTGAGTATTCTCTGATCATCTCTTATTATCCCTTGGAGAAAAACGTCGGCTTGAGCGCTGGGGGCCTACTTGGCTTTCTCCAGGACCTGAACCAGCCTCCATCGTTTCAATTTGGAGACCGGTCTGGTCTCTGCAATCCTCACTTTATCGCCGATCTGACACCGGTTCTCGTGGTCGTGAGCATAGAGCTTGGAGGTTCTTCGAATGGTCTTTTCGTACCGGGGATGCCTGAACTGCCTTTCGACCGTGACCACGATGGTCTTCTGCATCCGGTTTGAGATCACCCAACCTTCTTTCGTCTTTCNNCTCTCCACTTGCCTTTACTCCTGTTTCTCCTCAGAGGAGCCGACCTTCTCCCCCCCCAGGGCCAGGGGCCGGATGTTAAGCTCGTCCTCTCTTAGGATGGTATTGACCCGGGCTATCTCTCTTTTCAGTATTCTCAGCCTGAGAGGGTTGTCCAGCTCTTTGCTGGCCTTCTGTAGTCTGAGGTTAAAAAGCTCCTCCTCCATTTCCGATCCCCTCTGCAGGAGCTCCTCTCTGGTCAGCTCTCTCATTTGCTCTCTTTTCATATCAGAATAGGGCTTAGTACTTCTAGATCGAAGTTCTGGCTACGAACCTGGTTTTAATGGGAAGCTTGGCGGAGGCCAGATCAAGCGCCTCCCGAGCGAGCTGCGGGGTCACGCCCTCCAGCTCGAAAAGTATCCTTCCCGGCTTCACCACGGCCACCCAGTGGTCCGGGGCGCCCTTACCCTTTCCCATTCGCGTCTCAGCCGGCTTCACCGTGACCGGTTTATCCGGAAATATGCGAATCCACACTTTGCCTCCCCTTTTTATGTGTCGAGTCAACGCCACCCTGGCCGCCTCTATCTGCTTGTTGGTCAGCCAGGCCGGCTCCAAGGCCTTGATGCCGAATTCTCCGAAGTTGATCTCCGAGCCCCGATAGGCCTTGCCTCTTCTTCGGCCTCTCTGCTGCTTTCGATATTTGACTCTCTTGGGCATCAACATGACTGACTCTTCCTATCGATCAAACCACCCGGCGGGCTGGGTGAGAACGGCAGCCTGCACCTTTGGCCCTGCCGTCCTCGTTATCAAAACTATTCTTCCCTCTTGGTTCTCCTCCGACGCCTTCTTTTGTCTCCCTTCTTGGCCTTGTCTCCGGAAGGCCTCTTCTCTGCGTAAGGCTCGCCCCTTGCAGCCTCGGCCTTGGCCGCAAGCTCCTTTTCCTTGCCCGGCCCCAGGATCTCGCCTCTGAAGATCCACACCTTCACCCCTATGCACCCGTACGTGGTTTGAGCGGTGGCCGTGGCGTAGTCTATGTCGGCACGCAGGGTGTGGAGCGGCACTCTACCCTCCATATACTTCTCGGTACGAGCGATTTCGGCCCCGGCCAGTCTTCCGCCGCAGGAGATCTTTATGCCCTCAGCCCCAGATTTCATCCCGGCGGCGATGGCCTTCTTCATGGCCCTTCGAAAGGAGACCCTTCCCTCCAGCTGCTTGGCGATGCTCGTCGCCACCAGCCTGGCGGAAAGTTCGGGCTTTTTCACCTCGATGATATTGATGGCCACCTCTTTTTGGGTGATCAGTTGAAGCTCCTCCTTCAACTTGTCCACCTCGGCCCCTTTGCGCCCGATGACTATACCAGGCCTGGCGGTGTGAATGTCTAAGGTCACCTTGCGGGGAGCCCTGATTATATCCACTGCTGAGATCCCGGCGTGCTCCAGCCTCTTCTCGGTGTACTTTCTTATCATCAGATCTTCCTTGAGGAGATCGGCGAACTTCGTATCCGAGAACCACCTGGAGCNNCTGAGCCCTATGGGATTGGTTTTCTGTCCCAACTACACCTCCTTCAATCTGCTCGATTCTGATTGGCCGTAATCACCAACACAGTTCGGTTTACGTATCATCTACGGAATCCCGATCACCTGCCGACCACGTATCGTGTCGGCCCCTCTTGTGTCGTCATCACCGGCAGGAGTCAATCTGCCTTCACCTGCCCTCGCCCCCCAGGCCCGGGATCATTCTCTTACGTCTTCATCCTCCTTGCCGTCGGTCACCACTATGGTGATGTGATTGGTTCTTTTTCTTATCCGGTATGCTCTTCCCATCCCCATGGGCCGGATCCTCTTCATGATGGGACCGCCGTCCACCTGTATGCTCTTTATCCGCAGGTCCTCGGCCTTGAGCTTGGCCGTTCCCTCCTCGCTTATAGCGTTGGCGGTGGCGGACTTGAGCGTCTTTTCAAGCACCGCAGCGGCCGCCTTGGGAGTGAAGGTTAGGATGTTCAGCGCATCCTCCACGCTCCTTCCTCGGATAAGGTCCGCCACCCGCCTCACCTTCCGCGCGGACATTCTGACGAATCTTGCTCTGGCTTTGGCTTCCATGACTGTTTCGGACGGTTGTATATCCGCT